>Ga0315338_1001561_pt1 | contig 27928 bp, 26 predicted proteins | sample ASW8metaG_FD_204518 | JGI IMG/M metagenome (GOLD analysis project Ga0315338, IMG submission 204518) | Ammonia-oxidizing marine archaeal communities from Monterey Bay, California, United States - ASW #8 | ecosystem: Environmental > Aquatic > Marine > Coastal | place: USA: California | collected... | reverse complement strand
CTGATAGCCTGGGGTCTCACGCCAGATGCTCTCAATGCGTTTGAAGCCAAGGAATACTTCGGACAACAAGGAGAACTGACAATCCTCGTCTGGCCATTCAAGGCAATAATGGCCTTTTGTGCGATAATTACGACTGCTGAGTTTATGGTACAAACAGGCGATTTCATCCGAAAAGCAATTGTTAATGAGCCTGATCATCCAGACGCCAGACCGGAGGCTCCCAAAGGCTGGTGGGCTGTTGTTGGTCTAGGTCTCTTTTTCATTGCCGGTTTTATTTTTCTAAGTCCAGATCTAGAGCCAATGTCAATCGGGCTCATTCTGATAGCAGCTATGCTTGGCCTTATACTTGCGGGTATGCATATTGGTGTTGCCCTTATTCTATTGTCCTTCATTGGTGCGTGGTTGATCCGAGACGATTTTTTTACAGCCGTAAGTCTTCTAAAAATAGCGTCCGCAGGAGCGATTCAGGATCAATTGTTTGGTGTCATTCCGCTGTTTGTACTGATGGGGATGCTCGTCAATGTAGGAAATATTGGAAGGGATACATTCGAGGTATGCCAGTGGATAACTCAAAAAATTGCGGGCGGACTTGGTGTTGCGACCGTCGTTGCTAATGCAATATTTGCAGCAATTACCGGTGTATCTATTGCCTCCGCCGTAGTCTTCACAAAAGTTTCAGTGCCGCCAATGATGGAGCACGGATATACGGCAAAATTCTCCGTGGGGATTGTCGCAGGCAGTTCCGTGTTAGGAATGCTCATTCCTCCGAGCCTATTGCTTATTGTCTACGGGGTCCTCGCGGAAGTTTCCGTCGGTGCTCTTTTTACGGCAGCGGTTGCTCCTGGTATCCTCTTATCCCTATGCTTTTGTATCGCCATTATATTTATTTGTAAATTTTGGCCGAGCTTTGCCGGGCAGCCGCATGTGCCAATCGTGGAAAATGTACCGCGAGCGTGGAGCAAGAAAGATGAGGCGCGTGAAACATTAAAATCCGCGACTGTCAAAATGGCACCCATAGTTGTTCTTATTGTCGCGGTACTGGGGGGTATTTATGGCGGAGTTTTCACGCCCACGGAAGCTGGCGCCGTTGGTGCTTTCTTTGCCTTTATTATTGTGTGCCTGAAGGCGATGTTTAATCCCGGAATGCTATCGGGCCGCATTATTTGGAATATGCTTGTCGATACCGGGCATGTCTCGGTATCGATCTTGTTCTTGATTATTGGCGCTAACATGTACACCAGAATGATTGCGCTTTCAGGATTACCCGGCGAAGTCATAGACATGATTACGACCGCCGATCTGGGTTTCTACGGGATCATTATAGTATACCTTATCGTCGTTTTGATAATGGGTATGGTGTTGGATTCTGTTTCAATTATGCTCATTACTCTCCCGCTTATCTTGCCAACATTAGCGGCTTTTAATGCAGACTTGATCTGGTTCGGAATTGTCAGTGTAGTCGCTGTCGAAATAGGATTGCTGACACCGCCTCTTGGGCTCACCGTTTATGTCGTGAAGGCCGCGCTTGGCAACACAAAAGTAACTCTTGGTGAAATATTTGCGGGCGCTTTTCCGTTCGTATTGATCATGATTTTAGTGACCGCTTTGTTGGTCATTTTCCCACAAATTACAGAATTAACCCGTTGAGGATACAATGAGTAATACCTTAAGTGCCGACGCCCGTTCCCTTTTGTTCACAGAGGCCAGAACCGCTAATCTGTTTACTGACAAGCAGGTAGATTTAGATCTTCTGCGGGAGCTATACGATCTTATGAAATGGGGTCCGACAAGTATGAACAGTTGCCCTGTTCGTATTTGTTTCCTTACCACAGCAGACGCAAAGAAGCGTATCAAGCCAGCGCTTTTCGATGGAAATATTGCGCGCGTTGAATCGGCACCAATTGTAGCTGTGTTAGGCCACGATATGGAATTCTTTGAGTATTTACCGAAACTCTTTCCGCACGCACCTGAGAACAAGAAAATATTTGAAAACAATGAAATCGCTGCACAAATAAATGCATTCCGTAACTCCACTCTTCAGGGCGCTTACTTCATTATTGCCGCGCGGGCACTTGGCCTTGATTGCGGACCAATGTCAGGTTTCGACAACGCTCGAGTGGATCAGGAGTTTTTCGCCGGCACACATGTCAAATCAAACTTTCTTTGTACGCTCGGGTATAGCGATACTTCGCGAAACTTCGACAGAGGACCACGTTTCGAATTTGAAGAGGTATGCCAGGTATTGTGAGAAAGATTGGCATGAGAATACTAATTTTCGGATTTTGTTTTTCTATGACTTAATAAGGGATATGAAATTCTATCAATTAAAAAACGGTGTTGTCGCATTGACTTTCCAAAAGCAAAATCTCGATGTTTACCAAAATGTGGATTGTTGTTTTTCAACGCGTTACGAGATTTGAAATTCCGTCAAAAAGGTAAAATTGACCGACTATTGAGTTAATGTGACATCATCGAATTGTACCCTCTGCCTCGCCGAAGCCAATGCGATAATCCTCTCCCTGACACCAACCTTTAAGGGTCAATGTGTCACCATCTTCGAGGAAGGTGCGTTCAATCCCGTCCGCGAGAGAGAAAGGGATTTGTCCATACTCAGTGGATTCAAGCAAGCAGCCAAGTGAGCTTTTTGTAGGTCCACTTATCGTTCCTGATCCCAACAGGTCGCCAGAACGCATCGCACATCCACTGCTGGTATGGTGAGCCAGTTGTTGGGCGCTGGACCAATACATGTATTTATAATTTGTCTCTGTGATAGTTGTCGCTTCAGACTGGTCGTCAGCTCGCAAAGAAACTGTTAAGTCGATATCAAAGTTATTTGGTGTTGATTGTGCAAGATAGGGAAGGGGGGCGGGAACTTGCTTTGGGCCTTCGACGCGAAAAGGAGCTAATGCCTCGCGCATTACTACCCACGGAGAAATTGTTGTGGCAAATGCCTTGGATTGGAAGGGCCCCAACGGTTGCCCCTCCCAAAACTGAATATCACGGGCGCTCCAGTCGTTAAGCAGTACGAAGCCAAAAATCATCTCATCGGCTTGCGAAACGGTGACCGGCAAGCCCATTTCACTAGGCACCCCAACAACTGCACCTATTTCCAACTCAAAGTCGAGCTTTTCGCAAAGAGTAAATACAGGAGAGTCTGCTGTTGGCGGATTAATCTGTCCCAGCGGCCTTTTGACGTTGGTTCCGCTTACAACGACTGTACTCGCCCGGCCATTATAGCCGATAGGAATATGCCGCCAATTAGGAAACAGGGGGTTTTCCGGATCAAGGAATAATTTGCCGCAGTTCGTCGCATGTTCCAGAGATGAGTAAAAATCTGTATATTCTGCGACCTGAAAAGGCAGGTGAAGCTTCGCATGTCCTATTGCGACAAGAGCTTTTGCACGCAGAGAATGATTGTCTCGAATAACAGGGTTGTCCAACAATAACAAATTTGAAATTTCCTGACGTGTAGCTGACCAGGAGGCATTCCCTAACGCCATAAACTCGTTGAGTGACGAACTGGCAAAAGCCCCTTTGGAATTTATCAGGAGTCCTTCCTCCTCGACAGCTTTGAGGTCCAAAATCTGTTCACCAATGGCAACCCCTGGCCTGGGTTCTTTTTCTTCGACCGAGAACAGACCAAATGGTAAATTCTGGATTGGAAAATCGCACTGTTTGACGTTTGCACTCTCAACCCAGCTTTTTAGAGTGGGATCATTTGCGGGAATTGTGGCTAACATAGGATTAAGACTCTTCTGTTTTTATTACTCTTCGATGATAGCAACTGCGCGCGTCCATCCTGCAGAGGCCGCCTTGATTTTTACCGGAAAGCAGCTGACAGTAAAACCGGTTGAAGGGATGCTTTCCAGGTTGTGTAGTTTTTCTAGATGACAGTATCCAATGTGACGACCCGCTTTATGCCCTTCCCAGATGATGCTGGCATCTTTGTCTTGAGCATAACGTTCCGCCGTGTGAACAAAGGGGGCATCCCAGCTCCAAGCGTCAGTGCCGGTGACACGCACTCCCTTTTCAAGCAAAAACATTGTAGCTTCATAACCCATGCCGCAACCGGTGGCGACATAGTCGTCTTCACCGTATTTTGCACCAGCGGCGGTATTGACCAAAACTATATCCAGCGGTTGGATGGTGTGGCCAATCCGTTTTAATTCTTCCTCGACGTCCAGGGCGGTGACAACATAGCCATTATCGAAATGGCGAAAATCGAGTTTGACGCCGGATTGCATACACCAGTCAAGGGGCACCTCGTCAATGGTGATTGCTCTCTCTCCGTGGTTCATTGTCGAATGAAAGTGATAGGGAGCGTCAAGATGGGTGCCATTATGTGTAATCAATTCGACTTTCTCGACCGCCCATCCTTCGCCATCTGGCAGGTCTTCTTTCTTGAGTCCCGGAAAAAAAGGAGAAATTTGTTCGAATGTTTGCTCGTGTCCCATGTAGGTCACCTGGGGCCCGAAAGGCGGGGGATCTGATATGACGTCATTTTCTATTGGAATTGAGATATCAATAATTTGCCTGCCCATACCATTCCCCTTTTATGTTTGATGCTTTGGTCAAATTACGGCAGAAAAAAAAGATGTTCAATAAAAATATATATTTTTTGACAATATTATATATTTTTTCTAATATCGATTTTAATTCACTATCAGTTCTTTTGCGGTATGAGTTGCCGATATAGAAAATGTTAAGTAGGAAGACATGAAAAAATCTGCCTCCAGAAAAGAAGTTACATCGCCTTCAGAAGGTACGGCGTTAGATCGAACTATCGTGCGATTGAGGACCGATATTGTAACCGGCCTACTGGCACCTGACAGCAAACTGCGGTTGGATGATTTGAAGGTTCGCTATGGCGTTAGCGGCAGCCCGTTACGGGAGGCTCTGTCGCGTCTTGCTGGGTCGGGGTTTGTTTTAGCTGAACCTCAGCGGGGGTTTTGTGTTCCCGGTGCATCCAGAGAAGATTTACTTGATATAACCATGATCCGCCAACTGATTGAAGCCAAAGCGTTGGCTTTGTCGATGGAATATGGCGATGAGGTGTGGGAGGGTGAACTGGTAGCTGCGTTCCATCGCTTTAAACAGCGTACGGAGCGGGGATGTCATATGGAGACGGAGACCTTGCCGCTCTGGGAAGAAGCTCACAAGGATTTCCATATGGCTTTGATTTCAGCATGTGGCTCAGATCGCCTAATCGAGCTTCAGGAGGATTTGTACGATCAAGCGCTACGTTATCGCCGGATGCTTGTGGAGTACAAATTTAACGCTGTTGATCTGATTGCAGAGCACACAGAGTTAATGAACGCTATTCTCTCCGGGGATCAAGCGCTGGCGATCGAGGAATTAACGCGTCACTTGTCCTTAACCGCCGATTTGGTCAACTCGGTTATTAGCAAAGACATAGAATGACAAAATTAAAAAGTACTATGACGACCTGATTTATTAGGCGTTGTATCGCTAATCATGGCGGCATACTGGGAGGTAAAGAGAATGGGTTTTGTTTCTAAAAAGGCACTGGCGATGGTCGTTTGTGCAAGCATAATGTCTGCAGCCATGTCTTTTGGCCAGGCGAGGGCAGAAGAAACGATCGACATGACGGTTACTGCGGGACACCCTCCTGTCTTCCTGTGGGTGCAGCTTTTGGACGGATTTTTCCTGCCTGAAGTTGACAGGCGGCTGGCGGCTTCGGGAGGTAATGTAAAGGTAAATTGGACTAAAGCTTATGGCGGTACGCTGGCAAAAATTGGTGGCGAGCTAGACGCCATTCGCGATGGTATTTCCGATGTCGGTTTTGTAGGGACAATTTTTCATGCCCCCCAGATGCCGTTACAAAATGTCTCGTATTTTGCGCCATTTGGTTCTTCCGATGTAGGCACGGTTAGCAACATTATTGCCGACCTTCAATCTGAAATTCCAGAGATGAAAGCTGCATGGACAAAAAACAATCAGGTATACTTAGGTGGCGCTGCGCTGGATACCTACCATCTGTTCACGAATTTTCCGGTCAATTCTCTAGAGGACCTAAAGGGTAAGCGAATTATGGCGCCTGGTCCGTCAGCCAACTGGATTAACGGCACCGGTGCCGTGGCGGTTGCTTCCTCTTTACCGGAATACTACAACAACATCAAAACTGGCGTTGCCGATGGTGTCGTGACCTTCACAACTGGCGCACTTCCAACCAAGCTGTTTGAAGTTGCCCCCTATATGACTGAAGTTAATTTTGGATCGCAATTTGCCGGTGGCCTTACAATTAACAAAGATCGCTTTGATGCACTGCCTGAGGATGTGCAGCAGATATTCATGGAAGTAGGCGCCGCCTTCTCGAAGGAATTCGCCGATGCGCAGACTGCCAAGGCTGCTGCTTTCCTTGAAAAGATGAAAAGTGCGGGCCTGAAGGTTTCTTCTTTGTCTAATTCTGATCGCAACACTTGGGCCAATACAATCCCTAATGCAGGAAAGAAATGGGCTGACAGCCTGGATGAGAAAGGTTTGCCAGGGAGCAAGGTTCTTACGGGTTACATGAAGGCTATAAAAGAGTCAGGCGCGGATGTTCCGCGTGACTGGTCTGCAGAGTAGGGCCGTAGTATATGCCCAAGCAAAAATCTGATGACGGTGATGTCTCGAGGATAACGCCGGAGAGCGGGGGCGAAAATACTCCCGCTCCCTTCGGCTTCAACCGTGTGACAGGTTTGATGAATGCCCTCGGAACGATCTGGATTTTTGCACTGATGATATTGGTCAATGCGGATATATTTGGGCGGGATTTTCTGAACGCTCCAATTCGTGGCACCACGGAATTAACCGCTTTGTCAATTGTTGGGATCGTTTTTCTTCAACTGGCGCACACGTTGTGGGCAGGGCGATTAACCCGGTCAGATGCCTTGATTAACATCCTCATAACGCGATATCCAAAAGTCGCAAATGCTATGAATGCGGTTTTCCATATCTTGGGCGCATTATTGATGCTGGTCATCGTCAAAGCCAGCTTTCCATATTTTAACAGAGCTCTCGAAATCGACGAATACGTGGGAGCCATTGGTGATTTTACTGCTCCTACCTGGCCTATTCGCCTGATTATCCTGATCGGGGGGACTGCAACAGCAATACAATTTCTTCTGTTGGCCTGGAAGGATATCACACAGATGAAGGGCACTTCTCGCCAATGAAAAAGCTATGAGCGGCCTGGAAATCGGATTCATTTCTCTTGCATTGATGTTGGTGCTCATTTGGATCGGTATGCATGTGGGTGTGGCGCTGACGTTACTCTCTTTTGTTGGAGTGGGGTTGATCCGCGATAACTTTGAAGTTGCCGGGCGCATGCTGGCTCTTTCAGTGTATGAATCAATCAACAGCCATCTGTTTGGCGTCGTTCCACTGTTTGTGTTGATGGGGTTGCTAATCAGTGTCTCAGATGTGGGTAAGGAAACATTCCTTGTCGCGGAACGGGTGTTTCGCCGCGTTAAGGGAGGGCTTGGAGTAGCGACGGTAGCAGCAAACGCTATTTTTGCGGCCGTTACCGGTATTTCAATTGCCTCGGCAGCCGTGTTTACCCGTGTTGCAGTGCCAGAAATGCTGAAACTCGGTTTTACACCACGGTTTGCCACTGGTGTCGTTGCCGGGTCTTCTGTTCTGGGAATGTTGATTCCCCCCAGCTTGCTGTTGATAGTATATGCTTTTTTGGCAGAGCAATCTGTGGGATCACTTTTCCTGGCCGGCATTATTCCCGGCTTAGTACTTGCTTTGGCGTTTTCCTTGGGGATCATATTTGTTGCTCACCGTTTTCCAGGACTAGTTTTCGACGGCAGAAATGAAATATTGGATCAAAAGGGGAGCGAGGCAGCGGAAAGAGAAACTCAGCTTAATGATCTAACAGGCCTTGATATGGTGAAGATGATCTTCCCGATTGTCGCGTTGGTTGGATTGGTTTTCGGTGGGATCTATGGTGGATTTTTTACACCAACAGAAGCCGGTGCGGTCGGCGCACTCGGGGCGCTGGTCATCGCGCTAGCTAAACGAAAGCTTGACTGGAAGGGGCTGTGGCGGGTGTTGGAAGAAACCGGACATATCACTGTTTCTATCTCATTCCTGATTATCGCCGCCAGTATCTACACTCGAATGTTGGCCATGTCGGGCGTGCCCCAGTTTCTTGTTGGAGGGCTGGACGGACTGGATCTGGGGTTTGCTGGCTTTGTAGCGCTGTACGTTATTATCATTCTGATTATGGGCACAATCCTTGATTCAACCTCTATATTGCTGATTGTATGTCCCCTGACCCTGCCCATCGCAGCTACTTTTGGTGTAGATCTGATATGGTGGGGGATAATCACCGTTCTGGCGGTTGAAATCGGTCTAATTACGCCGCCACTCGGCATTTCAGTCTATGTTATTAAGAGCACGCTAAATGACCGCCGGATTAGTCTGAGTGATATTTTTCTTGGTGCCGCCCCATTTGCGCTGGTGATGTTACTGGTTTTGATCCTGTTGATTATATTTCCCTGGATGAGTACAGCTTTGGTTTAACTCGGGGGACGACAATGCCCTGACAGCACCTTTTTATAAGGCAATCCCGCCCATTTCCTAAACAAGAATAGGTCGCCCGGGAGACAGGGCAGACACCATTCTCGAAATGCTTTTGGCATCAATGCCATAATGCTGATAAAGATCTTGAACCGTACCCGTCTGCCCAAAATGCTCGACCCCGAGACCAACGGTCCGATGCCCATGAATGCCTCCAAGCCATGACAAAGTTGCTGGATGACCATCGATTACCGTAATAATGGTGCAATGTGCTGGAATACTGGATAAGGTCCGCTCAGCATGGCTCTCTGCAGTCGTAACACCGCGCTTTCGAGCGCGCTGGGCCGCTTGCCACCCTGCGTTCAAGCGATCGGAAGAAGTAATCGCCAACACCCCGATATCCCGGCGGTTTTCACCGATCATGCCGGCAGCGGCAATGGCTTCTGTGGCAACCGTGCCTTGATAGGCAATCACTATATCACAATTGGGTCCCGGTTTACGCAACCAATAGGCGCCGTCAATGACGCCTTGTTTAAACTCATCATCTACTTCACGAATTGGCTGTTCCAATGCCCGTGTTGATAGGCGTAAATAAACTGAACCACCTGTTTCATCACGCAACCAGGTCCGTTCGTCCAAATCATCTCCACTGCCTTCTCGTTGCATATAATCGAATGCCCAAGACATGATAATCGCCAATTCGTCAACATAAGCAGGTTCAAAAGCCGCCAGTCCATCCTGGGACATTCCAATCAATGGCGTTGCAACGGATTGATGCGCACCTCCTTCAGGTGCCAATGAAATACCTGAGGGTGTTGCCACCAGCATAAAGCGTGCATCCTGGTAACATGCATAATTTAACGCATCCAGCCCGCGTGAAATAAATGGATCATAAAGTGTGCCAATAGGGAGTAGGCGTTCACCGAATAAGGAGTGCGCCAAGCCAGCAGCCCCAAGTAACAAAAACAGGTTCATCTCTGCAATGCCCAATTCTATATGCTGACCGTTGGGCGAAAATTGCCATTTTTGCATGCTTGCAATCCCCTCATCTTGGAAGGTATCAGCTTGAACTTCTTTCGAAAACAATTCACGCCGATTGACCCATGGGCCCAAGTTGGTGGATACCGTTACGTCCGGTGATGTGGTGAGAATACGATCTGCCAGATTACTGTTTCCCTTGGCGAGTTGGTCAAGGATTTTACCAAAGCCCATTTGGGTTGAAATCATTTTCCCCGATGGCACCTGCAAATCAAAAACTGGAATTCTGCCCGCCTGATAACGGCGCGTGCCTTTGGCGTTGAAAGGAGCAGTTTCAACGGCTGAACGCAAAATTTCAGGGTTAGCATCCAGCCCTTCATACATATCCCATTCATGACCAGCACGTATATTCATTTGTCGCTGGAAAAGCTCCATTTGCGGCACCGACATCAGGCCGGCATGGTTATCCTTATGCCCAGCAAGCGGTGTCCCCCAGCCTTTAATGGTATATGACACAAAAACAACAGGACGATCATGGTCGATCGCTTCAAATGCTTCCAGTAGACTGCTAATGCAATGACCGCCGAGGTTAGCCATTAGTTCAGCCAGTACATCGTCTGAGCGGCGATCCATCAATTTCGTCACATCACCCTGATCGCCGATATCATCCATCAGACGCTTACGCCAGGCAGCTCCCCCCTGAAAACTCAGCGCAGAATATAATTGGTTGGGACAGGCATCAATCCATTCACGTAGTTTTTCGCCACCAGGTTCAGAAAACGCGGCTTGCTGCAATTTACCGTATTTAAGCTCAACGACATCCCAACCGAAAGTCCCAAACAGCCCCTTGATCTGTTTGCCCAATCCTTCACGCACCACACCATCAAGGCTTTGGCGGTTATAATCGATAATCCACCAGGTATTGCGCAACTCATGCTTCCAGCCTTCCTGTAGGCATTCATAAATATTGCCTTCATCCAGCTCAGCATCCCCTACGAGGGCAATCATGCGACCCTCCGGTTCAGATTGGGAATCATGGGCTGCCCATGATTTAGAGCGCACATAGTCCTGAATCATCGAAGCAAAGGCCGTAATTGCTACCCCCAGACCGACCGATCCGGTCGAAAAATCAACGTCATCGATATCTTTGGTACGGCTTGGATAGGATTGCGCACCCCCATAGGCACGAAAGGCCTTTAGCTTTTCCAGTGACTGATTACCGAACAAATACTGGATTGCATGAAAGACGGGGGAGGCGTGTGGTTTAACAGCAATTCGGTCTTGTGGCTTGAGAACCGAGAAATACAATGCCGTCATTATTGCGCTCATTGAAGCACAGGATGCCTGATGACCGCCAACTTTCACCCCATCTTCATTTTCACGTAAATGATTGGCATTATGAATCATCCATGCTGAAAGCCATCTTGTCTTTTTCTCTAGCGCCGTCAGGATTTTAATTTTGTCTGACATGGAGTACTCCTAATATAATGGGCTTATGTGGCCAATTAACGGTTTTGCATATTCTACAAATTGATCTGATACACCGAATGTCTCGCGCAGAAGATATTTTTCCGGCAATGGTCGGCTACCATTTACAAGCGGGTGAATGTTTTGTGTTCCAAATTCCAACTTTTCGTCGATGGTGACCATTTGCGCCTGATCACCAGAATTTTCAAAGGCTTCAACAGCGGCTTTGCCAGCACCGAATGCAAGCTCTCTGTCAGGTTCAGAGACGCAACAAGACAAGGCCCGTCCCAAGCTGCCTGGGCGCAAGCAACGTGTTTGCAGCCCCAGTTCGTTCCATATTCTATGTGTGAGATAGTTCCCAGTTCCCAGAGACAAAGAATACATTTTTCGTCCCAGACTATCCACAGGCCCATCCTGAAATTTCTCTCCAACGAGGCCGCCGTCCAAGGAGTTCAGCATCTCATTGACAACAATAAAGACGCGCCCTTTTTCTTGATGTTGCGCGTGGACTTCTTGCAAGAACGTTTTTTCATCAAAAGGGTTTTCCGGTAGCAAAACGATGTCGGGGGCGGAGCCGTCTTCCTTCAGCAAAATAGAAGCGGCTGCAATCCATCCCGTATTACGCCCCATTGTTTCAAGAATGGTGACATCATCAAATGTGGACATTGCCCTGAAATCACGATCATAATCGCGTACTGCCATGGCAATAAAACGTGCGGCACTACCATAGCCGGGTGCGACATGAACGCCCGGCAAGTCATTGTCAACGGTTTTGGGCGCGCCAATGACCTGAATATCCTGACTTTTTGTCTTTGCATATTCTGAGAGCATATTTAGGGCTACCATTGTGCCATTGCCACCAATTCCGATGAGAGCATCTGATCCAGCCTTTTGCATCAGATTTAAGACACGCTCCAAATCTTGTTCTTCAACCTTTTTACGGCTGGATCCCAGTACAGATCCGGGTGTCCTCAGCAACTTGTCCAACGCATCTGTGCGTGGACCATTCTTCATTAGATCAGTCAGATCCAGGACGCCCTTTTCATCTTCCCCTTCAAAACTATGGGGTAAGCCGAAAAGATGATCGAAATGACATGATGCATGTTCTGCGACACCTACAAGTGTCGCATTGATGACCGCTGTCGGGCCGCCACCTTGAAGAACAAATAGGGAGCGTGACATCAATGTTATTCCGGTTTGATCAATATTTTTGTGCTTTGTGTCCCGTCGCTTACGTCCATAATTGACCGGGCGAGATCTTCAAGCTTGCGTGGTTGAGTGACAAGGCGGCCAAAATCAATATCTCCGCGTTCATAAAGTGTTTTAAGCAGCTCAAGTGTCTCACGGAACTCGTTTCTTGGGCAAACACGGCTACCAATAAGTGAAAGTTCTTTCACAATCCCCCGGGTTATATTGTATTTGGCGTAGTTTTCTGCGGGGAATCCCAGAGAGACGATATTGCCGCGTACGGCGCAAGCTTCAACGGCAAAGTTGAGACCGCTGTCCACGCCAGAGGTTTCAACAACAAGATCATAACCGTCCTCATTGCTCCGTGTTCTCAGTTGTTCAAGGCTACCGCTTGAAAGCGGATCAATCGCCGCTATTCCCATGGCTTCAACCAAAGCCCGACGATTTGCATTGGGCTCGCTTACCACGATATCACTGGCACCGAGCTCCCGAGCAACTATGGCCGCATATAAGCCGATTGGACCGCCTCCTATCACCAAAACATGCTGTCCTTCTCTCAATTGCCCGCGCCTACAAGTGTGATAGCCAACAGAAAACGGTTCGGCGAGAACGGCAACTTCGTCTGGTATGCCTGCCGGTATTTCGATCAGAATATCCGTAGGAACACGCGCATATTCCGCAAAACCACCATTTTGGTTAACACCAATAACAATCAATTTTTCGCAGACATGTGGGATGCCCCGCTTGCAGGGCGTACATTCTCCGCAGAACTTCAATGGTTGCACGGCAACTTTACTGCCAACTGAGATATTTGAATTCGCATCAGAAAGAAAAGCAACTTCACCTGTAAATTCATGCCCTGGAATCACCGGCGTTTGGGCGATAGGGTTCTTGCCGTGGAAAATATGAACATCCGAGCCGCAGATGGCTGCGCAGGTCACACGAAGCAGAGCCTCTCCCGGCAGTATCTCGGGTTGGGGGATTTCTTTGATCGAAATTTTTTCCCAATCTTCCAATATTGCTGCTTTCATAACAATCTCTTTCAGTTAACTTGCAAGGTCGCGAATAGAGCTTTCGTCAGCTTCTTTGGCATCTGCATTTAAAACAGGAGGTCCCCATCTGACGGGCTTATGTGTGGTGACTTCAGCAATCAGTTCGCGTGTATCTTCGACGCGGAGCGCCTTTAAATATGACATTGCTGCACGATAGACGGCCTCTTCCACAGCTTTATGGCATTTTGTGGCATTCCACCATGCCGCTTTGAAGGGCCTGATAGGGTAGCGCCGGGCATGATGCAAAAATTGAGCCTCAGACCAATCTGATATCCATTCATCGGCAAAATTTTCCTTTGCCCAGTCATCAGCTTCTTTCACGAGGTCAGTGGGAAGGCTATCGTATACGGCATTTAAAAAGGCGGCAGCAAGATGCACCTCAATACAGCCTGCATCGGGAAGCTGGGCAATTTTATCCAGTGTCAGCATGGATGCCCCGTGCTGCACACACCCGGCCAGCCCATGGGAAATGCGGCAGGTATTGCTGAGCTCCTGAATAAGGGAAAAAATGATTGGCATATCACCGAAAGAACCGTCAGGGAGAACATTCCCGCCATGTCGGGTTCCTGATTGGATGGACAAGTTTGTCATCCCCTTCTGATTAGGGGGCGTCAAGCCCCCGAAACCGTTCAGATATGCATTGACCTCTTCAATGGTGGAATTTTCTTCGCCAACTTCACCAATTTCACCGCCCAAGGAAATAGTGACCCCTTCGGGTTCGATCTTCCGGACTAAATTGGCAAAATGAGCACCTAGTGTATAGTTTGGCTTTTGTTGGGCATCGACATCATCATAGGAAAGGTCCACTAAAGTTGAGGTGTCGATATCAATGTTGTAGAAACCCGCACTCACAGCTTCTAAAATCAATGCCTCCACGGCCTTGATTTCTGCTTCCGGATCTTCAGCATAACGTGTTGCAGAAACCTGAAAATGATCGCCCTGGATAAAGACAGGTCCAACGTGACCTTCTGCTACTGCAGCACATAGAATATTGATCACATATTCATGGGGTCGTTGACCGGTAAAGCCAATTTCCCCGCGCGAAAGTTCAAAAATTGCCGCCCCAGTGTCCAATTCCTTCATTGCGCGAAAGACACCTCTGGCCGATTGAAAAGCGATAGCTCGCATATTCATGGCCGGAACAGTGAAGTTACGGAGCGAATTAGTGCTTATTTTCCGATAAAGCGCATCAATAGAGGCTGGGTAGATTCCCAATGAAATAGCGATTTCCCAAATGAGCCGATGCGTATTTTCAATGACGTCCTGACCACCGAAAGCTCCCAGCCGAGCCAGCACACCGACTGATGAGACAGCAACATCATGGTCAATGATTTCAATCCTGTCCCGACATTCGCGCAGGGCTGCCAGCAGCGCTTTGAGCTCTACTTCTTCGCCCCTATTTCCTTTGGCGGCTGCATCTATTAGAATATTGCGATCAAACATTTCTTTTCCCTAAACTGTCTTTCGATATAATTATTTGGCATAAAGATTATACCGTATAATTGGCCAAGTAATTTTTGGTACCTTTCGGTCGACCTTCATATTCTCAATTGCGAAAGACTGCCCGGCAATCCTTCACATTGTTTAACCACTGATGGTCTAAATCGGGCGCCAGCCCAAACCGTCTATTGTTTTCGTTCGCGGCTTATATTCACACCCAATCCATCCGCCATAACCTAGCTCCTGAAGTGTCGCGAAAACCTCGCTATAGTCGTCAGGTTCATGCCGATCCGGCATACCGGCAATTTGGATATGGGCAATGTTGCTGAAGTTGTCTTTTAAACCTAGGATGACGTCGTCGCCCATCATCGCCCGATGATAACAGTCGAACTGAAGCTTTAAATTTGGGGCACCAACCGTCCTTATAATGTCAACCGCTGTTTCGACATTATTCAAGAAATAGCCCGGCATATCTGTGGTGTTAATCGGTTCAATCAAAAGGTTGATCCCTTCTTCATTCAACCGTTTGGCAGCCTGAGATAAATTCTCCATATAAACGTCTTTGGCGCTATCTCTCTCGTTTGGCTCAACACAACCGGCCATGACATGTATTTGCTTTAGCCCTGTCTCAAGCAAATAGGGAAGGGCTGTCTCAACGGTGGTTTTAAATCTCATTTCCTGACCCGGAACAGCGGCTAAGCCTCGCTCTCCTTTTCCCCAATTTCCCGGCGGCATATTAAAAAGCGCCAGCGTTAGTTTCGCATCTTCAATGAGAGTCGAAATTTCACGAGGTTCAAAATCATAAGGGAACAAAAATTCAACCGCCTTAAAACCCGCCTTTGCCGCAGCAGCAAACCGCTGTGAAAAAGGAAGTTCTCCAAACAGGAAACTGAGATTGGCGGCAAAATTCAGCACGCTTTACTCCTTAACTTTTTTTGCTGCTTAGACTGTATGAATTTAAAATATCCTGACTGGTCCAGCTCACCAAATTCGGCCTTCACCATTTCAAACCAAAGTTCCTTGCTTTTATCCAGGAATGGCAGGGATAACTCCAGCTCCTTGGTTAGTTCTGCCGCCTGCGTCATATCTTTGAGTTGCGTTCTGGCATATGCCCCCGGCTCGAATGTCTGATCAATCATTCTCTGTCCGTGAAGCTCAAGGATCCGACTGTTTGCAAACCCGCCCAAAAGCGCTTCACGCACGCGGGCAATGTCTGCACCGGCAGCCTGTGCCATTAGCATGGCCTCTGCAACAATGGAAACAGTTCCCCCGACGATAACCTGATTTGCAGCCTTAGCCGCTTGTCCCGTTCCGACAGGCCCGATATGTGTCAATGACTTGCCCAGAACGTCAAAAACAGGGCGGGCGCGATTAATGTCTGTCTCGTCGCCTCCAACCATGATTGAAAGCGTAGCGGATTGTGCGCCGACCTCGCCGCCAGAAACGGGGGCATCTATTAAACGACAGCCTGCTTGTTCAACCTGTTGGGCTATTCGTTTTGTAGTACCAACTTCGGACGATCCCATATCGATAATCAAAGTATTAGCAACAAGACCAGACAAAATACCCTCTGGACCGCACATAGCTGCGTCAAAAGCCGGAGTATCGCTGACACATAAAATGATTATTCCACCGGCTGTTTGTGCGGCTAATTCCTTTGGCGTAGCCGCAACAGATGCGCCAAGCCCTGCCAGGGAAGCACATTTTGCAAGGGTTCGATTGAACAGCGTTAGCTGTGCCCCAGCCTTTAGCAAGTTCCCAGCCATTGGAGTGCCCATAAGGCCAAGCCCGACAAAACCGATTTTCATATGGGAAACAGGCATTTTCTTTCCAAGCAAAACGTCAACATCACGTCCTCTAATACCCAAGCACTTCTGGTAACCACAATGAAACAGCGGGAACAAACGTCACAATCATTAAGGTGATTAATAGCGGCACAAGGAAAGGCATTGTTCCACGGATTGTCTCCTTCATGGACACACCACTCACGGCGCTAAGTACATAAAGAACAATGCCCAGGGGCGGTGATAATAGACCTATCATCAGATTTAAAACCATGATTATGCCAAATTGTACGGGATCAACACCAGCCGCGACGGCGATGGGCATAAGAACAGGTGTCAAAATCGTAATGGCAGCGATGGCATCCAGGAAACATCCGACAATCAATAGAAGGACGTTAATCAACAACAGGATCAAAATGAAATTGTCTGTAATGCCAAATAACATCGAAGAAAAATCATAGGCAACCCGCTCAGTCTTGATAATCCAGGCAAATATGGAAGCTGCGCTGACAATAAACAGGATTGATGCTGTCATTGTGGCGGTTTCTTTTGTCACAGTCCAGATATCGGACACACCGAGGGAACGATAAATGAAAATCCCAAGAACCAGCGCATAGGTCGCTGCGGCAACGGCAGCTTCTGTTGGCGTAAAAACCCCACCTAAAATACCACCTACAATTATGATAGGTGTAAGCAACGAAAGAGAAGCTTTGTTAAAGGATTTTCCAACCGCGCGAAAAGAAAAATTACCGTCTTTTGGCAGGTTTTGTCGCTTGGCTATCCAGTATACCATCACAGCAAGAGCGAAGGCCATAATAAGTCCGGGAACAAGTCCTGCAATAAAGAGTTTGCCAATTGACACATTGCCAACAAAACCAAAGATAATAATTGGAAGTGATGGCGGAATAAGAGGACCAATAATGGAACTTGCGGCCGTAAGCCCGACAGACAGGCGATCCCCATACCCCCGATCACGCATGGCCTTGATTTCAATGGCCCCAAGGCCGCCGGCATCAGCAACAGCTGCGCCGCTCATCCCAGCAAAAATCACACTGGCGACGATATTCACATAACAAATACCACCACGCGCCCAGGCAAAAAGTTGTGAAGCAAAATCAAAAATTCGATCCGTTATCGCTGATGAATTCATCAGGTTTCCGGCCAGAATAAAAAAGGGTATGGCCAATAAAGGAAAACTGTCAATTCCACTGAACATTTGATGGACAACTACAAGGTCGGGAGCCCCTTTGATCACAATAAAGATCACAGACGCCAAAGCCATTGAGATTGCAACGGGGACTCCCATCACGATCATTATCGTGACCCCAAGAATAAGCAATGTCGCGGCCATGCTAGGCGTCCTCTCGATCAGTTGCGTCATCGCTACCACCAGGCTTACTGGTAGCCGAAGATCTCATCCGCGATAAAAAATGTATAAAATAATGAAAAGCCATCAGGTACAAAGCACCCGAGCATATCCAGAAAATTATGCTTTTGGGGAATTCAATGCTGCTCATTTCCAAACGGGTTTTCAGGGCAAATTGAGCTGCTGTCCAGCCCAAGAAGATAAATAAACCGCTACTGACTAGATCGACGCCCGACTTGTACAGCCGCTGAAAACCATCCCCAAACATTTCGATTATAAAATCGACCCGTATGTGAGTTCCCATTCTGGCACAGACAATTGCGCCTATATAGGTCAGGACTATCAATAGCATGCGGGCAACTTCTTCAGTCCAGCCAAAAGAATCATTCAATACATATCGCGTGAAGAACTGCAAACCGACAACACCAAACAATATCCAAAGAACAAGGCACATTGCCCATACTTCAATTTTGTATAAAGCTCGCATGAAATACCCTATTCTGGCAGAAAATGGGGTTCGTGTAGCAAACCACCCGAACCCCACTGTATGAATATTTATTGACCTAAAGACAATAGATCTTCAATCTGGTCAGAACGCCATGGCCAGTCCCCTTTGAGAATTTTGGGCTTGACGATTTCAAGGAATGCCTGGCGGTCTACTTCATGGACATTGGTACCGTTGTCACGGAACCATCCAACAAGCTCTGTTTCAGATTGCATGATATCGGCAGATGCCCCTTTCGATGCTTCTTTCAAAACATCAGAAATAATAGTCTGGTCTTGTTCAGAAAGTTTTGCCCAAGCTGGGCCACCAATTAGCGTATAGTATCCATCTGTCATATGCCCGGTGAGCATGATATCAGATTGAACTTCATAGAACTTCTTTCCCTGAATTGTCGGTAGGGGGTTTTCCTGTGCAACGACGACACCTTGTTGCAAAGCCAAATAGAGTTCAGAGAAGTTCACCGGCGTGGAGTTTGCGCCAACAGCATCAGGGAACACCATGTAAATAGGCACAGGTGGCACGCGCATTTTCAGCCCCTCGAATGCAGCGGGTGTTAACAACGGCTCGTTAGCAGATACGTGGCGTTGTCCAAAGTAGGTTAGGCCAATCACTTTGTTGCCAGACTCTTTTTCGTAACCCGTCGTTACTTCATTATAAGTCTTGCTTGTTGGGTACATTAAAAAGTGATCAAGATCACGCCACAGAAATGCCGCCAAATGAATTGAGATCGGCTTGTAACGTTGGGCCATATGTCCTGCGCCAACAAAACCAATATCAACAGTACCAAGCGTAAGTGCTTCTTCAACATCTCGTTCGCTGCCAAGCTGCGCGGAAGGGAAGACATTGATGGTATGGCGCCCCTCAGTTCTTTTGTCCACTTCGGATGCGGCCCATTCTGCCCACTTATGATGTGCCGTACTTGGCTCATAAGAATGTGAAAGCTTTAATTTATCGGCTGACGCCGTTGTTGCCAGCCCCATACCCAAGAAGATAGTTCCCGTAATCTTCAAAAGTTTATTTTTCATAGTAACCTCCTAGTCATCGTTATTCCAATAATGTATACCTTTTATACCAAACGAACTTATATCGTCAAGTAAGACATGTAGCGAAAGAATTAAGTTATATTTTTCAATAGTATACGTTTTAGAAAAAACTATTCACGCAAAGCTTGGTATGCTCTTTTAGTTGTATTACATTAATTTATTTCTCTATAAAATGGTAAAATATGAAGATATAGGTCTTTGCCAATATCCTACATGCAATATTTGGTGCCCTTTATAAATGGAGTTTGTTTTTGCTTATAGTTTTTGCAAATGCTTGAACTTATGTTCAGAAACGAATAAATAATGGCTATGAAACAGCGAAGACTCTACGAGCAAGTTGAAGAAGTTCTTTCCAATGAAATTGCGGAAGGGATTTATAAACCAAGCTCTCTTTTACCTACAGAGAGAGATCTTATGGAGAGGTTTGGCGTTGGCCGCCCTTCCATTCGCGAAGCCCTGTTTTCCTTATCGAAAAGAGGATTGATTGAGGTGAGCAGCGGGCGACGCCCTCGAGTTTTAGAGCCCAGTTTCGATACAATTCTTCATGAAATGGACCTGATTGTTCGGCAGGTATTAAATAAAAAAACAAATATTTTTTATTTAATGGAATTACGCCGAATTCTGGAATGCGCGCTGGTTAGAAAATTAGCTGCTGAAGCGTCAGAAAGCCAGATTCAGGAACTACGCGACAAGCTGGACAGCAACAAGCAAGCTCTTGGACACCATGAACGCTTTTGGAAAACAGATTCTGAATTTCATAGCACAATTGCCCGCATGAACGGTAATCCCGTATTACCGATAATTGTGGATGCCATTCTAAATTGGTTGATTTTGAACAGACGCGTAACCCTTTCTGCTCCGGGCAGCGATCAAAATGCATATGAATTTCACGCCAAGGTTTTTGAAGCGATTTCAAGAAAAGATCCTGATTTGGCAGAAAAACGTATGGAGCAGCACCTTTTAGATGTTGAAAAACGAGTAGAAGAGCAGCTTATGTCCAGGAATATATAGGACGTTGTCAGAGCAAAAATGATTAAGATAGAAAATGGGATAATGCGATGCATTTCAGGCAGCGAGCTGACGCCATTCAGCTAATAGAGCCGCGCGACTTATTTTAAACGGCATTGTCACATTAACTTCTCGTAGGCGCGAAACCCTGCTTCTTCAATAATTTTCTCATCGGCCTCAAGGCAGCGCTGGCGCTTCGCCTCGGTTGCACGAGGAAATCTAGAACTTCACTTTCATTATCGATGGCACGCCACAGAAAATGGTGTTTTCCTCGGGTGACGATGACCATTTCGTTCAGGTGCCAGATATCGTTGGGAGTAGGGCGAGAGGATCTCAGATTTTGAGCACTGGGCACTCCAAATTTCAGGAACCAACGTCGAGCCGTTTCATAGGAAATATCTGGTCCGCGTTCTGCAAGCAGATCTTCAACATCTCGATAGCTCAGCGTAAATCGAGCGTAAAGCCAGACAGTGTGTTGAATGATATGAGGTGGGAAATGATGCCAGGAATAGGTGATCTTTTGCATCGAAGAAGATTAATCCAAGGTAAGATTTTTCTCCACGAGGTTAATGTGAAAACACCGTAGTGATTGCACAAGCTATTTTCCTCTTACAATACCATCAGGAGCTTTCACATTACCGAAAATTATAGACCGGACCGTACAAAATGCCCGTCTTTACGGGTCATCTAACCTATGGCGCACTTGTAATAATGCAAGTAAATTTGCAATATTTATATAATTACAAAAATATTTGCATTATTAGTGAACTTATCGTACTGTTGGCCCTCGAAACATAAACAGGGAGCTAATCATGAAGAAGATTTTTAAATTGGCAATTGCTGTCACACTCGCTTTTGGGGCCGCTACAGCAGCGGCGGATGAGCTGATCGTTGCAACGGATACAGCATTTGTTCCATTCGAATTTAAAGACGGCGATAAGTATGTCGGGTTTGACATCGATATGTGGGAGGCTATCGCGACGGAAATGGGCCTGGAATACAAACTACGTCCAATGGATTTTTCTGGTATTATTCCGGGCCTTCAAACTGGCCAGGTTGATGTGGCGTTGGCGGGGATTACCATTAAACCCGAACGCCAGAAAGTTATCGATTTTTCTGACGGTTATTACGATAGCGGTTTTCTCCTGATGGTCCAAAAAGGCAGCAACATTGCCAGTTCATCTGACCTGAAAGGCAAAACCCTGGCTGTTAAGACAGGCACATCAGCGTCAGATCATGCCGAAGAGCATTTTACTGGAACGGATTTACGTAAATTTCCAAACATCGACAATGCATATCTTGATCTGCGTACTGGCCGTGTAGACGCCGCCATGCATGATACACCAAATGTCCTTTATTACATCGCCAAAGCCGGCAATGGAGAAGTTGTCGCTGTTGGTGAGCAAATGATGGCACATGAATACGGCATAGCATTCCCCAAGGGTAGCAAACTGGTAGAGGGTGTGAACAAAGCGCTGGCCAATATGCGGAGTGATGGCCGCTATGACGCAATCTATGAAAAATGGTTTGGGACTAAACCAGCAAAATAATCCTCCACCTGTTCGGGGCGGCCACCGTATTCGTGCCGCCCCATTTTTTTACAAAACGGAAGGAGAATAGTATGGATACGGATTGGTCCGTCATCTTCGACTTTTTGCCTCAGCTGGTCGAGGGAGCAAAAACAACCATTTACATTACTATTATTGGCTTGGTAGGGGGCAGTTTGTTAGGAACGCTCGCGGGAGTAATGCGTGCGTACGGCGGCCGAATACTCAATGCCATCGCCTTTACTTATATCGAACTCATTCGCGGTACACCCATCGTCGTACAAGTCATGTTCGTCTATTTTGCGTTGCCGGTGCTCGTCGATATTCGGATTGATCCAATGTCAGCAGCTATTCTTGCAATTATCGTTAATGCCGGTGCTTATATCGCAGAGATCGTTCGGGGAGCTTTTCTATCTATTTCGAAAGGTCTTACGGAAGCAGGCCTCGCTATTGGTCTGCCGCACTGGAAAGTTCTGGTCTATATCATTGGTCCGTTGGCATTTCGTCGTCTGATCCCGCCGCTTGGTAACCAGTTTATCGTAAGTCTCAAAGATACGTCACTATTTATTGTCATTGGTGTTGGCGAGCTAACGCGAACGGGACAGGAAATCATGGCTGCCAATTTTCGGGCTGTCGAGATATGGACGGCGGTTGCAATCTTCTACCTGATAATGACAGGGACACTGACGCTGATCCTTCGTATCCTTGAAAAACGGATGAAAATATTATGAGCATCATTCAATTCATAAAAACCTCCAAATATTTCGGTCCACTTAAAGTTCTTCACGAGGTTGATCTGTCGATTAATGCCGGGGAAGTTGTCGTATTGGTTGGTCCTTCTGGCTCAGGGAAATCAACTCTACTCCGTTGTATTAACGGATTGGAATCTATTACGAGTGGTGACTTAATTGTTGACGGTATCAGCGTGACCGAAGGCGCTAAAAAACTACGAGAAATCCGGCAAGAAGCCGGTATGGTTTTTCAGCAGTTCAATCTTTTTCCGCAATTGACCGCATTGGAGAATGTCGCGTTTGGGCCGCAGAAAGTTCGTGGTCTGAGCAAGACCGAAGCACACAAACAGGCGTTGGCGCTCCTCGCGAAAGTAGGGTTGGAAGAGAAGGAAGCACATTACCCGGCTGAATTATCCGGAGGACAACAGCAACGTGTTGCCATAGCCCGTGCTTTGGCAGTCAAGCCAAAAGTCATGCTATTTGACGAACCGACTTCTGCATTGGATCCGGAGCTTAAGCAAGAAGTCCTTAACGTCATGCGGCAACTGGCCGAAGAGCATATGACCATGGTCGTTGTGACCCATGAAATGGCATTTGCCAAGCAAGTCGGTTCACGTCTGATTTTCATGGAGCACGGAAAAATCGCCGTTGATGGCCGTCCAAGTGATGTGATTGACAACCCTCCCAATGATCGAATGAAAGATTTTCTGCAACATGTCGAGTAAGGACTGTGATTTAGCCTGGCACCGAATAAGTGGCAGCGCGAAGCAAATTGGCTTGGGTCTTGGGCGCCAGGGGTTTGATGCCGTGCATCGCCATTTGATATCAAGCCCAAATTGGCATGTGGTAAATAAGCCTGTTTACGCAGGCCTTGTTGAGCGTATGTCAGCTGCAACTAAGATGCGATTTCCACAAATTTGGGCCGAAATAGAGGGATTAGCCGAAGGGCTTGAATTACCGGTAAAACAAGTTATGGCGTGGAACTGTCGCGGCGATCTTTTGGCATCGAGCCCAGATGGATGCACAACAGTACAAATCCCTGGGCCTCAAGTGACCATCGGTCATAATGAGGATGGCTTGCCATTCTTCCGGGGCGCATGCTTTATCGCTGAAGTTAACCAGGACAAACTACCCAGCTTTTGGTCATTTTGTTATCCTGGGTCGCTTCCTGGTCATACATTTGGTGTAGCGCAGACTGGTCTTTGTGTAACGGCCAACAATTTGCGCTTATCAGAGGTCGACGGTGAAATTCCTCGTATGGTTCTTGGACGCGCTATTCTTTCTGCACCTTCTCTCCCTGCTGCGCTGAGTATACTGGAAGAAAATCCAGCATATGGCGGTTTTCATTTCACGCTCGCGCAGGTAGGAAGGCCTGAATTAGTTAGTGTCGAATTCGGCGGAGGTAAAGTTTCGGTCAAAAGAATCTCAACTCCTTCATTACATGCGAACCATGCTCTACATCTTTCCAACGGGAGCGTTCCTCAAATTGTTACGTCCTCCTCAATTGACCGGCAGCTACGCGGTGACAGCTTGTTGTCAAAGGGTTCACTTGATCCTTTGAAGATTTTACAGGATACCGGCGGGCAAGGCTTGCCGATCCGCCGCGATGCCGTTGACGACCCCGATCATGAGAATACTCTTGCCACAGTGATACTTCATGTTGGACAATATAGTATTGATTGGAGCATATATGACCGGATCACAGACCAGCCCGCCTACAGCAGCGAAAAGCAATTCATCAGTGGCAACATGGAGTGATCCTCCCAATTCTGTCGAGGAATTGCGTAGCTTGATGATGGCTATCGCCAGGCGGGAAGCTACCATAGTGCTTGGCCCAAAGGCGCGTAAGGCTCTCGGCAAGATCCTTGAACTTCTAGGAGACCCGGCTCTTTTGTCGATCACCGCACTTGCGACGCGCCTTGATATCAACGCCTCGACCATTACTAGGCTTGCGCAAAATCTTGGTTACGATGGATTTGGTGCTTTCCAACGGGTTTTACTGAGCGCCACAATGACACCTCCCGGTTCCTTTTATTCGCGGCAGGCAGAAACCGCACTTGGTGCGAAAGGGACACCCAGCCTGGGACAAGCGGCTCGTCTATGCCACGAAAACCAGGCTAACATTGATCGATTTGTTGAAAGCTTTGACGCTGAAAACTTTGACGATGCAGTAAATCTGATTACCAAAGCTCCGCGCGTTGCTGTCCACGGAATTCGCCAATTCCATTCATTAGTTAGCTTTTTAGTATATGGGCTGAAAATGATCCGCTCAGATATATCCTTGTTGGACTCTAACGCCCTCGGTGTCGCCGAAGACATTGCCGCTATGTCGAAGGGAGATGTGTTAATTTCTGCGAGCTGCGCTCCGTATTCGAATGTAGTTGCAGAAACAGTTCGAGCGGCACACGAAAAAGGCCTTTCAACAATATCTCTCACGGATAGCCCTAGCTCCCCGTTGGTAGACTATTCAAAGGTAGCTCTTTTTGTGCCGCATGAAACGAGTTTTATCTCGAATTCAATGGCGACTTTTATTGTTGCAGCCGAGTGTCTCATCAACGGATGCGCTACCGCACTATCTGAAAACGCTAAGACAGCGCTATCAGAGCGGGATAGGATGATAAAACGACTATCAATTGAACAATAGCAGGGGCATCGTCGTATTGAGGGGCAGCCTTGCTTTCCATGAAGTTAATGTGACAATGCCCCATAAATAATGACGAGAACACCTACCTCTCGAGTGTGTTGATCACATCGGCGATCAGATCACCGACGTGATCGGATTCATAACCACCTTCTTGAATAATGACTGTTGGCAGCTTCAACACCCGCACTTTCTCAGCCATTTCGTTAAATCCGGCGCGGGTGACGCAGTGGCGGCCATGAGGATCATGCTCAGAGGCATCTACACCAAGAGCCAGAACCAATGCCTGAGGTGCAAATCTGTCAACAGATTGCAACGCAGTGTCCACGGCTTGCAAAAAAGAATTATCGCCTGCACCAAATTCATACGGGATATTCAGATTACAATCTTCGCCTTCACCAATACCTCGTTCTTCGGGAAAACCTGTGTAGAAGGGGTAGTAGTCTTTCGGATGGGAGTGCGTTGAAACAGTTAACACGTCGGCGCTCTCATAAAAAATTTGCTGTTGACCATTCCCGTGATGCACATCGACGTCCAGGATTGCCACACGATCGTAACGTTTGCGTAACTCTTTTGCGGCGATGGCGCAATTGTTGAGATAACAAAACCCCATGGCTCTTGCCGATGTCGCATGGTGGCCCGGCGGCCTGCACAAAGCATAATGAGCACTGCTGTGTGAACTGGTTAGACTGGCAGCATTTACTGCTGCTTGGGCGGACTGATATGCAGCCGCCCAGGTGCCCGCAGTGAATTCACAAGCCATGTCTCCGGTGAACCATCCCAGCTTGCCGATGATATGCTCAGGCTCTGTTGAATATGGCTCCAACGGGTGTACATTTGGTAACATCTTGGCATCAGGGCCAAAAGCCTCAAGCCAGGACGAGAAGCCGGTTCGAAGGAATTCCACATACTCGGCAGAGTGAACCGCCAGAACCGGTTCGAGCCCTAAATCCCTTGGTCTCGTGATGACTTTCCCCCGCGCGAGTAAGGCCTCGACAATTTTTGCCGCCCGGCCCACAGATTCCGGGCTGGACTTGATTTGTCCAGCCTGAATAAAATGGGCATCGCGATGTTCAAGTTGAGTATCAGACCAAAAGATTGTCATGGTGGTTTATCGCTTCCTTCGTTTGATGCCTCACGCCTAAAGGGTGTTTAATTTTTGGACATTTGCTCCAGAGCGATCCCGGCGGCTTCGATTGACCTGTCAATATCCTCTTGTGTATGGGCAATGCAGCTCAGGTTATGCAGGATCTTATTTCCGGTAAAGAAGACTCCCTGATCACGCATTTTTTCTGAAAATTCACCATATTTCGCCAAATTTGCTCCGTAACAGAAATCTCGGTAGCCGGTGATTTCGTCAAGATCAGTAAATACAGGGTGGAACATCGAGCCGATGTTTTGGACACGCATGTTTTGTCCGGTAGTACGCGCAACCTGATTCAAGCGTTTTGTCATTTCGTTGCCGATATCGTTTATCTTCTTGAAACCAGCATTGTCATCTTTGCTCATTTCTTCCAACATCGTTTTGGCTGCATATAGCCCAAGGCGTGGGGCATTGTGGCTACCGTAGTGAAGAACTTTTCCGTACTCGATGCTTTCCATGATATGGGCAGGTCCTGCAATCGCAGCGACAGGAAAACCCTGCCCTAAAGCTTTACCGAAAGTAACGATATCTGGTTGCAGGCCATAAAGCTCGGCAATGCCGCCAGGGGCCGCGCGGAATCCAGTCACCGTTTCGTCCAGATAGAACAACACATTGTGTGCGCGACATAGCTCTTGCGCGCGTTCCAGGTAGCCGGGTTTGGGCAGGATGACCCCCATGTTGGACATCACGCCTTCCATCACGACACAGGCGATCTCCTTGCCATGCGCGTCCAGCATACGCTCAAGCGCTTCTTCATCGTTCCAAACGCAGACTAACGTGTCTTCTAACGACCCTGGCGTCAGGCCAGAGCTGTCAGGTATGCGCACCGGATCGTTGGGGTGGCCCAAAGTGGTCACGGGTTGCGGGTTTGTGCTAACAAGAAGCCCGTCATACCAGCCATGGTAATGCCCTTCGAATTTTAGAACCTTACGCTTTCCGGTGATCCCACGGGCCATGCGAACGCCGGTCATGCATGCCTCTGTTCCGGTATTTGCAAACCTGACCTTGTCAACGTGTGGTAGCATATTGACGATAAGCTCAGCGGTTTCCACCTCAACCTCCAGAGCGGAAGCAAAGTGCGTCCCGCCGGCAACTTTCTCCTGCACGATTTCGACAATTTTGGGATGGGCGTGCCCCAAGGGCAGGCAGCCGAATGAAAGCTGCCAATCAATGTATTCGTTGCCATCTACGTCCCAAATCCGCGAACCCTTGCCTTCACGAATGTAAGGCGGGTACGGTTTATAGTTCATCGGACCACGTGAAGCAGAGCTGCAACCTTCCACGAGTACCTTCATCGCACGATCGAAAAACTGCTTAGATTCTTTCATTTCCATGTATACATCCTCTCAAGTATACTCGGCGCTTCGGCCAAGATTTAAATATGTTATCCAATGTGAATTGCGGCATTCATTTGTTCGTTTTGGCTGGTGAGTTACTCGCTTGACCTAAGAGTCCACGGACAAAGCGTTCAACAACATCTCTGCTTGGGGAAGCGCGGTCGACAG
>Ga0315338_1001560_pt1 | contig 27939 bp, 21 predicted proteins | sample ASW8metaG_FD_204518 | JGI IMG/M metagenome (GOLD analysis project Ga0315338, IMG submission 204518) | Ammonia-oxidizing marine archaeal communities from Monterey Bay, California, United States - ASW #8 | ecosystem: Environmental > Aquatic > Marine > Coastal | place: USA: California | collected... | reverse complement strand
CACTATGTAATTCATTTAGAGTGACTTGAATTAGTCGCTCAGATTCCGTATCTAACGCACTTGTTGCCTCATCTAATAGTAGAATATCTGGTTTTCGTAGGAGGGCTCGTGCTAAGGCCAATCGTTGCCGCTGTCCGGCGGAAAGTTGATAGCCCCTTTCACCAATAACTGTATCGTATCCATTAGGCAGATCTTCTATGAACTCATGGGCATGAGCCTTAATAGCTGCATCTTCAATCTGATTAGGTGTCGCACTCCTATGGCTATATCGAATATTCTCTTCAATACTCTTGTTGAAAAGAAACACATCTTGATCGACACAGCCTATTCTAGAAATCCAGTCGTTTGGATCTATAATCTCAAGATCGCTACCATCAACCAATATCCTTCCGCTAGTTGGCGAGTTTAGGCCTAGCAACAGATCAACCATAGTTGATTTACCGGCACCTGACGGACCAATCAATGCTGTTGTCGTTCCCTTGTCTATCGTAAATGAAATGTTTTCTAGTACCAGTTTTGAACCAAGCCCATACTGAAAACTGACATCCTCCAAAACAACAGATTTACTAAGCCCCTGAAATCTTTCTCCGCATGTTCTAAGAAAAGATTTGTGTTCTGTTCGAAGAAATCCTGCTATTCGTGCCAGGATTGGTAAATTATGTGCGAAACTAAGCCTTACACTATTTAAAGACTTAAATCTTGGAACCAACCGCATAAGAATGATAAAAAACATCATCAGTGTACCTATCATCTGCGGTGAATCTGATTCACCCCACAAGTACCCAATCACGAGTAGACTACCCGCTCCGATCATTATGATGCTATCTATGGCTGGATTAATCATCGATTGAATAATCTTCGAGCGCGCTTCAGCCTGAAGATGTTGCCCTCGCGTCTCATTAATACTCTTTGCGGCTTCTTCCGTTGCACCAAAAACATGAATAAGCCTCAGAGCATTGAGAAACTCCACCGTAATTCGCCCGGTATTAAGTTCAGTTACTGCCATCCTCTTACCAAGCTCCCGAATTTTCTTTACCGTGCTCGTTAATCCAATGCTCAGAATAAGCAATACCAATAAAGACATCAATGCGAACCGTGCAGATACTGCAATCATCATTCCTAAATATATTAGGAAAAAACATGCCGACGTGACGACATTATGCACCATTGACATCCAAGTACTTATACTTCGGCTCTGCCCTATCAGCGACTGAATATATCCAGAGGGGTACCTTCTAATCTCACTATAACTTAGCGACATTACATGGGCTGTTGTAGTTTCCGCCATTTGACGGGATGCCCGATATTCGAGCAATACGTTTAGTCTCTTATTGACGTATTCCAGCCCACTCCTAATTATCTGCATTGTTACAGCGCACAAAACAAACAACAAGAATAAGGTTGTGCGTCCCCGGTTGACGATCCACTCACTCAAGACTGGGAAGACTGATGCTACGGTTTCTGGTATTTCGATTTCTCCACTACCGGCTAAAGTATTAGCCGCCAAACCCAGCGAACCAATACTAGTCCCTTCGATGACTGCTGTAACAAATGCCATCACTGTAATCAAAATTAACAAACTAAGATGATTAACAATTAATCGGCCGACCATACGCAAACCGTATCGAGAGTCAGTATCTAATTTGCCGGTCAAGAGACGAAAAACTAACCTCAATGTATCCTCCATGTCGGAGTTTGTGCAAAATGGATTAGAATAATTTTCACCAAAACACTATATAAAGTACAAAAGATCGGCAAATGCCATCGGATGTATTGAACCTGATTGTTCATCTCATCCAATGGATTTGGAGGCAACTTTGACCGAGACTTTCCTAAACAGAGAATGAATATCTTCTTTGAATTGTTAGACGATAAATTTCGAATGTGACTAATCTAATTGGCTCGAAACTTATGGATAGATGTATTGCCAACTGTCTTCACTTCTCACTAGTAACGGAGGGTTTTCGATAGGCATGTTCAACATTCTGTGATCTCTGTGTTGATCTAATAACGCGTATCTTTCCATCTACCCTCAGCTTCAGCACTTTTATGTTCCGCGATTCGTCAATCTAACACATGAAAAGGAAGATCGTGTCGCGTAGCCAATTTCTGAAAGAATTCTTTGTCGTCCGAATTGACTGGTAGACCCTTCTCTCTTCGTTCCTCGGACGTAACTTTCTCCGGATCTCCTGCCACAAACACCGGTTTGTCCAGGTCAACTCTTTCCTGTTGACGAAGTTCGGTGACAAGTTGTTTCAACCTATGCTTAAAAGATGCAGTTTTAACGAATTTCTCAATATTAATTGCAAGAAAGAAGTGCCCAAGATTTCTCTTGCTATCTAGTGGGTCATTATACATATGCCCAATATTCGGCCCAAATGGTGCACTGGACAATAGAGCACATAGTACTTCTACCATTAGACTCAGACCGTAACCCTTGTAACCCCCGACTGGGGATAGGCTCACTATTTCATTCGGATCTGCCGTCTCTCTCCCATCACGATCAAAGCCAGATCCAAAGGGTGCGCTTAACCCTTCACCCCTTAGTCTTAAAACTTCGTTAAAAGTTATCGTCGAAGTTGCCATATCGAGGCAAATTGGTTGTTCCCCGTCACAAGGTGCGGTGAAACAGACTGGATTATTACCTAGATAAGCTTTCTTACCGCCTGTCGGTGCTATTAAGGGATCGCTATGTGTAAAACTAAGACCAATCATATCGTTCCTAGCAATTTCTAATCCAAAGAACGATGCAGCACCAAAATGGGTCGAGTGCTGGACGGACACCGCACCCAAACCTGACGCTTTAGCCAATTGGATAGTCTCCTCTACTGCTTTCATACCGGCGGCGTGGCCAAATGCGTGATCGGCGTCCAACGTGGAAGTCGAAGGACTGGATTTGGAAAAAGAAAACTTCGGCCGTCCATTTACTCTGCCAGCATTGAGCGCTGCAAGGTAATGTCGAAAAAGCCGAATACCGTGGGAATCAACTCCCCTTAATGATGCATGTGTAAGTCCCTTAGAGACTGCGGATGATGAGTACTCGTCTACACCTTCTCTTCGCAGCACCTCGAAGAGTAGATTTTGAACGTTACCTACCGAGACTCTCATCATCCTGACTTAGACCTCAAGAATCAATAGAAACATCTATCCATGTTCCCTGCTCTCGCAAACCTTTGTTTACTGCTTCCACAACAGCGGTAGAACAAAGAGCATCTCCAAATGTCGGCCTGCTCTTATTTAGCGAGGCGATATCGACTTCTTTTGCTATAAGGGCACATGTATCTGACAGGTAAGTACAAATACTCTCAATACCATATCCGTTGTACCTGATTAAGCCATTATCATCGAAATAGCTACTACAAAAATCCGGATTCACATCTTCCACCCCACCAGTATCACTTACCATCTGAAGGCCACGATGTTTTTGATCAGACTTAATTCGTCCTTTCGTACCAATAAGCTGAATCCGTTGGTTCGATGCAGCTGTGTCTGTTTCAGGATCGATCCAACCGGTGTGGAAAAACGAAAGAAAAGTCTCTCCATTTGTTGCCTGCCACACAATTGTCACATGCATTGTGTCGAGTGCATCAATATTCTTTGAACTAAGCCAACGTTTCTGTCCCAGGGCCAATACCTTGATCGGTATCGCCTTTGTCACAAAATAGATTATATCGACATAATGCACTCCCAAATACTGAAAAATATTCGTCTTGTGCGCCCAAGATGAAAAGTGCTCCGCTGGTACATGTTTTTTCTGACTATACTCGACTAAGAAATATAAGATCTCACCAAATTTCTGACTCTGCATTCCTTCCTTTAATTTTAGGTTATGCCGATCAAAGCGCTTATGGAATTCGACGGCACCATACACCCCATGCTTCCTACATAGATTAATAAGTTCTTTAGCCTCCGAAACTTTCGAGGTGAGAGGCTTAACCACAAGAGTATGGAGTCCACTCATAAGGCATGCACGGGTAATCTCATAGTGCAAATGATCGGGGACCGCAACGATTGCACAGGTTGGTTCAGACACTTCGTTAAGCACTTCTTTGTATATTGTTTTTGATTTACCAGAGTTGTAGGCTTCTTGCGGCAACGAAATCACGTTTACTGAGATACCTGTTAGCTCCATCAGAGTTTGAACTTTTGCCTTTGCTTCCATCGCGTGCGTGGGCTGCGTACCTACCAGAGTAACCGTGCCCAAGTTTCTAAAAACTCGTTGATGTTCAAGAACAGCTGGTAAGACGGTACCAAAACCATCTGTACCTCTCCCTGTGACATAAACTCCATTACCAATGATGACAACGTTCATTTAATTTGTTTGCTATTAAAAACTTTTCGGTATGTGACTCTGTCGGGCTTATACGACAATACCCCTAGATCCCGTCCTACGAAGTAACGCTTCGCTGACTAAATTAGTTAATCGCGTGACCTAAAGGCTATAAACACCTCAGTTGTTGTCTTTCTCATGCTGTACCTTTCCTTCGCAAAACATAAGCGGTCGTACAGCCAGCTTACATAGTTTGTGCCTGTTCAAATAGAATCCTTGGAGGAACCACCGACCATATGATGAATCAGGCAGGTTCCGCAATGCTGTAGTTTCGTTCAGGACTGTCTTTCGAATGAACTAACAAATCTCGACTGAATCTACACAATTAGGTATCGATTACCAAACAGTACGGCCTCCATCAATAATTAAATTATGACCTGTCATGAATGAACTGGCGTCAGAGCACAAGAATACCACGGCCCCTTTGAATTCATCTGGCATCGCCATCCTATTCATGGGTATTAATTTGGAATATCTTGACACAAATTCAGATACTTGATTGTTAGACACTCCCGCTGGACTAAGAGAATTAACTCGTATGTTGTTCTTTGCAAAATAGGTAGCTAAATACTTGGTTAAATTAACTACTCCAGCTTTAGCGACTCCATAGGCCGCTGGCTTTGGCCCATCGGTATAAATCCTCTGGTCTGGTGCGATGACTGACAAATCTGAGGCAATATTCAATATCACCCCTTCGGTTTTCGTGAATAGCATCTTATTAATTACTACCTGACTACATAAGAAGACCCCGTTCAACGTAACATTAATCGTCTTATTCCACGAATCCAGCTCTAGGTTCTCAAATTTATTTTTCCAGCTAAACCCTTTTTCTACTTTTGGATCTAGTGCTGCATTGTTAATCAAAATATGAATGTTTTCATAGCCATCAACAGCGTCCTGTATGGAGGCTTTATCTGTTACATCCATATAAACAGACCTAACCTTGGAGTACCTAGTTTTCAAAGTATTGACTATGCGCTCTCGCTCAGAACTAGCAACTACATCAGCTAATATAACTTCGCCACCGAATTCTAAAATAGCCTCTGCATGTTTTATCCCTAAGAGACCACAACCACCCGTTATCAGAGCTATTTTTCCCCCTAAATCAAACATGTTCTTTTAGTGCATCTTCTAAAATTGCAATTTTGATTTGAGCGCTCTTTAAATTTCTGTAATTACACTTAAACTGCATCATTTTTGGTTGAATCAATTCAGCGTTTGGACAGTCACCTATATAGTGATACCTTGACATGACGGGTTCTTGATATGGAACAGATACCCCTCCGTAAAAACCATCACCGCCTTTTTCCTTCACCTTGTGGTACAAATCCAACCAGTTCTTCCCTTCATATTTGACCGTATATGTCCAGTATGCATGAACGTGCCCATTTAAAACCTTTTGAGGCACGATGTAGTCAAAGTCCCGAAATACTTCGTCGTACATCTTCGCAATAAGCTTTCTTTTATTAACTAACTGCTCTACCCTTTCCAATTGTGCTAAACCCACTGCGGCGGTGAGCTCATTCATTCTATAGTTATAGCCTAAAGTATCGTACCTTTTGTAATGAGGGTTTTGAAACCCCTCTGGCAAAACTTGCCTTAGATTCTCCCCAGCTGTTAGCGTTTTGTACCCCAGGCCACCATATTTTCTAATTAGTGTGGCGTATTCTTCACTGTCCGTCGTGACCATACCACCTTCACCCGTTGACATGTGTTTCTTATTTTCAAAGCTCCAGTTAGCCATCTGACCAAATGTGCCGACTAGCTTTTGACCTATGTAACCCAAAACACACTGCGCCGAATCCTCTATAACGGGAATACAATATCGATTTGCTATATCCATTATCTCTAGCATATCTGATGGATTACCATGCATATGAACAGCTTGTATTGCCTTTGTTTTCGCCGTAATTTTTTTCTCTAGGTCCTTGGGGCACATGTTAAACGTGTCAGGATCTACGTCGACATAGACTGGAATAGCCTTGAGGTAAAGAGTCACAAATGAATTCATAATCACTGAATGGCCTGGAGAAATTACCTCATCACCTTCCCCCACTCCTGCTGCGGCCAAACAACTATGTAAAGAGGAGGTGCCAGAGTTATGCGCTATAGAATAGGTTGTTTGAAAGATTTCGGAATATCTTCTTTCAAGTCTGCTGACGTATGGATCTAGTTTTCTGTTTATATTTTCTGAATCTAGAACTTCTAGGATGTAATCAAGTTCATTACCGTTATATTTTCCGTCAGGATTGTTCTTGAACTTATTCACTGTTACTTAGTCTTCTGGTGATTTTTCCAGTCATTTTCCCTGAAAAGATTGATATTTCTAACAGATTCGTTGTTTTCTATATAGGTTATAGCATCTTTTAAACTAAAGTCCCTGGGCAACTTGCAAATTACTTCTTTAAAGAAATCAAAATCTTCCTCGTAGTCCAGAGTCAACCTCATATTCTTCTTTTTATATAAATCAGGAACCTTCGTTAACTCCCCAACGGCTAGCTGTTTTTGACTCTTAAGAAAGTCAATTAAGTCATGCGGTTCTACAATTTTTTCGTTTAGACTTTTTGTAATCTTCTCGAGTGCTGCTGCTCGAATTCCGTAAACATCATTATAGAGTCCCTGCCCACTAATGATGTCGAATCGTTCTCTTTGTTGAAAACACAAATCTGCGAGCCCAGCATCATAAAATAGATCATCCCCGTCAGCAGTAGCAAAATACGACACTTTGAATTTAGAGCACGCAGCACTCCATCTTTTGAGTTTATCTAACGCACTTCCTCGGAAGCATTCAACCTTATTAACTTCGGCAATATCACAAAGAATATCATCTTCAGAAAGCGTGGTTGTGCAAAGAATTACTTTATTCGATAGGCGAGATTTTTTTGTGGCAGCTATCACATACTCAATCGTATGTTTGCCCTGTATTCTTAGAATAGTTTTATTGGGTAATCGCGACGAGCCTGTTCGGGCAGAAATCAGTATCGCTTTCATTAAGAAATCGAGTCTCTTAGTGTATTTTCCTGAGCTTTTCTAGAACGGGCATCTCAGATGGCAAGATTTCCTTAGTTGCGGTACCTCTCATAAGCTCAGCTTTCCTAATACCATTCACCATGTCGTTGACATCTTCAATCGACGCAGCTTGGTCTGAACCATACATAGTGCGGTCTTTAGTAATATGGAATTCAACACACACCGCACCTAATACAACTGCACCTATGCACGCGATCAGTCCGCTATAGTGATTTGAAAAGCCTATTTTGTACTGACTGTAAGTCGCTCTTAAACCAGTAACGTATAAGAGATTAACGTCTTCAGGAAGAGTAGGATAAGTACTCGTGCAAGCCAATATGTATTCAAGGTTATCGAGCTCACTAACTGCGTTTTCTACCTGTGCGCTTGAACTCATTCCCGTAGACAATATTACCTTCTTTTCGGTGGAGTTTATTGCATTCAACAAGTGCATATCAGTAATTAATGCTGAAGCAATCTTGTGATAGTCGACCGATAAATTGTTTTCAATTAAATTGACACTATCGATATCCCAACACGATACGATGAAATCCAGCCCTAGCCCCTTACTATACTTTTCTAGCTCTTGGTACTGCTCAATACCTAACTCAAGACCTTCTTTCTGCTTACGGTTGGTTGTACCCCAAGGGCTTTTTCTTGGGGTATCTAGTTCTTCAGGAGAATAAACTTTATCAATGGTTCTTTTCTGGAATTTTACCGCGTCACAGCCCGCTTGAGCGGCTACATTTATCAACTCTTTGGCTAATTTAATATCTCCATTATGATTGATTCCAACTTCTGCGATGATATATGTGCTCATTTAGAAAACCCTTGCTTCATTCGCCAGATCAGTCATGATTTAGATTGTCATCGGACTACACTACTTGCTAAACGCCCAGCCGTATTTGAAAGCAACAAAGCTGGACAAACTCGCAGGAAGAGTGTTTTCTTCATTTTCTACTAATTAGATGCAATAGAACATATAGACTTCTGCTATATAGTCTCTCAATATAAACACTAACTAATTTCATTTGAGCATACAAATATCGTCATATCTAAAATTAGCTTGCTGCCATACATCGAGAGATTTTCAACCCTTCCTATGCGGCTAATCACGTTGCTAACTCAACATCTATGTTTTCATACCGTAGTGTTTTTCGAGGCTGTATAGAGGTCAGTGCCGAATAGTGAAACGACTCATCTCTCGGTCCATATTCCTTAATAAAGCTATTCAAAATATTTTCTTGGCGATTAGAAGTCGACAACCGAATTGAATACGCCCCAGCCCCAGCTTCTGGCTTATGAAATCCCAAATAATCAATTGTCGCCTCATTGACAGTCAAAGTTGGTTGTAATTCAAAATTTAGCAAGTCTATCCACTCTAAAGCAGAAAAATTAATCAGATCTTTTAGAACACTCTGATCACACCCATTCAGGTCCTCATGATTCAATAATGTATCTTCGAGAGCTTGTGGAAACCATTTCTCTTTATAGATTAAATTGGTGGTGTACTTTGGGTTAAGTCGAGATGGTTCTGCTATCTTGTAACCATTTTTTGTGTATACCTTCTGCATATTTTGCCTTAGTTCTTCTGGGCTATCGAATAACTCTGAGTTAGCGTTATTTGTCAGGTTTTCGAAAAATTTCGTACGTTCACAAGCATGCTCTTTCGAAACATTCCCATTGATCAAGCTATCGAATATTGGGACTACCTTTATTCCATTACTTATGAGGTATTTAAGAATAAGGCGACAATAACCGATATTGAACACAGCCCAGAACAAGAAGGAAATTTTTCTTATGTCCTGGTAATCATCGAAACTGAAATGAGAAGAGCCAACCACCACTTCCTCAACTTCACAAACAAAGTTACCATTAACAGTTCCGTAATCCGCATCAGACGTTGGTCTAAATTTTGTAACTAATTTGTATTTTTCTCTTTCCGATTGCCAATACAACTTACTCCCCATTAGCAGTATCGCATGATGTATTAATACCATGTCGATATTACTGCCAACCAAAAACTCCACACCCTCGAGAAACGATTCTTTTGTTTCGCACGGCAAACCAAAAATAAGTTCCGTAAAAACAGGGAAGTTGTTCGCCCCCGCCCAATCTATGATTGTTTTTATTTCTGGTTTTGTTAAATTTACTCGCTCGACGGATTTAATAGTGTCTTGATTCATTGACTGAAAAGGTAAAGTTACACCCATCGAATTTATATCACCCAGTGCCAAAGTCACTTTCTTGACTGTTTCAGTAAACTTTTTATTTGTATAGTAAAAGACTTGCTGTGGAAAACCCTTATCGATTCTTGACTTAGCTAAAGCTTCGGCAATTTCGGCGTCCCGCTTTAGTATCCCAAAGTTTTCATCAGTTATAAACAAATACGCGTGCGGGGCATCGGCATATTTATCGGCAATATATCGAATCTCAGCTTCAACCGTATCGAGTGGGAATGTACGCAGTTTTCCGCGTCTTATACCAGACACACAGAACGTACATTGATACGGACATAGTCTAGACGTCTGAAGTAAGGGTGTTGATTGTGGATAAAAAAACTTGTCTAACATGCCGTTTAGGATCGGGGAAGATATATCGTCAAGAGGGATGGTCAATCCAATATCTTTTCCTCGAATATTTTCGCCATCCTCTCGAAAAAACGTGCAACCATCTATCGGTTCTCTAAATAACTGAGCTCGATCAACACCCAAGTACTTCTTTACAACATTGGCAAATCCGCGCTCGCCTTCATCAACTATCAAATAATCTACACATTTATCAAATTGATCATATAGTGTTTTCTGATTTTCCGTATTTATATCTACGTTCCATCCACCTAAGATAACTAAGCATTCAGGGTTTATTTTTTTTAGCTCTCGTGCAACAGCAATATCAAGGTCGAGATTCCACATATAGCATGACAATCCGACTATATCTGGCCTCTTATACTTTGCTACTTCAAATAATTCGGCGGGATTCTTAAATAGAGTAATGTCACAATCAGTGCCGTATAGAGCCTGGCAGTAAGAAGCAATATATCCTATGTTTAAAGGTATATTCAGTCTTGAATCGGTATACTGATTAAAATATACGAAATCGCATAAGAAAATATTCGTCATATTGTTGCGGGCTGCTGTTCGCATGTCACTTTCCGATTAGAATCGTTTGATTAGCTTACAAAATATCCAGATGCAAATGATAGTAAATTAATTTACACTTCTCTCTAACAAGTAACCCTGGAGCCAAAGACCTAACTGTTGCCAGATATTGTAGCATGGCGACTACTCCGAGTTAATTTATCGAAGTCACAATTTGTTATATCAGATCGATTCAAGTAGGCCGGAGAACTACCGTAGTCTACGAGGTGTATTGGACGAATTCTGACCAAACAAATCGACGACTCTGAGTACAAGGGACAAAACGTTCTTTTCCAATTGCATGTATTTTGCTTCCCAAGAATTTTAGTCATCCGTAAGTTGGTCCCAAATAGGTAATGACAATTATTTGTGCCCATCGTGAATACTTAAAGGAGCCCTAAAGAAAATGATTACAAAATTCCGGCATCCCGGTATTGTGGTGGAGGACATGGAAAGGTCGTTGCGTTTTTACCGCGACGCTTTAGGTTTTTCAATTGTGGTCGACGAAATTGAGAAGGGTGAATATTTAAGCCGATTGATTGGCTTAAACGACGCCATCGAGCGTGTTGTTAAGGTGGCGGTGCAAGACGGCACTGTAATCGAGTTGATGGAAATGTTGTCCCCTTTGGCACAAATGCCGTCCACATATGATTTTAACGTCATCGGTTGCAACCATATTGCATTTACTGTCACTGACATAGAACAGATCTATATAGACTTGGAGAGCATAGGGGTAGAGTTTATCTCGGAACCATTGTCATCACCTTATGATCCCGTGAAAACCATGTTTTGCTATGACCCGGATAAAACACTTATTCAGTTTGTTGAAATCTTTGATGAAACAACAATACGTAAGGGACTTGAGTAACTATCTCATAAATACCGCAAGCTCTGGCCACCGTCGATAGTAAAAACTGAGCCGGTTATAAATGAAGCCCTTGTTGAAGCAACGAATAGAACCAAATCAGCGACTTCCTGCGGCGATGCAAATCTTTTCTGTGGAACCTTAGTTTCTAAAAGTTCTTCTACCATCTCTGGCCGTTCACGCTGTATTTCTTCCCAGCGACCACCAGGGAATTTCACGTTTCCCGGCGCAATTACATTAATACGAATACCGTCGCTAGCAACAATACTAGCAATACTTTGGGCAGAAACCGTTAGCGCTGCCTTAGCAGCAGAATAGGAAACGGGAGCTCCAATATATTCGACACCTGCAATAGACCCTATAAACACCACATTTGGATCTACACCTCTTTTAAGTAGTGGAATTGCTTCCTTAACAAACGTAATAGCGCCCCAATAATTTATCTTGAACATGCGCTCCCATTCGAAAAGATCGGCCTTCAGACCCGGCGATGATTTTCCGGAGCCGATATTGAGGACTAACACATCCAGTCCTCCAAATACCTGATCAGTAAAATTCAGGCATTGCTCTATTTCTGCACCTACGGTCAAGTCGCCAGCATGCGTGAAAATCCTTTGTTTTGAGTAATTAGTTGAGAGATTTTCATAGGTTTGATCTAATGACATCTGGCTACGACCGGTAATAATCGCACTGGCTCCTTCTTTTAGGAATTCTTCAACAATACTTCTACCGATCCCTTTGGATGATCCAGTCACCAAAACCCGTTTATTTTTCAGAAATAAGTCCATACATTCCTTTCATCGGGGGCTATAGTTGAGTCTCGTTCTGTACCGTTGAATTTTCTAGATTTGAACCATATATACCGGAATTTGATCCGGATCATAAAAAAGTAATTTGCTCTAAATGGTGATAAACCGGTGTTAAGAAATGGTATCATCAATTCTATAGGTTGCTACAGTAAACCCATATTAACTTTAGGGATTTTAAAAATCGCACTATGGAAATTTTGCTTGTCAACTACGATAACGATACCTTCACTTGCCACTTTCCACAAGGACTTGCGGCTGTTGCAGCTGTCATGCGAAATGAGGGACATGAAGTAACAATATGGGATCAAGACATAAATCACTATCCGGACTATATGCTGAGGTCTTACCTAGATTCTAATAGGTTCGATGTCATTGGTATAAGCATCATCGCGGGTTACTGGCAGTACAAAAAGTTGATTTCCCTATCGAGAGAGATAAACGGATCAAAAAACAGGCCAGGAACATTCATCATCGGAGGATATGGTCCAACACCACTACCAGAGTACTTCCTTAAGAAAACTGGCGCTGATGTTGTTGTTATGGGTGAGGGTGAGGATACGACGCGTGACCTACTTTTGACCCTCTCTAATAATCAACCGCTGTCAAACGTTCTAGGAATAGCGTACCGAGAAGAGGATGTCGTAACCATCAACCCACGTCGCCCCCTAGTTACTGTGGATGAGCTAAACAATCTGGATAGAGTGCCAATGCCCGCGTACGATTTGTTCGATACTAAAGTGTATCGGATGCTCCGCGACACTGGCAGTAATAAATCTGAATTCGTTATGCCCATGCTATCAGGGCGAGGGTGTACTTTTAAATGCAATTTCTGTTATCGAATGGATACAGGCTACCGAGCCAGGTCTATGGAAAATATCCTGGAGGAAATTGATTATCTATCTAGGGAACATGGAATCAATTATTTCGTTTTTACGGACGATTTATTAATGATTTCAAAGCCGAGGACGATCGAATTTGTGGAAGGCATCCTCATGTACCAAGAACGGACGGGGCATAAATTCAGATGGAACTGTAATGGAAGGCTAAATTTCTGCACGCCAGAAATACTAAAAATGATGAAACGAAGTGGATGTGGATATATTAATTTCGGAATTGAAGCGTTTGACAACGAAGCATTGAAAAAGATGAAAAAAGGACTGACAACGGACATGATTGTACGAGGCATTCAACAAACTCTTGATGTAGGAATAACGCCAGGCTTAAATTTTATCTGGGGAAACATCGGTGAGACCAGAGAAACGTTGAACAAAGCCGTCGACTTCCTACTTAAGTATGATAACCATAGCGAGTTGCGTACTATCAAGCCTGTTACCCCTTATCCGGGTTCACCGCTTTACTATTACGCTATTGAAAAAGGCCTTCTTGATCCTACTAATCCAGCTGAAGATTTCTATGAAAACAAACACCTAAATTCCGACCTGATAGCATGTAATTTCACTGCTTTGACCGATAAAGAGATGTATGAGGCGTTAACTGAAGCAAATAGCACATTAGTCAAAGCGCATTTTAATTTCCAGACGGAAAATTACCTGAAAATAACAAAAAAGCTGTACTCAGAAATGGACGTCGACTTTCGAGGGTACCGCCAATACGATACTCCAGGTCAAGAAGCCGCCGCTTAAAGGCAAAATCACAGCAACTAATTAGGACTGATACTCAGCCTGAAGGCAACTACTAATTGTTGTCAGGCTCTAATCACTCTTTTTTCTTTATTACACACAATTTACTATCATTAGAGAATTCCCAAGTCGAAATATTGTCGACCAAATATTTTTTTTCATTCTCATTTAAAACGTTTGATTTCCAAACACCCGCGTTTTCAGAATACTCTAAACTTTCTTTCAAATGAAATTCTGGACAATGTCGTTCTTTAACATCGAACGGCGTTAAATTGGCATTTACTTTATCAAGAATTCTACCTCTTCTTACCGCCGTTCTACAGTCTTCTACTATATAGAAACCCCCCGACTTTAGTACCGGAAACAATAGCCCCAAACTCAGTTGTATAGCATCCCACAAATGAGCCCCGTCATCTATAATAATATCGAAATCACTGCCGAAGCCATCAACCAGATCATCTAAATCGTGTCTACTTAATTGATTTCCTTTATAAGTATTAACACCATAATTCTCCAGTTCGTTTTGTAAAGTATTTTGGGTTTCTAAATGAAATAAATCCATACAAAATACTTCGCCCATGGTGAAATAATCTTTCCACATCTTATGGGATGCGCCAGAGTCCCCTGCCCCTATTTCAAGTAGCTTTACTTTATTTTTTCTAATGCCCCTAAACAATGATTCATAAGTTGTAGTGTACCCATGGCGATAAGCTTTATCTGTACCGTGCTTTCTTCCAATCTTTTCAAGTTTTCTCGTTTGAAATATCATAGCTAGACAGTCCTCTTCGAGCAGGCCAACCCAGAAAAGGTACAGAAATCTCGTTGTGCCTTAATATCTAATAAGTCGACTATCAAACTAACTTTTCATTCCAAGTAAGTCGTTTAGATTTTTTTTGATTTTCCAAGAAATCATTATGTCGAAAACTGTTAATTGAAATAACACTTAGATTTTTGTCCAAAAACAATATAATGTCTCTCAAACTATAATGCGTTAACTGCACTTTATCAAAATAGTCGATTACTGTTTTGAAAAAAAGAAAATCTTCCTCATAATCTAGTGTTGCTCTGATCTCCGGTCGATAATAGATTTCCGGAATATTCTGTAAAAGTTCTGCGCGCAAAAACTCTAATTTATGAAAAGATAACCAAGATCCTTCCGTATCGGTTGTTGTTTTCGCCTTCCATATGGTTCCCAATATGTCTGTTTTGATACCAAAAGTAAAAATCCCAGCAACCAATTTAGATTCATCACACTTAACAAAATCATGGTTAGTATTATTGTGTTGACTAAAAGCCAAGTCAATCAACTCCGGTTCACAGAATAGATCATCCCCGTCTACATTTACAAAGTAGTCAATATCAAACTGTAGGGCTGCCTTGTACCAGCGATCTAGTTTGTCTTCATTACTACCTCTATAACAAGACACTTGGGCGTGTTCTGCGATGTTAGCCAAAACATCATCCTCCTCCAATTGAGTTGTACAAAAGACAATTTCGTCACAATACCGAGATTGTTTCAATCTATCGATCAGATGCTCGATCGTGGTTCTACCATTAATTTCCATAATCATCTTGTTAGGAAGGCGTGTAGAACCAGTCCTAGCACAAACCAAAATTCCCTTTTTCATGCTAGTTCTATAAATCCAATGACTTTCAATTACAGGTGATTACATTAACCGCGAATTCGACCATTGTTATGCTACATCATATTATTTCGCAAGTTTTGAATCGAATAAGCACTGCTCCGAGAAGGAGTAATTCTCCAGCAGATTGCACCCGAGGCGCCTTTGGCACTACCTTGGTAGTGAGGCTGGCTATGTACTGTGGAGCCATGTTCGCCGAAAACATCCCAAACGGATATAAATTACATGGTGACTTAAGCTAGTTTAAAAGCTTATGATCCCGCAAAACACTCACTAGATATTTTCAAGCCTAGTGCCGAAAGGCAACTAATGTAATTCTGGAACACCCGGAGAATACCATTCTCTTACAATATCACTAAGCTTGAATCTAACCTTCGATGCTCAGTTCCTTACGGCTGCACATAAATGTTCCCCTCACTACGCAGTGTAGCCGAGGTGTGAATGTTAAACTGACAATCATCATGATACCTTGCAAAGTTCATCCAGGCATCGATCATTTGACGAACTCTGTATGGAAATTTATCAAGCCGAATCGCTTCAGCAGTTTCAGGCACAAAATGATCGGCTACACTTCGGTAGTAGTCATGCTCATAAAAATCAAGTCCAAAGATGTGAAATGTTTTGATGTTGTAAGTATATTTACTCAATAAAATAGCTAGCCCCATTTGACCAACTCTTGTCCAGTTTTCGTCCATATGGCAATAAGGATCTATAATTTCATCGGGAAGTTTTTTGAAGTATTTTTTTGGTTTCGCTACGCGCAAAGTTCGATTGAATGCCGTTTGATAACACGTCTTTATTCTGTACTTTTTTAGGAACGGTTTGATAAATTGAGTATTAACACCAGGATTACACAAAACAATCAGTTCTTTATCTTCTAGAAATTGATGGATTACTGGATCTTTATAATAAGGTATATCTTCTGGCGTAGTTTCCCAAAACTCATTGACCAAAATAACTTTTTTAATCTTGGTTTTGAAATTCGATAATTTTTCTAGCGATTTACCTCTACCCAAAATTACAATCTCTTCCTCGTCTTTTTTACAAAACTGGCGCCATAAACTAAGCAGAGAGTAGGACCATCTGGGCTTGGACTTTCGACTACGCAATGTCCCTAGCCTCTGCTTTTGCCTATATAACCAATCATAAGTTGCACTCACATCAGACCAGAATATTTTTATCGTAAACAGTAGACCAAATTCTGCAGTCCAGCGGGTTTGTTAACCACCTCTAACATAAACCCTATGACTTATACCCAACCTAGTTAGTAGATAGCTCGATCTATCAGTGAGGAGTGGGACTCGTACCTATCGTACGATGTTCGCGAATGTAGGGCTCCACGGGCACCCCTTCATACTTGAGCCCCTCATAGTCTTCTTGAACTACTCGCCTCATGAGCCCCGAATTCATATATCGGAAAAAATAGAAGCAATCGGTTCGCCCCTCTTCTTTGTCTCGTTGAATAGTCGCAGCAACAGTAACTTGGTTACGACTAGCAAGAGTGAATCGTTTTTTCTCTGCCAAACGATAGGTACTAAGTGTTTGCGAGTAACCTTCCCGGATCCATTGCCCGACATCGTAAATACTCTCAAAGTCAACTACAGGTTCAAACTGGCATCGTGGATTAATTAAAAGTTTCAATGCTAACTCCAGAACACAATCTAATTCTTCTTCGACCTGATGTTCAATTTTCCCACTGTGGCATTGGCGGGCTGCATTTTGTATTTCCCGCAGCAACTGGTTTTCCGAATCATCGAAAAAATATTTTACCAAATAAGAGAAGTGAATCCTTGATTTTCCTAACGCTACGATCCCCTCTCTATCACCTGGATTTTGATCAATGAAGTCCAAAACAGAATTCTTCAAGTCCTGCTCCGAATCGAATAGATGCTGTGTATATATATGAACATACGACGTTACTAACTCATGAACGACTGGAAAGGTTTCTGGATCCTTCAGCATTCTGTCAAATAGTTCGGTCGGAGTAATTCCTATACAAAGAGCATAGTTGATGAGTTCTCGACCATAACCATGGTACATCAATATATTGACCAAAATTTCATACTGTAAGAATACTTTCCAATCTTCGTATGAATAATACTTGGATTGAACCGCAATTTCGTCCCGTTCCATACTAAAGAAGTCGTCAAATTTTGTGACGGCATTTTCAGCCATCATAAACTTCCCCCGATATTGATTCTTCTCACGCACCTCATTGCGATTTAATTCAGATCCCTTTAGTAACCAGAGTGGATTCATGCTTACGGAGTCAAACCGAAGGCCTAAAGTAGTGTTAATAACCTCTTTCCATGATGTGAGTGTCTCACCAGGAAGACCAAATATCAGTTCTGTCCCAGTAGAAAGTCCATGTTGACGCGCATACGCAAGAGACTTAACAGCCTCATCGTAAGTGGCTGATATACGTTTTGTCTCCTTTAGGACCTGAGGTGTTGTTGTTTGGAACGATATGACATAGGTCATTAGCGGCTTTAGTATTCGGGCCACCAAGCGGGTACGATCATTTTGTTTTTTTGCGGAATAAGCTTTAAGGCCGGCAGGATAGTTATGTTGATCAAAAGAATCGCGGATATACTCTGCGATTCGGACATCATGTTTTATAACACCGAAGTTATCGTCGGAAAACCGTAGAAATCGATTCTTAGCATTTTTGCGGAGGTATTCGATTTCTTTCGTTACTCGATCAAAAGAAAAGTGTCGAATCCGACCAAACTGGGTTCCTGAAACACAAAATCGACAACTGTAAGGACACCCACGGATATTCTGAAGGATGGGCATCAGGTTCTTATTCTCCAACAATTCGTCAAAGAGACCCCATAAGTATGGGGAAGGGATCTCATCCATATCCATTACTGGATCAATATCCTTGCCCATAATCAGATTATCATTAAGCAACGACCTTACCCCATCTATTGCAATACCCTTAACCAGAGCTATCGGCTTGTCAGATCCAAGGTTTTCAAGCATCCCCTCGACTATCCTTGCAAAAGGGAATTCTCCATCTCCGTATACCAAAAAATCTACGTTAGTGTTTTCTTTCAAAAATTCTTTGTTCTTTTCAGGTTGAATTTCCACATTAGCACCGCCAAAGACAACTGCACAATTTGGATTTATGACCTTTGTTTTATTTATTGCTGCCAAAGTAAGATTGTGATTCCAGTCATAGCTTCCAAAACCCGCAATATCAGGAGGACATTTCTTGACCGCCTCCCAGAATGGCTCGAATGTCCGAAAAATTCGTACAGAAACTTGGGTACCAAACTTACTTTTACAATATGCGCCTACGTAGCCAACTCCAATTGGAATTGACTTGTTGTCAATCTCGTAAAGCTCATTGGCAAAATCGGAAAGATAGATCGTTAATTTTTTCATTCCCGTGACCTCAAAAGAGCACTCTACCCTAACCAAATTTCATTGTGCCCGTATAGTAAACCTGAACCCTTAGAGAATCTATAGAATTTCCCCGAGTCCTTTTATAGGCGTATATCTATCTAATCAGCTTTAACCGAGAGGACGGAGACCTTGCCAGGGAAAACGAATACTAAATGAAGCCAAGTCAGCACTAGGTCTGACCACCTAATAACACAGCCTCTGAATAACAAGGGTCGACATACTATTCTAGTTCGTCAGTATAAATTGAATTGATACAAAAGAGACTCCTCTAACTCTGCCTTTTGTGTACTTGGCACCTCCCTTGAGTACCTAATTAGCCAATTTTACAGAACCAAAATATCTATCGGGACTCTACTTTCCCCATCTTTAAGGTAACTAGATTTATTGACAGTAATTTTATCACACCAATTCGTTTACTACATTTTCTGACTTACAGTGAACATTTCCTACACTCCGTAGATCTGGACCGGATTCTCAATCTTCTATTAGTCAGGCCAGTCCACGCTATGCATTAGAGGATTTTTTAGTATGACTGTATTTCTTGGGCACATGAAAGTCATGTTCCAAAGTTCAACTTTTTAGGCTTTTAGGCTTTTAGGAAACTAATCAATCATTATTGACTAATCGTTGTATAGCAATATTATCGTCAACAGTTAGTGCTAACGGTAATTCTCTGAGGTAAACGTCTATAATCATCCCTAACGATCCTTGCGAACTCTTTTACAACTGGGATAAAAGACTTCCTTCTATTCTGATCTGGGACAAGTTATTTCCTTCATCCTTTGTTATAAACATCGTCAGCCCCGAGCGCTTCAACGATATATCCTCTCCGTTAAATTCTCGGAAACAATTGCCTTTCTGATTAGACCCCCGCAAATTTCTACATGGTGAATAGTGGCTTGATATTTATACTTTCTAGATTAAAAGTTTATAATTACCCCCCTGATGATGTACTAATTTAGATTGTGGGACTGTAATAAGAATTAATAACTGTGACGGATAGACCAAATATCTTGGGTTTTCCATTGGCTCCTGGAATTGGGCAGTTTGAAACAGTTGCTTCAGATATCTTGGCAGCACCATTTTTTACGTCAGAGTTTTGTGAGTACCTAATTAATGAAATGAATATAGCGGGACCACACCCACTACTTCCTGATCAGTCACGCAATTGTTTGTTGCATCAAACTCGAGAAGGTAAGCAGTTGTGTATTGAATATGCAAATGCAGTTAAGCAGTATGTGGAACCAGCAATTAAAACGTTTTGGACAACAGCAGCTACGGATGAGGCAGATCCAGAAACACGCTTGACTTATGGCAACGTTCCAATTCCGTTCGTAAAGAAGATTTCCAAAGTGGACTCAGACTTGTCGACGGCTATAGCCCTTCACAACGATCACTCATTGTTTTCCATGCTAGTTCGACTAAATTCAAGTTATGAAGGTAGCGAAACGACCTATCCAAGACAAGACTTTCGACTAAATGAGTGCCCGGTCGGGCATCTCGCGTTAATGCCAGGGAGTGTAACTCACCCGCACTTTGTGAGTGAGTTAATTTCTGGCACTAAATACACTCTAGTTGGCCGGCTTACGATCATTGCACCCCGGTCAGATCGATTCGATGATATAAATCAATATTTTTCTTCAACTACATTTGGACCCTAAGGGGAAGGAGTGTTAAACAAATTCGTTAACTATTGAGTATCAGCGTAGTAATCTAGATGCGCTATATAATTTCAATAATCCTACCTTTAGTAAACCGCATTGCTTTTAACAGATAACTGGGACAAAGAAAGAGATGGTTATTAGTCGAGTGAATCTAGCTACTTGTATTCCACTAGGCGTCTGGAAGATAAACTAACAGGGTATTTCCATAGTAAAGAGCCAGTTGCTTCTCTGGTTGTAGTTGCAGAAGGACATATATTTGTTAATACCAGCTTTCAACTCTGGTCCCAGAAGCCTAAGCCTTGACGTGATAATCAGTTCAGAATTGTCCGCTGTTAGAGACAGTGTAAGGTAAAAGTGAACAGTTTTATTTGTTCAATATTCCCAATTTCTTCAAAACCCTATATTTCATTGCCAACTTGGTCAACTTGTCGATCGCTTTATTCTTCAACCTTAGACTCGTCGACAACTCGTCCTTTTGGATTGACGGGGCCAATTCAGTACTGAGAAGACGGGGTTCATAGACTCCTTGTTTTATTAGATCCAAGTCATGAACCGGTTTTTCAAACATAGTGCCGGTAAAAAGTGCAAGTATTTCAATATCACCCCACCGATGCTTGTAATTACCGCCGTATTCATTAACAGCATTCATCCAGTCACTAAATCCCGCATCTTTAAGCATTCTTACGTTGTAGATATTCAAATTACCACAAGTAATCCGAACCGTCTGGGGAAATGTAACTTGTTCGGCTTGTGACAAAGCTGCATTTCTTAACACTTCATTTTTTATATCCTTTACATCGATGTTATTCAATTTCAAATAGTTCAAATAAAATGGCCATAAACTTTCGGTCGTATCTTCATGCCTCCAATTTTCATGGCACCATGAATAGCCACTTGCGATAGGAGTATCAACTGCATAATCAAAAAAGTCATACTCAACTCTTTGCTTGAACCAAGAATCATCATCAATCCTCATAATGTAATCATACTTCTCTAATTCTTTAACAACACATCCCTTTTCCCCAAATTTGTGCAGATTGCTTACAAAGTATTCCATGTGTAAATAACCTATCCTAGAGATTGGGAACGTTTTCCTCACATACCTTAAATAGCGTCGGTTGTAGAACAGATCCTTTTCACTTATATGCGACGGCACGCCGTAATCAATCTGATGAAAAAAAATGTTTTTCGAAATACTATTTTTTATATCATCAACAAATTCTTGTGGGTAAATTTGGTCGAAATGATGGATATATACAGGGTAATCATACTTATGGTTCCAATTCTCGTAAAAGAGCCCTAAGCATTCCTTGAGCAGATGTGTCCTGGAAGACAAGCAGTACACCGCCGCATTATGTTTGCCTTTAGCCACAGTTCCTTTGCTATATATTTAAAGACATTAACGGTGTCTTAGCTCATTCTTCAGGTGAGGTGTATTAGTAATCGTGCAATACATATGATCTCGATCTACCCAGCATGTTCAACTCCTGCATTTAGAAGTTGAAATTCTCCCACACAAACCCAACCAAGAAATATCGATTAGTTAATGCGTAGCAACAACTGATAGTTCTTGATCACAGAAGAAGCTGTCAAATATTTTGAGCGCCCCCTTTTCACTAATATAGCCCAACGCAACCGCTGGCCACCGCTTTGAATCCTGTCTATCAAATAGCCAATTTTGATCGATCTCACCCCCCGATTTCTGAGCGTGCATTTTATCAATCTTAACTAACAGCCTATCGTTTTGAACGAAACCGAGTCGAGCCAATGCTGAAATAACAGCCATCCTATGGTGCCCAGCGCTAAGAACGAGACGAAAATCATCTGCACGTTTTAAGACGTATCCCGTTATGATGTCATCCATGGTTGGGATGTAGGAGTATTTGGACAACAGTTCAATCAAATTAATCATCCGATAGACTCTGTGCTGTACGTTGGAATCGTGCTTCGGACCGAAGAGCTCACCAGAAAGGTGGGGAGATGGTTTTGAATGAATCCATGGACGAAAATAATAGTACGGTAATATCGTATCTAGTTCTTGAAACCCTTCTATGAAAAAACTTTCCGCAAATGTTTTAGGCTGAAATGCTTTGTAGAACCGATGTAAGGTTGTTTGACGAAAATGAAGTTTTGGGTTTTGGATAAGTTCCTCTGCTGTTGTTGTCAGAGGCTCTCTATCGCTGCCATAAGACCAACCGTTAATGGTTGTAATCTTTTCGAGACGTATGTAAACAAGGTCACTTTGTTCATTTATAAACTGCGTCGCCTCATCTATTTCAGAATACGGCCCAGTAAGATACTGACTAGCCCGTACTCGAGATATTATTTCTCGTTTATAAGCATTGTCTCTGTGCTTGCGTAATTCTTTCTTAGTTTGTTTGCGAAGTATATTGAAGTCGTCATTTCTTTTTGAAAAGATTCCACACAAATGACCTAGATTTTGTAGTTTTCCGCGCATCAAATTCAACTAGATTTCCATGAAGAATTGCACACACAAATTATGACAACATTTGCCACAGTTAATCTCTCTCATTAGTGTTCTTAAAACGTTTCTACTATTAGGCTCTAACATCCATAACTTAGATAAACAACGAAATAAATACCTTTTACGCTACTAATTAAGTACAAATGGAAATTATTAATTCAAACGAGATGGCGGTAGTCTAAATCTTGTCGTATTTAAAGTTAAACCAACTCAACAACTGCCGACTTGTGCGATCCAATGCAGAAACAGACGGTTCAGTGGCCAGCTCCTCAAACTAACCATATTCTCCGGCACATATTCGCTCTACCCAAATTCAAGGCCTTACTTTGACTCTTAAACCATGAGTTTATAAAAGATAAAGAAATAATCATTGTATCCACTCCTGCTGAGCACACCAAATATATCAAACGATTCTTAAGAAAATACAAAATAAAATCACGCTTCCAAAACTCATGCAATAAAACCGTACGTGTAATAAAGCCAAAAAAATACTTTAAGAACTTTCCCGATGAAGTTATTACGCCTTTTGTCCATTTTCAGCAAAATTTTGCTAAGACCGGCTCGTTAGGAACCGCTATTTTATTGGGTAAATACAAATACCATATCAAAAAATTCCACATATTTGGTCTTGATTTTTATGAACATGATTATTACTTAAAGTGTAGTCATGATTATATGAAAGAAGTGGAAGAATCAGAATTAATAAAAGGCGCTTGGAGTAAATTTATGATATATAATTCTGATTGCAGATTTAATGTTTATACGTATGCTTCATTACAAAGTGAGGAAAATATATACGTGCAGCCTTAAGTTCTCGATTGGGCAGTACCTGAAATTCTACAATTCAGGCCGGCCACACTCACGACTTGATCACCATACACCGGAAGTGGCAAAAACATCATGAATATTACATTGATATCTCCCTATCCGGACGTCCAGGCGTTCGGGATAAGGACTCTATCTGCATGTCTCAAAGAAGAAGGCCATGATGTGCAGTTGGTATTTTTACCCAGTGCACATATAGACAAATATGAAGATGAAGTAATGGACGAAGTTGTTGAGTTAGCAAAGGACTCTCAACTAGTTGGGATTACGTTGATGACAAACTTTTTTGATAATAGCGTTCAAATTACCAGAAAATTAAAAGCGCATTACGATTTCCCTATAGTGTGGGGGGGGATTCATCCAACAATACGACCAGAAGAATGTATTAATTATGCTGATATCGTCTGCATTGGTGAAGGTGAAGACTCTTTGGTGGAACTGGCAGATATGATAGACAAGGGTCAAGATTACCATCATATCAAAGGTCTTTGGTTCAACGATAATGAAAATATCGTGAAGAATCAGAATAGATCGTTAACAAAAAGTTTAGATGATATTCCTTATCCTGATTATGACTATAAAACACATTTTATCTTAACCAATGGACATGTTCAGAAAATGGATGCGGGGCTGTTAAAGCAGGCGTTAGGGTCGACCTATGTGACAATACCGACAAGAGGCTGCCCATATGTGTGTACGTATTGTTGTAACAACGCTGTCACTCAGATATTTCCTGAAAATACATCGTTGAGGGCAAAAACGATCGATTATCTGATTAATGAGTTATTAGAAGTAACGGAAAAATTGCCATTCATAGAACGCATTAAGTTCGATGATGATGCCTTCTTTGTTTACTCTGTAAAAAATATGCAAGAATTCAGTGAACAATATAGAAACAAGATTGGATTACCGCTACGAGTCACTGGAGCAACACCAGTCACGTTAACTAGAGAGAAACTAACAATCTTGGTAGATGGGGGACTTGATTCCATCAGGATGGGAATTGAATCCGCAAATACAACCACAAAGAAACTATATAAACGTCGTTATACAAATAAACAAGTTGAAAAATCGGTCAGATTGCTACATGAATTTAGGAATAAGACAGAAATGCCCAAATTTGACTTTATTCTAGATAATCCATGGGAGACTGATGACGATTTAGTCGAATCGCTGAATTTCTTATCAAGTCTTCCGACGCCATTTACGTTGAATTTCTTTTCTTTGCTTTTTTATCCAGGGACAGAGTTGTACGATATAGCAAAAGCGGACGGCATGATCAAAGATGACTGGAACGATGTGTACCGGCAACACTATAAGAGATGTACACTCACCTACTTAAATCGCGTCTTCTTTTTATTGAATGAATATGCTTCAAATAATATCGCCATTAAACCTATATTTATGTTTTGTTTGACAAACCAGATGATGAGAAAACTGAAACTAAATTGGTTGGTCTATGGCATATTACTAATCGCTCCATTTAAATCAAATAGATTGCGTGGCATTAGAAAATTACGTAGTAGCTTGAAACACAAGTTCGCCCGGAAGGCAGACAGTTTACAACCAGCGTTTCTGGCTAATTAAACACTGGACCGAAGATCGCCAGGCGTAGTATGTAGCTTCTGTTCGTTGTGCTCGAGTTACCAGCGGTCAGTGATCTCCCTCATCTCGTTGAGATGATTGAAGACGACTAGGTTCAAAACCCCGATCCGACAAGCCCGATCACAGCGTTCAGTAGGGAACGACACCATATCAGGCCACATGGGAACTTACCATTAATAGGAATAAATAGTTCGAAGTTCAAGGGCGTTGAATTTTTTTACTATTGATATAGAAACCTAAACAATATGGATTCTGAAATTGGTTAGATGAAACTCAATGTGGCCATGTGGTTTGGAGTCAGGTGGACTCAGTGATATGAACGGATGTTGAATTTGGGGCCCAATGTCTATCGACATAGGGTTTGATGGGCATGCAATATCATCATTACGAAAAATATTTCCAGGGAAAGTGGAAACTTGAATCTGAGAAGCATATTGGTGACGTAATACTAGAAGGAAAACTGACGAAGGGGGAGAAAATACTACCCATTGTGGGTGGAATTCTGAGATGTTCAAGTCAAGATTATGCTGAGGGATTCGGACTCCAATGGAAGAAGTTCAATCGACTGCAGATTGATTCCTTAATTCGTAAGGTTCCAGGTGCAATGTTGGGTAAAACGCATATGTCGTTTAACCGCTTTTGGAATGATACAGATTGGAAACCAAAAGATCTGCACAGTAAAACGATTCTTGAAGTTGGCTGTGGAGCGGGTCGGTTCACAGAAATCATGCTTGAAGCTGGGGCAGAAATTGTCAGTATTGACCTGAGTGATGCAGTAGAAGCTAACTACGAAACTAATAAGAAGGGACAAGTGTTATTTTGTCAGGCAGATATTCTTGATCTCCCCTTCGAGGACGAAGTTTTCGATTTCATTTTTTGTTTTGGTGTTCTGCAACATACTCCCGACCCGGCAAAAACCTACTCCTACATGTTGGACAAGTTAAAACCTGGTGGCGAACTAGCAGTTGATTGTTACCAGAAAATACGATGGTATTCGCCAGATTTTCCGCGTTACTGGATAAAATACGCACTTCGGAGGCTGACCGTAACGACAGACCCTAGGAGGTTAATGAAAGCGTTGGAATTCATTATCCCATATCTTCTGCCAATATTGAGATATAAAAAAAGAGTTACTAGTTTCCTGATTTCAGTAGTCGATTTGTTGTTTATTCGAGATATTTTAAGGTTAGTATTCAGGAGACAAAAAGAATTTAATCCAAAATCTATGTCCGACATGGCGGTGCTGGATTGGTTTGATATCTTGGCATCTCGATACGATCATCCTAAGACTCTAGAAGAATTGCATGATCTTGTTGTAAGAGATGATGTGCAGCTTAAAAAGCTATCACGTGCGGCAAATGGACTCGTTGCCTGCGTCAAGAAAAAATGTGGGTAAGCACATCTTCGAATTAGCTTTATGCAATTATCGCCGATTGTTCCTATGTTTTCTTATGAGCCTTCCATTGGCTGGTCGGACCTAATCTTGACCACTAATTTCATAGTAGAGGATTCTTACTAAATCTTGTAGGTTGTGGAATTGATTAATTGAAACACTTTCATCTCTTTTTGTAACTGGTAATTCCGTATATTTTGCAAATCTGTATGTACCGCAGCATCCAGTGCTTTGTAATAGTCTCTTCCGTAAGCGTGATGTCCTTTAAACCCCTTAGAGTTGGCCGGCATAGGATGATGCCAAGGATTGTCGCCCTCCTCTACATTCCTTGAATAACCGTTCATTCCTGCGACATAGATCTATCTCGCACCCATAACGATAACAACAGTTATCAGCAGTCCAGTTGTAGTTTTGTCACCACCGAAATTCATGCCATTTGTAATATCAAAAACATCTGCCGACTGGCGATAGTAAAATCTCTCAGACGACCCTTTATAATTTCTTTTAATTACATTTCTGGGAATATTTTGCCCCATAAATACACGACTTACGCCTGGTCCGAAAGTGAGGAAAAACTCATCGGCTCTTGGCGACCGTAGACGCCAGCATATTCTTCACTTTCTTCCAACGCATTGACGAGATTAATCAACCACTTTGAATCAGTAGGAATTCAATGTGCAGATAAGCACACGATATACTCTACGCGAGCTTTTTGGATACCTAGGTTTAACGCTTTACCTGCTTGATAGGTATCAATTGTGACGAATATCTCGTGACCAAATTCCCGTGCTTTTACAATCGTTTTGTCAGAACTATTGTTATCAACAACTATCACGTCGGGCTTCTTATACTACTGCTCGAATAACGCTTTGAGACAGAAGGGTATCCGCCACTCCTCATTTCTAGTACGGATAATTATCGAACAGTGCGTCTCAGCCATTAAGATATATTTTCCAATGCTTCTTCGTATTCCACGTTAAATGCATCTAAAGCGACAGTACTCTGCTGCCTCATAATCGAATCTATAAGGTATAGATCCTGTTTATCTTTAACCAATAGACCAGCTAGTTTTCCAACATCATAGTATCCAACCTTGCCACAGAAAAACGCGTGGCCTTTA
>Ga0315338_1001559_pt1 | contig 27942 bp, 28 predicted proteins | sample ASW8metaG_FD_204518 | JGI IMG/M metagenome (GOLD analysis project Ga0315338, IMG submission 204518) | Ammonia-oxidizing marine archaeal communities from Monterey Bay, California, United States - ASW #8 | ecosystem: Environmental > Aquatic > Marine > Coastal | place: USA: California | collected... | reverse complement strand
AGGATGAAAACAGTTGAAAATCCGAGAACAAATATAAATGCGCTTAACACGACCGGCCAATTGATGCCTTTGCGGATTTCTACGTCCGGATTGTCGGCCAGTTGGTCCAGGGTTGTACCGCCAACCAGGCAAAGGTAGGCTGGGACCAGTGGCAAGACACAAGGGCTTAAGAAGCTGACCAGCCCGCCCAGGGCGGCTATCCCATAGACAATAATGCCGCCACTGGAAACCAGATCAGCAAATGTGCTGCCTAACTCACCCATAATGTTTCAGAACCTCACAAAAAAGCATAAGCTACTTATGGGGTAGAGATAACGTTTTCCGTGATGATGTTCCAGTCACAAGATTGTGGATAAGACAATGCCGAAGAGAAATATGGCTGCCATCGTTAGTAATTTGGGAGGGCCTGATGCCGTTATGCTTCGCCAACGGGGCGAATGCGCGCTCGAGTCGCATGAATATCGAGTGAGAATGAAGGCCGCAGCGCTTAATTTTCCAGATCTTCTGATGACATATGGGAAATACCAGTTCAAACCCGATCTTCCGTTTGTGCTTGGTATGGAAGGGGCAGGCATTATTGAGGAAATATCGCAAAGCGAAAATAAATTTTCGGTTGGCGATGCTGTCATGGTGAAAGGGAAAACCGGCGCATTCGCGTCAACTTTCACAGCGAGTGAGAAACAAATTACAGCAATGCCAAAGTCACTTACCTATGAAGAAGGCGCGGCTTTTGCTGTTACATTTTCGACGGCACATGTCTCTCTTGTGGAAAAGGCAAAACTGAAAGCAGGTGAAACCCTGCTGGTTCTTGGGGCCGGAGGCGGGGTTGGGCAAGCGGCGGTTAGTGTTGGCAAGGCCCTTGGCGCGACAGTTATCGCTGCGGCCAGTTCCTCAGAAAAATTGTCTTTGGCCCAAAAAAGTGGTGCTGAGCATTTGATCAATTACACGACGGAAAATTATGCTGCCAGGGTGATGGAAATAACCAAGGGTGCCGGGGCAAATGTCATTCTTGATCCCGTTGGCGGTAATTTTTTTGAGGATAGCCTTGATTGCATTGCCTGGGAAGGGCGAATTCTAGTCGTCGGATTCGCCAGCGGGGAATTTGGCTTGCTGAAAAGTAGTCGGGTGTCTGAGACCGGTTCTACTGTTATGGGGGTGCGGGCAGGGGAATTTGGACGTCGGGACCCAGAAGCAGGTTTGAGAAGCGCTTCTAATCTTTTGGCACTGACGGACGCAAAAAATTTGAAACCAGCTATTGGCCGGCGTTGGCCGCTTAATCAGGTCAGGGACGCGCTTAAAGCCATGGAGCAGCGGGAAGTCACTGGAAAGCAGATCATCCTGATGGATGAATAATGATAAAGAGTTGCAGGTGAGCCGACTGAATCAGCTTCACCTGCAAAAAATTGTTAAGCGACTTTGGCCAATTTACCTGTTTCGCCAACAAAAATTCCGTGGAGCACCTGAAGTACTTCAACGACATTTTCATCCTGCAATGAATAGTAAATTGTCTGGGCGTCTCGACGTGTCTGTACAACTTCTTCCTTGCGTAAGCGGGCTAGATGCTGTGACAACGCGGACTGACTAAGGCCGACAATCTTTTCAAGTTGGCCGACGGAACGCTCTGTTCCGACAAGGTTGCACAAGATTAGCAACCGGTGTTTGTTTGACATCGCTTTTAAGAAACGACTGGCGTCAAGCGCCTTATCTTGTAATGATGTGATATCCATTTATAAAACCATATTATTCTAATGAAACTGAAAATTCTCAACAGCTGATATAACAATTGAATAGATTGATGCAAGCAAAACAATCTAATAAACACGAAAAAAATTATATAAATCTGTGGTTCTGTGGCTTTGACGTAGGGGATTCGGGGATTCTGCCGTATCGGCACTAAAAGCTTAATCCTTGATGACCCCTCGCGGGCTCGCATTTGGCTGTAAACCTTACGAAAAACGAACTCCATAAAAAGTTAATGTACCTTTGGAATGTTATGTGATACTTCATGCGCCGAAAATCAGTTTTGCTCTAAATGATCTAGATCAAAAGGAATAGACTGATGCGTTGGTATCCCTCATTTGAGGGATAGAAGGTAAAGGTCCGTAATTGAAGAATTTCAGCTTTCTGAATAAGAATCAACATATTGATTTAATGAAGCTATTTAGTTCGGATGGCATAGGATGGATACGTAACCAAATTAGGACTTTATTAACCATGGTTCATGGAATGTGGTTAATGAGGAGTTAAAAAAAATACCTTTGCCCCTATATATGGGTGATGAGTTGGATCAGCGGAAGTTGGTATCATTTGTGAGGCGTTAAAGGTGGTTGTTTGCACCGCCAGTGCCAGCACAATAAAATTGGAAATTGATGATGCGACATCTTTGGAAAAATCTGAAGGCGACCACGAAATCCCGCTCTCATGAGATCGGACTGGTAACCGGTGCTCTGACCGTATTGGCGATTATGGTGATCAGTTTTGGACTGTTGTTCAAAATTGGCTCTGCGGCTGATTCCGGCAATCGGACTATTGCCTTTAAAACAGGCGGGCAAGTCAATGGCGCGTATCTTGATCGGAAAATCAAGGACCTGTACGAACAACCAAATGCTCAAACATACCTTACCAATCTGGATATGCCGGATATGCATAATCTGAACAAGACATTCAAAAGTGTAGATTTGTTTGGGCGATCCTTTGGCAGTGAAGAAATGTGTCTTGCCCAGGCGGTCTACTTCGAAGCGCGAGGTGAACCTTTGATCGGCCAGGTGGCCATTGCCGAAGTGATCCTGAATCGCATTGTTGATAAGCGATATCCGGATACCGCCTGTGGCGTTGTCTTTCAGAACCAGCATCGTCGACATAAATGCCAATTCTCCTTTGCCTGTGATGGCCAATCAGACCGCCCCCGGAATACCCGTTCCTGGGAGAAGGCACTTAAAGTTGTGGCCCTTGTGATGGAAGGGGAACGCAGCGGTATTGCCAAGCGAGCCACTCACTATCACGCATCATATGTGACACCAAGGTGGAGTGCGCATCTCGATAAGCTTGGGCAGGTGGGGAGCCACATCTTCTATCGCGAAGCGATCTAACTCAGCCTTTTACGTTTGCTTCGGTTGCCGATACCCAATGATGGAGTGGAGGATCAAAGTGATGATCACCAGTCCGCCGCCTATCAATGTTGCGGATTCGGGCTCCTCGCCTAAGACCATCCAAACCCAGAGGGGCCCGAGAATACTTTCAAGAAGCATGATCAGGCTGACTTCTGCGGCAGGAATATAACGCGGGCCAATAGTGATCAACCCAAAGGCGCTAGGTAAGATGATCGCGCCAAGCAATATCAGATACCCCATATCGGCACCTGTGACAGATAATGGTGCCGCAAAGAAAAATGCGATCAGAGCGACGAAAATGCCCGCGAGAGAAAGCGACGGGACCATGTCGATGTCGCGGGCATGACGGACGACAGTAAGTTGACTGGCGAGGCCGAAAGCGCAGATAACGGCAAAAAAGTCTCCAACGCGATTACCATCCCCTACGCTGCCCGTGAAAATCAGACCTATCCCGCCGATACAGACGATGATGGCGACCCAGGTCACAAGCTTGATTTTTTCGGCTAGAAATACTCGGGATAAGAGGGCTGCGAAAAGCGGCGCTGTGGCGATGATGACCAGAGCATTGGCGGCGCTGGTATGGGTAATTGCGAGAACAAAAAAGATTGTACTCACTGTAAAGAAGCCAGCCGCCATCACGCCGCGCCGCCCCATGGCGTTGAAAAGGCGCAAGCTGTTCTTTCCATGCCGTAGAAAATAAAAGCAGAGAATGCCTAAGGAAAAAAATAAACCCCGCCAAAAAAGTATTGTCCAGCTATCAGCGGATATCAGTCTTATGATTAGCGCATCGGGCGATAAAATACAGACACCCAGTGCAGTGACCAACGTCCCGTATAGATGAGGTGATGATTCACGCATGAACAACCGGGGCCGTAAATCGGAGTGAAGACAATGAACTCTGCATCCTCCCGCTCTAATAGCATTGGCTCAGCAAGCCAAGCGAAAACTGAAATGTATTGCACCGGAACAATATAATCTGCATTCTCGCCGGAAATGAAGGGGAGTGTAAATGACCGGCAATGGTGAGCTATCTCTGAAACTTGTCTCTGTTGATCAGCAGGCGGACTTTTGCATTCTCACCTGGTCTGATGGCCATCAAAGCGACTTCCACTATGTTTGGCTTCGCGATAACTGCCGATGTTCGAACTGCCTGCATCCTGACACCAAAGAGAGGTTGTTTGATATTTTGAGTTTTGATCCGGAAATTGAATTCACGGGTCGTCTGGAAGTCCAAAATAATGAGCTTTCCGTAAAGTGGCCGGATGGCCATGAAAGTGTTTTCGGTGGCGTGTGGCTGCGAGACAATTGTTACGACGACGCTTCAAAAGCCTCTCGGCGGGAAAAACCTATTTTATGGACGTCTTCGATTAAATCAGATCTTCCTGAAATTGAATTCGAATATGTTGTGAGCGGTGACAAGGGCCTGCTGGTCTGGCTGGATCTGCTTTGCGATTACGGATTTGTTCTTGTCCGCAATACTCCAACAATGGACGGAGAGGTTACCCGCTTCGCGGAGCGTATTTCCCATTTGCGGGAGACGAATTTCGGCCGGGAGTTTGATGTTATCTCCAAGCCCAACCCCAATAATGTTGCCTATACCGCCCTTGAGTTGCAGTCCCATTCCGATTTGCCAAATTGGGAATTACCGCCCGGTACACAATTCCTCCATTGCCTTGAATTCAAAGCGGAGGGCGGGGAAAGTACATTGGTTGATGGCTTCTCGGTCGCCGAGCAACTTCGAGGTACGGACTCTGATGCATTTGGTCTGTTGGCGCAAACACCCATTCCATTTAGGTTTCATGATGAGCAATGGGATGTCAGATGGCCCTCCCCGACATTTTCCTTGGATGATATGGGAGATATGCGCGAAATCCGCTTTCATGCGGCCTTGACGGCTCCACTGAATATTGCAGCTTCCAAGATGCTGCCATTTTATCGTGCCTATCGCGCTCTTACAAAACTAGTTCGTAAACCTGAAAATATTCTTCGGCTTAAGCTGCAACCGGGAGATATGCTCGTCTTCAATAATCGCCGCGCCTTGCATGGTCGGACGGCATTTGACCCCGATAGTGGTCCCCGCCATCTTCAAGGATGCTATGTCGACAATGATGATATTATGAGCAAGCGCCGTGTCCTTCGTCGCCGTTTGCAGGGCTAGACAATTTTACTTTCAATGAGACTATCGACGGTCTCCCGAATGGATTGATTTAGTTCCATCGGAGTCCAGTCCAGATCAGCCCTGATTTTTGACGTATCAAAACTATCGTTGGGTCCGAGACGAGAGACGACGATTTTTAAACTCGGATCAAATTTCGCCAAGAGCCGGACCAACCAGTCCGGTATTGATCGGGTTACGATTTTGTATCCGCGCGGGGCTACGTGGTCGCGAACTTGCAGGGCAATATCCTTAAATCGAAGGTGCTGAGAAACACAGATATAGCGATTTCCCGGGGCGGCTGCAGAGTTAAGCGCGGTCACATGGGCGGACGCGACATCCCGGACGTCAACAAGATTGAAACCGATATTGGGAATGCCGGGCACTTCCCTGGAAAGTAATCGACGCACAACTTCATGAGAGGCACTAGCATCGGCGGCAATCAGAGGTCCGAGAACGAAACCTGGATTAATCATCGCAAGCTCGGGCTTATCTTCTTCGGGAAGGGCGGTTACATAATCCCAAGCCGCTCTTTCGGCAATGGTTTTGCTCTTGGGATAAGCGCCAATATCCTTGGTGACGTCGCTCCAATAGGTTTCGTTGAGAGGGTTGTGCTCTCTATTTCCGCCATAAACGGCGGCAATTGAAGACGTCATGACGATCCGCTTCACGCCGGCCTTGGTAGCTGCCTTAATGGCGCGCAACGCGCCCTCACGCGCCGGGATGATAAGCTCATTTTCATCTTCCGGCTGTTTGACGGGCAACGGGGAGGCCATGTGAAGAAGATATGTCGCGCCCGTCATCGCGGCATCCCAACCATCATCGCTCGATAAATCCACTGCCGCAAAACTGAGATCGGCGACGTCGGAATATTTGGAAAATGCGGCCGTGAGATCTTCCGTGCGGGCCAGATTACGAACTGTCCCCCGGACGGCATATCCCGCATCCAGCAGCTGCCGGATCGTATGCTGAGCGATAAAACCGGATGCGCCTGTTACCGTTACCAAGACTTTATCGCTCATGTTTTTCTCCTGATTATTATTGTTGGCGGGATCATAGCCATAATATGCCGTTTGAGGGCAATAAATTTAATGCCGGATTTTGGGAAGAAATTTGCTTAAGGTATCGTCATTAATTAGCTATCTGCCTTCTCATCGGAGTAAATAATGACGTCCCTCAAGATTAATTGGCAACAGATTGAAGATAGCCTCAATGAAGAAGGTTATGCACAGCTTTCAAGTATTCTGTCACCTCAACAATGCGCGGCATCGATTGCAGGTTATGAAAAGGAAGAGGCGTATCGCAAGCGCATTGTTATGCAACGGCATGGATACGGCCAGGGAGAATATAGATATTTCAATTATCCCTTGCCGGAATTAGTGACGGGACTCCGGCGGGGCATTTATGCAGGATTGGCGCCCATTGCCAATCGTTGGGCAGAAACCCTCGGAAATGAAGCTCTATATCCGGACCAGTTGGAGGACTACACTAAAATCTGCCATGATGCAGGACAGACGAAACCAACACCATTAATCCTGAAGTACGGGCCGGGAGACTATAATCGATTGCATCAGGATTTATATGGCGATCACTCGTTTCCTCTACAAATGGCGATTCTTTTGAGTGAGCCAGGACAGGATTTTGACGGCGGTGAGTTTATCCTAACCGAGCAGCGAGCCCGCATGCAGTCCCGTGCCACCGTTGTTCCACTTAAAAAGGGTGACGCGGTTATTTTCGCAGTTAATGATCGGCCGTTTCAAGGGATAAAGCGGATGTCACGCGCCAAGATGCGACATGGTGTCAGTAAACTGTTGAGGGGCGATAGATTTACCCTGGGCATCATTTTTCATGATGCCGCCTAGATCATTTTGTCGCGAGGGCCCTGAAGTATCTGCGTGTTAGCGACATTAGAAAAATATAAAGATAAAAGAATTTTTATAAGCCAGGCGCGCCGGAAGGGCAGTCAATAAGGACTCGAATTTTTTTGTTGTTCTATAAGCGTCAATATGGGCAGAATGCTGACCAGTCCTAAATTTAATCCGCTATGGACAATTTAGAGTAGGCGATGCGGGATGTCCGAAACGATAAAAAAATATGGATTTCTGGTGCAGGATGACTGCAGCATGATGTGTCTCACGTCTGCTGTCGAGCCTCTTCGGGTTGCCAACAGATTGAGCGGTCGACATCTGTATGACTGGCCTCTTCTGACGGCCAACGGAAGATCTGCAAAAGCCAGTAACGGATTTGAAATTGTGCCCGATATGGATCTGCGGGATGCTACTGCGCTTGACATCTTGTTTGTCAGTGGCGGCATTGGTATGGATAAGGTCCGGGATGAGCATCTTCTGGCCGAATTGCGGCGAATTGTCAAACATGGGACTGGAATTGGCGGCCTTAGCACAGGAACCTTTGTTCTGGCGGCGGCGGGGCTTCTCGACGGTTTTGCCTGCACTATCCATTGGGAGGGTGCAATCAGTCTGCAGGAAAGTTATCCGGATGTAAATTTTACCGCTAGCCTGTTCGAGATTGACCGTAATAGATATACCTGCGCCGGCGCGACTTCGTCACTGGACTTGATGTTACATATGATTGGTCAGGATCATGGTGATCGTCTGGTGCAAGAAATATCCTTGCAGTTCATGCACGACCGAGTACGAAACCATAATGATAAACAACGTGTTGTCCGTAAATTACAGCTCGCAGCCAAGTCGCAAAAGCTCCTAAAAATTGTTGATATCATGGAACAGAATATTGAAGATCCGCTTTCGCCTGATACTCTTGCCCATGAGGTAGGAATTTCTATTCGGCAGGTTGAACGGCTGTTCCGTCAACATACGAATAAGTCCCCGGCTCGATATTATATGGAACTGCGACTGGAGCATGCTAGGCTTCTTTTATTGCAGACCAGCATGTCAATTACGGAGATTTATATTGCGTCCGGCTTTTCCACACATTCGCATTTTGCCAAAAGTTATCGTGAGTTCTATGGCATCAGTCCCAGCCACGAACGTAAACCAAAATATGTCGGTTGACCCCGTTGGAAAGAAGTATCCATGAGTGAAGTGAGTAAGGGTCTGGATGCTTTGGAAATACGTATTCAACGGGAATTCGGTTACCTGAATTATCCGGCAGACAATTGGGTCAAGCCCGCCCGGGCTTCTGATGGAGGAGATATTCTTGACGTCGCCATTATTGGCGGGGGCATGTGTGGTATGGCAGTTGCGTTTGGATTGATGCGGGAAGGGGTCCGGAATTTCAGGATTTTCGATCGGCAGGATAAGAACTTTGAAGGCCCGTGGCTCACAACTGCCCGCATGAAAACCTTGCGCTCTCCCAAACATCTGACGGGACCCCATATGGGACTGCCGAACCTGACATTTCAAGCATGGTTTCGGGCTCAATGGCCGACTAAGGAATGGGAAGATCTTGTCCACATCCCACGGGAAATGTGGATGGACTATCTGAACTGGTATCGCCAAGTTCTAAATATTCCAACGGAAAATAATACGGCGCTTTCTGCGATTGAAGCAGAAGGCAACTTCCTGCGCCTTCACTTTGAAAAAGAAGGCAAGGTTTTTGCGCATCTGACGCGGCGGGTAGTCATGGCGACCGGGCGCGCTGCTTTTGGCGGTATTCGCTTGCCGGAGCCTTTTAAAGATGTGCCAAGGTCCCTGTATGCCCATACCGAAGATACTATTGATTTTAACAGACTGAAAGACAAGCGGGTTATCGTCATTGGTGGTGCGGCCTCTGCCGTCGATGCGGCAGCCGTCGCGCTTGAGACCGGGGCGAGGGAAGTGCATTTATTGGTTCGATCGCCGGAAATTCCTCGCCTTAACAAGTTCAAGAGCACCGTTTATCCGGGATTTTTCAGGGGTTTTAAAGCACAGGATGATGAGACACGCTGGCGTTTCCTTCAACACGGATTTGCCAATAAGATTGCTGCACCGCGCGCGTCCATGCTGCGTCTCAAGGAGTTTGAGAATTTCCATATTCACCTCGGCAGTGCTGTGGAGGCTGTGAACGTGCGGGGGGACAGTGTCCGTATTACAACGGCAAAAGCCGTTCATGACGGGGACTTCATTATTCTGGGGACTGGATATGCGATCAATATCGAGGACCAGCCAGAATTTGCAGGGTTTTCTGACAAGGTTCTGCTGTGGCAGGATCGTTATACGCCACCAGGCGAAATTGTCGATATGGAGTTGGGTCGTTTTCCTTATCTCGGCGCCGGATTTGAACTCCTGGAAAAACAGGGCCAGACGGCTCCCTTTTTAAACAAGATACATCTCTTCAATGCTGCAACGACCATGACCCATGCGGCAGTCAGCAGTGACATCCCCGGGGTTAATATTGGTGCGGAGCGGCTGGTCAATGCGTTGGCGGAGAAGTTCTTTACCGACGCAAAGACTGAACATTTGAATGATTTTTACGAATATAATGACCCTGAGTTACTCGGGGATGAATGGAGAGAAGAGTGATATGGTTCGTGGGATCAGAGCGTTGTAGCTGCTATTTAAGCTACTTCCGGTCTAATGTAGATTCTGGCAATTCGCGTGAGTTAAATGCCGATACATGCAAATAACCAATTTACTTATCCCCTGATACCTCTCACTGGCCATTATCTGAAGAGCTAAAAAAACCTCTAGCCAAGTCGAAGATTATGAGGCAATGTTAATACACAATAAGTAAGAATAATATTTGGGAGGTGGGCGCACGGGCGTCCAGCAGCGCTTTTTAAAGCCAAAAAATGCTTCTGGGAACTGATGCAGCCTTTAGTAATGTGTGAACAAAAATTTAGATAGTAAAACGCCTGTAAGCACGACAGCGGACACTCCGTTGTTAAGCGTTCAGGATGTAAGCGTCAGGTTTGGCGGCATTGTTGCCCTGGATGGCGTTTCTTTCGATATTCCCGCAGGGCAGATCATCGGCCTTATTGGCCCGAATGGCGCTGGGAAAACAACTCTCTTCAATTGTATCAGCCGACTTTACAACGTTAATGCTGGCGATATTTTGTTTGATGGCCAATCAATTCTACAAAGCGCCATTTATGAAATGAGCAGGCTGGGCATTGGCCGGACATTTCAAAATCTGGCGCTATTTGCCAATTTGAACGTGCTGGATAATGTCATGATCGGCGGCCATTGTACCGGTAAGTCAGACTATTTCAGCAATGCTCTGCATCTGCCCTGGATCAAGCGTGAGGAGCGGGAATTGCGCGACCGGGCAATGGAAGTTTTGAAGTTTATGGGGCTTGAGGATACGGCTTTGCAGCTTATTGGGGGCTTGCCGTTCGGCGTCCAGAAGCGCCTGGAGATTGCGCGGGCCCTGCTCAGTAACCCGAAGCTCCTGATGATGGATGAACCGGCTGGCGGACTTAACCATAACGAGTTGTCTGAACTGGTATCAACTATTCGAAAAATTCGGGATGAGTTTGGGACGACGGTTTTACTGGTGGAACATCATATGGGTCTGGTGATGGAAGTTTCTGAGAAAGTAGTCGCGCTTAGCTTTGGCCAGAAACTTGCTGAGGGATCACCGCGGGAAATCCAGGAGCACCCGGATGTAATTGAAGCCTATCTGGGGACGGGCAAAAAATGAGTAGATTACTAGATGTCAAAGGACTAGAGGCTTCCTACGGTCAAACGAAAGTGCTGCATGGCCTTGATTTTGGCTTGGAGGAAGGGACTGTAACGACCATCCTTGGCGCGAATGGCGCAGGAAAAACCACTACATTACGAGCTATTAGCGGTATGATCGCAAGATCTGGCGAGGTTATGCTGGGTGAAAAATCTCTTATTACCAAACGGCCCGCTGATATCACTCGGGAAGGCATTGCGCATGTTCCGGAAGGTCGGGGTACTTTCGTTAGGCTCTCTGCAGAAGACAATTTGCAACTCGGAGCGTATACCCGAAAGAACAAAGCTGAAATTGCTGAGGATATTGAGCGGGTATATTCCTATTTTCCGATTTTGAAACAACGGCGCTCTCAGCAAGCAGGGACGCTGTCGGGCGGTGAAGCGCAAATGCTGGCTGTTGGGCGGGCACTCATGCTCAGGCCTCGTCTGCTGTTGCTGGATGAGCCTTCTTTCGGACTTGCACCTTTAATCGTGCAGGAGCTGTTCGAGATATTGAAACGGATTAATACCGAAGATGGTGTGAGCATGCTGCTGGTTGAACAGAATGCATCGTTGGCCCTTGAGCTTGCGGATCATGCCTATCTATTGGAAACTGGAAGTATCGTTATCTCCGGAACATCCGATTCTATTTTGGAAAACGAGACCGTGCGCCGGTCCTATTTAGGATATTAGGGATTTCGCCATGGAACTTTTTCTTCAACAAATACTGACAGGTATAGCTAACGGTGCGATTTACGCCTGTTTGGCGCTGGCTGTCGTTATGATTTACCAAGCCATTGATCATTTCAATTTTGCTCAAGGCGAGATGGCGATGTTCAGCACATATATCTGTTGGTCAATGATCTCCATCGGTATCCCATACTGGATTGCTTTCCTGCTAACGATCGTCGTCTCTTTTACCGCAGGCATTGCTATTGAACGCATTATCTTCAAGCCTATTCATAACGCCCCAGTCTTGAGCCATATTATTGTTTTTATTGGACTTTTGGCGATTTTTAATAGCCTGGCGGGCGCGATCTGGGACCACACCATCAAGACATTCCCATCTCCGTTCCCTGACGGGTCCTTCCAGGGCTTGATTGGTATGCACGAAATCGGCATGTTTTTTGTTACCTTGATATTGCTCGCAGGTATCTTCTGTTTCTTCAGATACACACGTGTTGGTATGGCGATGCAAGCCGCTGCAGCCAATCCAGACTCGGCCGCATTGGTTGGTATTAGGGTTGGATGGATGCTGGCACTTGGATGGGGACTGGCCGCTGCGATCGGCGCCGTCGCTGGGATGATGATTGCGCCGGTGGTTTTTCTGGATCCAAACATGATGCTGGGAATTCTGCTCTATGGTTTTGCCGCAGCCATTGTTGGCGGAATAACGAGCCCAGGGGGGGCAGTAGCAGGCGGCTTCCTGGTAGGAATTATCGAAAATTTGGCGGGGACCTATATTCCAGCTATCGGCAGCGAATTGAAGCTGACGGTTGCTCTTGTCCTGATCGTCACGGTTCTTTTGTTCAAGCCAAACGGACTGTTTGGTAAAACCATTGTGACCAGGGTGTAATGACATGACAACGGATGTAGAAGTGAAATCAGACCCTAGGCTTACGCTCGGTGCTCGGATCAATTTCAGGTGGGTGGCGGTATTTATTGTCCTCGGTGCGGTGCTGCCGTTCGTCGTTGAAGGATATACTTCCTTTCAGATGACTTTGGTAATGATCTACGCCATTGCCATTCTTGGCCTCAACCTACTGACCGGATTTAACGGGCAATTCTCGCTCGGTCACAGCGCTTTTTATGCAATTGGCGCCTATACGGCAGCTGTATTAGTCTATCATCTCGATTTTCCGGTTTATATCACTATACCTATCGGCGGTGTCGTCTGCTTTGTCGCGGGCTTTCTGTTTGGATTGCCCGCCCTGCGGCTAGAAGGGCTTTACCTGGCGCTGGCAACATTTGCTTTGGCAGTGGCAATACCCCAAATCCTGAAATCGTCCCATCTGGAAGATCTGACAGGAGGAGTTCAGGGATTGGATATCTTCCGGCCTGATATTCCAGCAGTTCTGGTCGACAATTTTGATCTGACCATGGATCAGTGGTGGTATATAATTACTTTCGTTATCATGTTATTGCTGTTCTGGGTGGCCTGGAACCTCATCAACAGCCGTTCAGGCCGCGCCATGATGGCTATTCGCGACAATCCCATCGCCGCGCAGTCCATGGGGATCAACTCGTCTTTGTATAAATCCCTGACATTTGGCGTCAGCGCATTTTATACCGGTATTGCTGGCGCTTTGAGCGCTATTGTCATTGAGTTTGTCGCTCCGGACAGCTTTACGTTTCAGCTTTCGATCCTGCTCTTCATCGGCCTGGTTGTTGGCGGCACGGGGTCGATCTGGGGCGCACTTTTCGGAGGATTGTTTATTCTGATGGTACCGAATATCGCGGAGGAAGTTTCAACAGGTCTTTCTTATGCCGTATTTGGTGTTATTCTTATATTAGTGATTTACGTCATGCCCTCAGGTTTTGCGGGTCTGATAAATATTCTGAAAGTTCGTCTCAGAAGGATATTCTAGACTTTCAGGACACGTGCGTAATGAAACCGTATTGCTTATACGGCAACAATAACAGGAGGTAGAAATGAATAACGGGAAAAAATTCACCCTCGCTTTAGCAGCCGTTGCAGCCATGGGTATGGCCGCGGGTTCTGCTGTTGCGGACAAAAAGTACGGGCCTGGTGTCACAGACACCAGCATTAAGATTGGCAATACCAATCCGTATAGTGGCCCTGCAGCCGCTTATGGAACCATTGGAAAGTCCATCAAAGCTTATTTTGACAAGGTCAATAAAGAGGGAGGCATCAACGGCCGGATGATTGAATTCGTCACGCTGGACGACGGATACAGCCCGCCAAAGACAAAGGAACAAACCCGTAAATTGGTGGAGCAGGACAAAGTGCTGCTGATTTTCCAGGGACTGGGAACACCCACAAATTCTGCTGTTCATAACTATATGAACAAAAAGAAAGTGCCGCAGCTTTTTGTTGCGACAGGGGCGACAAAATGGGGCCAACCGGATGAATTTCCATGGACCATGGGTTGGCAGCCTAGCTACCAGACAGAAGGAAAGCTCTTTGGAGCCTATGTCATGGAAAATGTGAAAGACCCAAAAATCGGCATTCTGTATCAGAATGACGATTATGGAAAAGACTATGTGGTTGGCCTGAAGGAGAAACTCGGAGACAAGGCGGGTGATATTATTGTCGCTGAAGAAAGCTATGAAGTCACCGATCCGACCATTAACTCGCAAATTATTGCGCTTAAGAACAGCGGTGCGAATGTCTTCTTTAATGTCTCTACGCCGAAATTTGCAGCGCAGGCCATTAAGAAGGTCCGTGAACTGGACTGGAACCCTGTCTTCTTGAATAATTCAGTCTCCAATTCCGTTGGGTCCGTTTACAAACCTGCAGGGCTTGATAAATCTAAGGGCATCGTCTCGCTTCAGTATTACCGAGACATTACCGATCCGGAGACTCAGAAGACCGAGCCCTACAAGAAATGGAAAGCCTGGATGGATGAATATTATCCGGATGGTGATCTGATCAATACCTTCAACGCCTACGGTTATCTTGTCGCTCAGACAATGGTCCAGGTTCTGGAGCAAGCCGGGGATAACCTGACCCGCGAGAATGTCATGAAAGAAGCCGCAAACCTGAACCTGGAGCTCGATATGCTGCTACCGGGTGTTACTATTGAAACCAGCGCAACGGATTTCTATCCGATTGAAAAGATGATGCCGGTTGAATTCAATGGTGAAAAGATGGTCCCACTTGGTGGTGTAGTGTCCGCCAACTAAATAGGGTATGACTTGCTTAGTTTAGGATAAAAGGCAAAGGGGGAGACTCCTTTGCCTTTTATTTTGGTCGCAATCTATCTGCGCCAACAAAAAATAAGAAAGAAAACATAATGAAAAACGTTTATGTCATCGGAACATTTTGCACATCTTTCCATAAAATGCCAGAAACGACCTTCAAGGAACTTACGCGACAAGCATATCTGGGCGTTCTGGCAGACGCAGGTATGGAAAACGGTGATGACATTGAAAATGCGTGGTTCGGCAATTGTGGAATGGGGACTTTCGGCCAAGGTAATATTCGGGGGCAGGTTTGTTTTACGCCTTTAGTAAGGGAAGGACTCTTTCCTGAGCGGGTTCCGATGATAAATGTTGAAGGAGGCTGCGCCACGGCTTCCATGGCGTTTCATGGGGCATGGAAAGATATTTTAGCGGGACAGTCGCAATTATCTCTCGCAATAGGCGTCGAGAAAACGTTCGTTCAGGGTGACGCCGCGAAAACTCAGGAAATATTTGATGGCGGCATCGATCAGCTGGATGTGGAAGACTGGATTGATTATTATAAAAAGGCGGGGGAGCTCTCGGGCAAGCCTTTTGATCCTGCAGCGCAGCAAGGCACAGTCTTCATGGATACCTATGCGATGCAGGCTGCCTATCATATGAAGAAGTACGGAACGACACAGCGCCAAATCGCGACGGCCGCGTCAAAGAACCATTATCACGGCAGTTTAAATCCGAAAGCCCAGTACCGATTTGAGGTTTCCGTAGAGGACGCTCTGAATGACCGTGTTGTCAGTCATCCGTTGACCCGTTCCATGTGCGCGCCGATTGGAGACGGAGCTGCGGCAGCGCTATTATGTTCCGAAGATTATCTTAAGGGCCAGCCCAAATCCGTTCAGGACAGGGCATTGAAAGTTAAGTCTTCCGTGCTCACAGGTGGTAAATATCGGAATTTGGATGAACCCGGGCTTAGCGCTGTTGCGGCCGAAAAAGCGTATAAGCAGTCGGGGTTACAAGCTGAGGACATCCAGCTTGCAGAAATTCATGATGCCACTTCTTTTTGCGAAATTTTCCAAAGTGAAATGCTTGGATTTTGTGAAGAAGGGAAGGGCGGGGAGTATATCGAATCCGGTGCAACAATGCTGGGCGGGACACGCCCGATAAATCTATCGGGCGGCTTGGTTTCCAAGGGACACCCGGTGGGCGCGACGGGTCTTTCGATGATTGATGAACTTGCCCTGCAGCTTCGGCATGAGGCTGGCCCTCGGCAGGTAGAAGGCGCACGGATTGCCCTGGCCGAAAACGGCGGTGGGGTGATTGGTTTTGATGAGGCTGCCTGCTCCGTCATCATTTTGGAAAGCGCGGGAGGCTGACAGATGGTCTCACAAGTTTCTCTGGAATTGCAGGATGCTGTCGCGGTTGTTACTTTCCATAACCCGCCAGATGGCTATATGGACGGGCAAACGGAAATTGAATTTGAAAAAGCTCTCGATGAGATTGAAGAGAATGAGAGTATCCGAGTGGCTGTTTTGACCGGTGGACAAGAGGACGTCTTCATCCGCCATTACGATGTAAATGTTCTGAATGAGCGGAGCAAATCCATGGTCGCGAAAGGCATGGCTTTTGATCCGTCCCGGAGCGTTCCAGAAGCTCTCCTTCATAAATGTTTTCGCCGTATGGAAAGCATGCCTAAACCCTTTGTTGCTGCCATTAACGGCAGTGCAATGGGCGGCGGGTTCGAGCTGGCGCTTGCCTGCGACATTAGGCTTGTAAAAAATGGGCCATATGATCTGGGGCTGCCGGAAATAAATATTGGCCTGCTCCCTGGCGCTGGCGGAACCCAGAGACTGACACGTTTGGTTGGTGAGGCGAAAGCATTGGAGCTTATGCTACTCGGCCGTACTATCAGTCCGCAAGAAGCGACAAATCTCGGTCTCGCAAGTTTTTGTGTTGATGGTGATGTGGCCCAGAAAGCAATGGAGATTGCGAAGACACTTGCCAGCCGGTCTCTACGTGCAACCAAGCATATCAAGGATCTGATTTATGGTGTGCATCATCGGACGGTTGAAGACGGATTTGCGAGAGAGCGAACCCTTTTTTGTGACCTGATGGTTGATGAATTCAGCGCTGAAGAAATGCAGAAAATGGCGGATGGTGAAAGAGATATCCGGGACCCTGATTTTATGGCGGACCCTCTGCAAAAGCGGACCACCATGGATGATTGATGACACCCAGGTTTTTCTGCCCGACTTATGGGCAACCCATGCTCGCTTTTCGCCCGAGAAAGACGCCGTTATTTGCGGCGATGTCCGGCGTAATTGGAGGGACTTCAATCAAAATATGAACCGGGTCGCCAATGCGGTGGGAAGTCGAGGTTTGGGACAGGGAGACAAAGTCGCGGTATTTATGGGGAATGCCGTTGAAACCTTGGAAGTGATGTATGGAATTGTCAGGGCGGGCGCCTGCGTTGTGCCGTTGAGCGGCCTTTTGACGGGCGACCAAATTGAAGTTTTGGTCAATGACTGTGATGCGGAGCTGATTTTCTCGTCTCAAGGCACAAGGGAGAGAATTGAGCAGGTTCGGGGGCAACTGACTAATATTCCTGAGAACGCATTTGTTGCTGTTGGATTTGAGGGCGACGGCTGGACTTCTTTCGATCAGTTTGTTGCGGATGCCAATGGCGAAGCGCCGAATGTTCAATTCGACATGACGGATGATTTTAATATCATCTACAGTTCCGGCACAACAGGTCTACCAAAAGGGATAGTTCAAACGCATCGGGCCAGGCAGCATTGGTCTTACAGCAACGCCATAGAAATGCAGTTTCACGCTAATGCCAAAGCGTTGACAACAACCGCGCTTTATTCCAATGGCACCTGGTTGATGATCCTGCCAGCGTTATTCGCCGGCGCAACAGTTGTAATCTTACCGGAATTCAATACGAAGGCATTGTTGGAGACTGTTGGTCGCGAGAAGATAACCCATGTTTTTATGGTGCCAACACAGTTCATTGCGACATTGTCCGAACCAGAGCTTGAAAGTTCGGATTTAACCAGTCTGGAGGCAATTCTGTGCGCCGGATCGCCTTTGCGCCCTGATACTAAGGCCGACGTTTTGACGCGAATTACACCAAATTTATATGAACTCTATGGCTATTCCGAAGGCTTCGCCTCCATGAACCGTCCGCATACCCACGGCCTCAAAACAGCTTCAGTTGGCACCCCAGTGCTGGGGTTTGACGTCAAGATCATAGATGATGGAGGACAGGAGCTTGCAGCGGGCGAGGTCGGAGAGATCGTCGGTACTGGTGCTGGTATGATGAAGGAATATCATAACCGTCCGGAGGCGACTGAGGAGATCGTCTGGAAGGATCGCAACGGCCGTACTTTCCTAAAGTCTGGGGATATTGGCAAGCTCGATGAAGATGGTTTCCTTTATATTCTCGATCGTAAGAAAGATATGATCATATCAGGAGGGCTTAATATCTTCCCTGCGGATATCGAAGCTATTGTTGGTGAGAACGAGCTGGTAAAAGATGTTGCGGTAATCGGAATACCAGATGAAAAATGGGGTGAGACCCCGGTTGCACTTATTATCCCTAGTGAGGGGGCAGTCGAACAAGCAATTCTCGACTGGTCAAACCAACGACTCGCAAAGCATCAGCGTTTGGTTGGTATTCAATTCTGCGAGGAATTTCCTCGCAATGCACTTGGTAAAGTTCTTAAGCGCGAACTTCGTGAAAATTGGTCTAATTAACACCAAAGCTTTTTTCCAAACGATCCAATGTCTCCATGGCAGGTAAGCATTTAGCGACACTTGCATTAGGCTCTCGCCCTTCGACGATGGCGGAGAAAAACTCCCGATCGATTAACTCAATCCCATTGTTGGAAGCTGTCACCCCGGATAAATCTATTTGATTTTCGTTGCCATCATACAAGTCATCATAGCGCGCAATATAAGTGCCGTTATCGCAAATATATCTGAAAAAGGTCCCAAATGGGCCGTCGTTATTAAATGATAGGGATAATGTGCAGACTGCGCCTGTTGACGCCTTCAAGCCGATGCTCATGTCCATCGCAATACCAAGATCAGAGTGCGTTGGACCCTGTAAGCCGTAGGCATCGGTAATATCGCCGCCAGCTTGATATTGAAACAAATCAACTGTGTGGCATGCGTGATGCCATAGCAAGTGATCCGTCCAGGTCCGCGGTTCTCCCTTTGCATTGATGTTTTTACGGCGGAAGAAATAGGTTTGTGCATCCATCTGCTGAAGCTTTATTTCGCCAGCTTGAATTTTGTTGTGGATCCATTGATGGGACGGATTAAACCGTCTGACATGACCCGCCATAGCGACAAGCCCTGTGCGCTTCTGGGCTTCAACCAGCTTAATGGAGTCAGCTAAACTGTCAGCCATGGGAATTTCAACAAGCACATGTTTGCCAGCTTCCAGGCATTCTATCGCCTGAGCTGCGTGAACAGGAGTAGGTGTTGCAAGAATAACAGCTTCCACGTCGTCCCTCGCAAGGCTTTCATTGAGATCTTTGGTCGCGTGAGGGATGCCTCTCTCTTTCGCAAACCCTTCGATGTCATCGGGGTCGCCACCAACAACGGAAACCACCTCAATACCATCAATATTGCTGATTGCCTCGAGATGCTTCATTCCAAAGGCACCGGCTGCGCCTGCTACGCAAATTTTCATGGCACTATTCCTTATTTTCAAGCACGATCAAACCAGCGCCTGTGTTGGAAGCAGGCGCGTGGTAATGGCGGTAGGTTTCAACGGCGCCTTCATCCAGGGCGCCGCGCATAACCAGCCACATGATAAGCTCTACCCCTTCAGAACCGGCTTCGCGCATATACTCTGTATGTTGCATGGTGATCAAGCGATCAATGTCACCGGTTAGATCATCCAAATATGCTTTGTCAAAGTCGGAATTGATGAGCCCGGCACGTTCACCTTGTAATTGATGCGACATGCCACCGGTGCCCATGATCGCAACCGTAATATTGTCATCAAAACTTTCAACGGCTTTGCGGATCGCTTTCCCCAAATCATGGCAGCGTTTGCCCGTTGGTTGTGGATATTGTATGACATTCACTGCTAGCGGGATAACCTTGAAAGGCCATTCTTCAGGCTGATCACAGGCCACTGTCAACGGCACCGTTAAGCCATGATCCACTGGCATTTCATTGACAATCGTGATGTCGAATTCATCCAGAATAAGGTTTTCAACCAAATGCCATGCCAGTTCAGGGTGCCCGTCAACAACGGGCACGTTACGCGGACCGTAGCCTTCGTCAGCTGGGTGAAATTTCGGGCCGACACCAACGGCAAAAGTTGGAATAAGCTCCAATGAAAAAGCTGACGCGTGATCGTTATAGACAATAATCACGACATCAGGTTTAAGGGCTTTTATACGGTCACGGGCGGGACCATAGCCATCGAACAGTGGTTTCCAATAGTCATTTTGAGATATGCCAGTATCCGACGCAGCACCGATGGAGGGGACATGGGATGTTCCAACCCCGAATGTTAGGCTCGCCATTATTCCCACTCCGCCTTATATCGATTACCATCGACAGATCGCCCACCATTGACCATCATTTCTTGAAATTCCTTCAGCGTCACACCAGACATCTTGCTCCCGATCCCTTGCATGCTTAACCCGTCAAAAGCAGCAATTTTAAAGGTATAATATATGTTGCCGCCTAACTGGAGCATACCTAGCCAATCCCGTTCGATGACGGCCTGGCGTTGAGCATCGGTCATTGGAAAAGTAGCTAAATAGCCTTCAGGGTTGGCTTTAAACTTCTCCCTGTTGGCGGCCTGATTCAGTGACATGCAAAACATGTTCAAATAATAGCCTTTTTGGTTCTGCGTTCCGTCAAACACATATGTGCCGGGAATGTCATCATAGTCGTGATGCTTAGCCATAATTTCTACTCTTCCGCCCTTTTAGGAGTTAATGCCTTAATGATTTCATCTGCCTTATTCTGATAATCCGCTTCATTCACGGCCAATTTTAAATCTCCGATGCGTTGTTGCCAGTGAACAATCGCCTCGGACATATCATTGTCCAACCCCAAATCATTAACCGTTAAGGCGACTTCCCGCATTTCGGCCGCTCGCCTAATGCCATGGATCATAGAGCGTTCCAGCATATAGGAGGCTTTTGTGGGAAAGTCGAAGCCGGGATAACTCTTATCAAGACTTTCCAGAACCTCGGCATCAACGCCTGCTTGCCGCCCTGCAAGTACGCATTCGGCCATTAACGCCTCCAGGCCTTTTACCATGATGCTGCGGACCATCTTGATAGAGGAAGCTTTACCGACCGCGCCGTCAACAAGCGTAGCATTCATCTGTAAGTCGTTTAGAATGGTCATAGCATCCTGTGGGCTATCACCACAAATCGAAACAGGTGTTTGGTGAAGTTTAGGATGGACAGGGCTCATGACCGCAGTGTCAATATAGTGGGCGCCTGCCTTAGTTATCAGGTCAGCAGCGCGTTGTTTGGTTTTGGGTGCACATGAATTGCAGTCAAAGAAGTGCGCGCTTTTCGCAATATGTTGGGCTGCATCTGTAGCTGCGATTAAGGCCTGATCGGCAGTCACCATTGAGAAAACCACATCTGCATCAACTAAAGCTTCTTGATGTGTCTCACAGCCCGCCACACCAGTTCGGGCATAGTCGGATAATTTACGGTCCGCGATTTCACCAGATTGAGTGGTTTTGATGTCGTAGGCACAAATATTGACAATTATTTCCCTGCGCCAGCCGGTCACAAAGGCCGATGCTGCCTCCCCAAAACCGATAAAGGCTATTTTATAGTCAGTGCTTTTCAGCATCAAAAACTCGCAAGCTTATTATTTTTGCGCCTCACACCAAGGCTTTTGAACAGGTAGCATTGTTGCCAGGAAGGGGGAAATCAAATGCTTCTTCATACTATTCAATTTTGCTATGAATGCAGTATTTTTTAAGAAGAATGAATGTCAGACCCCGCCTCTTTCAACAGATCAATTAAATGAGCCTGGGTGTTGGTTGGCCGCCAGTCTTTTCTGATTGTTAAGCCAATAGACCGGCTTGTTCCAGGCATGTCGAAATTGAGCTTAGTCAGCAGGCCCATTTGTTCTTCATGGCGTATTTGATGCTGGGATATGATTGTTAAGCGATCACTTGCCTGTAGCAGACCGCGTATTAGAATTAGGGAGCTGCTTTCAATCATGCTTTGCGGAGCGTCTTCGCCTTGGCCAGCAATCATGTCATCAAAGAAATGGCGGGTGGGCGTTCCTTTGGGAGGCACGACCCAGGGATATCTTCGTAAATCACCAATTGCGATTTGTGTTTTTGAACTGAGGGGGTGATCAACTTTTCCGACAATTGCTACGGGATCTTCAAACAAGCTTTCCTGAGTAATATCTTCTATAGGCAATGGGTTACGTAATGCGCCGATTAACAAGTCGATCTCGCCATATCGTAGCCCATGTAGCAGGTCATTATAAGGGCCATCGATGACCCGTATTTTCGTCTCCGGTTTCTCGCGCATCAAGGCATTTATCGCAGTAGGGAGTAGAAATGTTCTCGCTAATGGCATAGTCCCAATGGTAATGGACCCCGCATCATGGCCTTTCCATTCTTCTAATTCGTCATAGCCTTGTTCGAGCTCAGAAAGAGCAAGGCGACAATGAAACGAAAGCAACTCAGCAGCTTTGGTAAGTTTAATACCTCTGCTTACTTTCTGGAAAAAAGTAACTCCTGAAAGATGTTCCAAATCGCGTGCTGCGCGGTGCAGGGACGGCTGTGAAACGCCGACAGATTTTGCCGCTAAACTGAAGCTACCAGCTTCAGATAAAGCGATCAGGGCGCGGACCTGCACGCCTGTCATTAGTTGTTCAATATGTTGAAATCCCTTCGATTTTCGCTTGCCACTCTGGCTCGCTGCTTCGTTCGCTCCCGCCTTCATATGCCGCAGCATGCGATCAACACGATCGACAAACAGATCGCCTGCTTCAGTTATATACATGCCGTCTGCGCGGCGATCGAACAAGGGTAAGCCCAACTCATTTTCTAATTTTGCAATCGCCTGGGTGATGGCGGGTTGAGATAAAAATATTTCCTTGGAAGCGCTGGAGATGCTCGACTTTTTTGCAACGACACTAAAAGCGCGGAGATGACGTAGATTTGGGGCTTTATTTCGCATTCTGGCCTAATCGAATATTCAATAAATTTATATTTATAGCAAAATCTTATAGCATAGAAAGCGAATTGAAGTGGTCTTAGTTGGCCTCATGCACGATTATGAAGACATAGAAGGCGCGTTTCATTGGTATTATTTTGAGGAGCTGTCATCCATGACCGACAAGAAAACGGCACTAATTATCAGTGCGCATGCCGCCGATTTTGTATGGCGATGTGGCGGCGCCATCGCGTTGCATCAGCAGCTTGGTTATGACGTGACGATCGCTTGTCTGTCCTATGGGGAGCGCGGGGAATCTGCGAAATTGTGGAAGCAGGAAGGGATGACTTTGGAAAAAGTTAAATCTGCGCGTCGCAAAGAAGCAGAAGCCGCCGCGGTGGCGCTAAATGCCCATGATATCCAATTTATGGACCTTGGTGACTATCCGCTGGAGGTAGACCGGGAGGCAAAAGACCGGATAGTAGATCTTATTCGGGCAGTCCAGCCAAACTTTATGATGAGCCATTCTATGTGGGATCCCTACAATACGGACCATATGTTTGCGACTAAAATTGCGATGGAATGCCGGATGATTGCCCAAGCCTGGGGGCATAAACCTGGCGAAAAAGTTCTGGGAGCGCCACAGCTTTATTTATTTGAACCTCACCAAACGGAGCAGATGCAATGGAAGCCGGATGTATTTCTCGATATTTCTGATGTTTGGGAAAACAAATGGAAGGCCGTTCAGGCCATGCAAGGGCAAGAGCATCTTTGGCATTTCTATGAAAACGTAGCGGAAAATCGCGCTAATCATTTTCGCCGAAATTCGGGCGGACAAGCTGGCGGTAAGGCAGCTAAATATGCTGAAGGCTTTCAGTCTGTTTATCCTCGTTGTGTAGAGGAATTGTGATGAATGTCGTTGTCCAGAATGTCGAGCGTGCAGAACAATCCGTCATCGATGGATTGGCCGAGTGCGGCGTTGCCGCAGTGCATGAAGCCCAAGGACGCACGGGACTATTGGCTTCCTACATGCGCCCTATATATTCTGGTGCCCAGGTAGCGGCATCGGCCGTTACCATCCTGTCCCCGCCTTGTGATAACTGGATGATCCATGTGGCAATCGAGCAGGTACAAGAAGGAGACATTCTCGTCCTTGGGACGACATCGCCGTCCGACGCCGGCTATTTCGGAGATTTGCTTGCGACTTCCATGCAGGCACGAGGTGGCGTTGGCCTAATCATCGATGCCGGCGTTCGTGACATCAAAGACCTAACGGAAATGAATTTTCCGGTTTGGTCAAAAGCCATTTGCGCGCAAGGGACTGTTAAGGAAACACTGGGGTCAGTGAATATTCCCGTCGTTTGTGCAGGCGAACTGGTCAATCCCGGTGATGTAATTGTTGCCGATGATGATGGTGTTTGTGTGGTACGCCGCGCGGAAGCGGCTGACGTTTTGGAAAAGGCTCTGGCCAGAATTGCGTTAGAAGAAGAGAAACGAAAGAAACTAGCCTCCGGTGTCTTGGGGCTGGATATGTATAAAATGCGTCAACGCCTTCAAGACGAAGGTCTTAAATATGTCTGATAAGGCGCTTTGCATGTGGATGCGCGGAGGGACCTCAAAAGGGGGGTATTTCCTCGCGACAGATTTGCCGGAAGCGATTGAAGCACGCGATGCCTTTTTGCTTGGGGCGATGGGATCGCCTGATATGCGACAAATAGATGGCATGGGAGGCGCTGATCCGCTGACATCGAAAGTGGCGGTCGTGAAGCCGTCGACGCGTGAAGGTGCGGATATTGATTATCTGTTCTTGCAGGTTGCCGTTGACAAGGTGCTTGTAACCGACGTGCAAAATTGCGGAAATATGCTTGCCGGTGTCGGACCATTTGCGATCGAACGTGGCCTTATCCACGCTGAAGATCGTGAGACATCAGTGCGGATTTTCATGGAGAATACCGGGCAAATTGCCATTGCGAGGGTTCAAACTCCAGATGGCGCCGTCAGTTATTCGGGGGATGCGCGAATTGACGGTGTGCCAGGCACATCTGCACCAATTGCAATTACGTTTAAAGACACTGCCGGGTCCAGTTGCGGCAGTTTGTTGCCGACAGGAAATGAAGTTGATTTAATTGAAGGCATTGGTGTCACCTGTATTGATAACGGGATGCCCTGTGTTGTCCTGGAGGCAAATGATGTTGGCATCGCGGGGTCTGAGACACGCGAAGAGCTGGAAGTGAATACTGCCTTGCGAGAAAAGCTTGAGGCCATCCGTCTCATCGCGGGGCCGATGATGAATTTAGGGGACGTGCGCGAAAAAACGGTTCCCAAGATGACAATGGTTTCCCGCCCAGCAGAGGGCGGCGCCATCTCAACCCGTACATTTATCCCTCATAGATGTCATGCTTCAATTGGTGTTTTGGGGGCGGTGAGCGTTGCCACGGCTTGCATGCTCGAAAAGTCTCCTGCTGCGAGGTTGTCTTCCCTACCTGATGGGAAAGTTAAAGAATTGAATATCGAGCATCCTATTGGTCACGCCACCATCCAATTATCGCTGGATAACGATAACCAAGTGGAGGCCGCAGCCGTTCTGTTGACGGCGCGCAAGCTTTTCGACGGCGTCATTTTCTCTAACACCTCCATGGAAGTATCGTAACAATGGATGCAGATTATCTACCCTTCCATCCCAACCCTCGTAAACCGTCATTTATGGCTCCGGCTGGGGCGGTGGACGCTCATTGTCATGTGTTCGGTCCAGCCGCAGAGTTCCCATATGCGGCGGAAAGAAAATACACTCCGTGCGATGCGTCGAAAAAACAATTGTTTGAATTGCGAGATTTCCTGGGCTTCGATCGTAATGTTATTGTGCAGGCATCCTGCCACGGAAAAGATAACTCAGCCCTGATCGATGCACTTGTCGCGGCAGGAGATCTGGCGCGCGGTGTTGCCGTAGTGCATCCAGAAATCACTGAAGAAGAATTATTGGTAATGCATAATGCTGGCGTTCGGGCGGTACGGTTTAATTTCGTCAAGCGCCTTGTCGATGCCACCCCGAAAGAGGCCTTCTTAGGCATTGCTGACAAGATCACAAAATTGGGCTGGCATATTGTTGTCTATTTCGAAGCTCCGGACCTGGAAGAACTTATCCCCTTTCTGAAACAATTGCCGACGATTGTCGTTGTCGATCATATGGGGCGACCGGATGTGTCGCAGCCACTTGATCATCCCGACTTTCATCGGTTCATAAATTTCATGGAAGAAAATGAAAATATCTGGACGAAGGTATCTTGTCCGGAACGTTTGACGGTGGCGGGTCCAGATTATGATGATGTCGTGCCTTTTTCTCGGGTTTTAGTCGAGAAATTTACAGATCGGGTTTTGTGGGGAACGGATTGGCCACATCCGAACATGAAATCCCATGTGCCTGATGAAGGCGTGTTGGTCGATATAATACCCAAAATTGCCGTAGCGGCGGCCCAACAAATAGCATTGCTCGTCGATAATCCAATGCGGCTTTATTGGGAAAAATAGCTTTTCGTCAGGGCAGAGATAAACCGGAAGGCCTTTATGCCTTAAAGAAAATGAACGAGGGAAGATGATGAATATGCAGCAGGAGCCAATTTTCGGCACCACGATATTCGATGGTGAGCAGGCCATGAAGGGCTATGCGCTCAACAAGATGTGTTTTTCCTTCAACGATAAGGCTGCACGAGATGAATTTGTAGTAGATGAAGAAGCGTATTTTGGCAAGTTCAACCTGACGGAAGTTCAAAAACAGGCCGTTAGAGAAAAGAATATTTTAGGCATGATAGAGGCCGGGGGAAATATTTACTATCTGGCGAAGCTGGCCGGAATTTATGGCTTGAGCGTTCAGGACTGTGGCGCCCAGCAAACAGGCATGACCACCGAGGAGTTTAAGCAAAAACTTCTGGAGGCGGGAGAATAACCATGGCCGAAATTATAGGTGGTCTAACATCTTCCCATATTCCGGCTATTGGAAATGCGATTGCAAATGGCCTTCAGGATGATCCTTATTGGAAGCCGTTCTTTGATGGCTTTCCGCCGATACGCAACTGGCTTGGTGAGAAAAAACCAGATGTTGCAATCATGATTTATAACGATCACGGGCTTAATTTCTTTCTGGATAAAATGCCGACTTTCGCCATTGGCGCAGCGCATGAATATCATAATGCTGATGAAGGCTGGGGCATTCCCGTTATGCCACCTTTTCAAGGCGATGCCAAAATGTCATGGCATATCATCGAACAGATGATCGAGCAGGAATTTGATATTACGTCCTGCCAGGAAGTAAAAGTCGATCACGGCTTCACTGTCCCCATACAGCTTTTTTGGCCAGACCGTGGGCCCGACATGCCGATGGTAATTCCAGTATGCGCAAATACTGTTCAGCACCCAATTCCGACAATGAAACGTTGCTTTGATTTCGGCAAGGCGTTGGGCAAGGCTGTCAGATCTTACCCCGAAAATAAAAGGGTGGTGGTGCTAGGGACAGGCGGTTTATCGCATCAGTTGGACGGAGCCCGCGCTGGCTTCATAAATCGTGAGTTTGATAAAATGTGTATGGAGAAAATTGTCTCTGCACCGGAGGAACTAACCAAAATTTCGCGTCATGAATTGATTAAGCAGGCGGGCGCACAAGGGTCAGAATTTATCATGTGGATGATGATGCGCGGCGCTTTGCCCGCAAATGTTACAGCGTTACACGAAAATTACCACATCCCAATTTCCAACACGGGCGCAGGCACAATGTTGTTGGAATGCCAATAGCAATTCGAGACTTTGAAGGAATAAGTAAATGAAAACACAAGTTGGAATAATTGGCGGCGGCCCGTCCGGGCTTTTGCTCTCCCAGCTTTTGCATTTGCAAGGCATAGAAACGATCGTTTTGGAAAAGCATAGTCGCGAGTATGTATTAGGCCGTATTCGAGCCGGTGTTCTGGAACATGGGTTTGCTGACTTAATGCGAGAGGCCCAGAGTGGGGACCGCATGGATGCTGAAGGCGAGA
>Ga0315338_1001556_pt1 | contig 27997 bp, 22 predicted proteins | sample ASW8metaG_FD_204518 | JGI IMG/M metagenome (GOLD analysis project Ga0315338, IMG submission 204518) | Ammonia-oxidizing marine archaeal communities from Monterey Bay, California, United States - ASW #8 | ecosystem: Environmental > Aquatic > Marine > Coastal | place: USA: California | collected... | reverse complement strand
CCTTGACCCCGTTTGTGCATCAAACCTAAGTTGAATTGGGCAACCGCAACACCCTGTTCGGCGGCGCTTTTATACCACTTAAAAGCAGCCTTTTTGTTTTGGGATACACCCATTCCCTTATCATACATTTTGCCCAGGTTATATTGTGCAGATGCCTTTCCTTGTTCAGCAGCACGTTTTAACCACTTTGCGACAGTCTTATAATTCCGTGGGACACCAAGTCCCCTCATATACATTACCCCTAAATTATTTTGGGCATTGGCATTCCCATTTTGTGCCGCACTGGTGTACCATTCAACGGCTACTTTATAGTTTTGGCGAACACCGGTTCCCTTCTCATAGATCACTCCAAGGTTATATTGAGCCAGTGTGACACCTTGCTCAGCAGCTCGTTTGTACCACTTTATGGCTGTCACTTTGTTTCGCGGTACGCCATGTCCCTTATCATACATCACACCAAGATTGTACTGCGCATTGGCATGCCCTTGTCGGGCGAGAGGTTCCCATTCACGCAGTGCAATTGAGTTATGTCCCCTTCTATATGCATCTATGCCTTTCTGAAAATCCCCACCGAACACTTCTTTCGAATACGTTAGAATTAAAATAAAACTTGCGATATATTTTAAGAGCCAATTCATGAAATATTATACGCAAAAATGTGGAATCTGATACAAAGGACTATCTGGATTTAATTTCTCAGTAAACAAGTTATAGCAAGTTTTAATCCTAATGGAACAAATTGATTAGGTCGGTTTGTCTCGCATGGTTAGGAAGTAGGAAAATAGTGGTCGACTAATACAAATCATATTACATCGGAGATCCCATGTCTGATTTACCAGTCCTTTACGAAAGTGACGGGTGTTTAGCCCGCATTACCTTAAACCGGCCTGAGGTTCTTAATGCGATTGACGACGCCCTGCCCTCGGCTTTAGAAAGTGCGGTGAAAAGGGCAAATTCAGATCAAGGAGTCCGAGCAATTATTTTGGCAGGAGCAGGCCGTTCTTTTTGCACGGGATATGACCTCAATTACTACGCACAATCCTCTGGAACTAATTCTGGAATTCAGGAAATGCCGTGGGATCCAATGAAGGATTTTTCTTTCATGCAAAATACAACGAGCCAAATAATGAGCGTATGGCGATCACACCTGCCGGTGATATGCAAGGTTCAAGGTTATGCTGTCGCGGGGGGAAGTGATATAGCTCTGTGTGCAGATTTACTTGTGATGGGTCAGAATGCAAAGATAGGTTATCCGCCTGCTCGAGTATGGGGTTGTCCTACGACGGCGATGTGGGTCTACCGGTTAGGTGTAGAACGGGCGAAGCGCATGCTGCTTAGTGGCGACTTAATTGATGGCCTCCAAGCTGAACGATGGGGTTTAGGGCAAGCGGTTCCGGAATCAGAACTGGATGCTGAAGTCGAAAATATTGCCCAGCGTATGGTTACCATTCCGCGTAACCAACTCGTTATGCAGAAGTTGATGGTAAACCAAGTTCTGGAGAATATGGGTTTTGCCTCCAGTCAGGTTCTCGCCACTCTTTTTGATGGTATCACACGCCATTCTCCTGAAGGAATTAATTTCAAGAAAAGAGCAGAAACATTTGGTTGGAAACAAGCGGTACAAGACCGCGACCAAGGTTCATTTGACTGGACTAAAAATATTCCATTTCCCCAAAAAAAGCTTGAAACCTAAGGAGACGTGCTGTGAAACTTATTCGACGGGTAGTTGGTTTAGTCACCCTTGCAATGCTAATTGCTAGTACTTCAACCTTAAGCATGGATAAAAACGACAGGTTTAGAGTTGTTGGTGATTTTAGCTGTTCTCAGGTACTTGATAATTCCAATACCGCTAAGGTGGTTGCATACGTACAAGGTTTTGCAACTGCTACAAATGTTTGGCTGGAGGCTCGAAAGGATCATTTTAAGGGAATGCTTGTCAATGATATGGTAAATTGGGTTATCTCTAATTGTAGAGCAAATACACTGTCTACTCTGGGTTCTTCACTAACAACTTTGGTTAGCGAACTTACATCGGCCAAATAATTGTCTGATGTAATCGGTCTTGGTTTTTATTTCACCTAAAATATCAGTTATCTAACCCTCTCTATAAATTCAACGGCTATTAGCGACTAATTCAGTCACTTCACTCCCGGGAATTTTGCCACAAATTATTCCAAATGGGTTCCTTTTGGACGGTTAATGATACTTAAGATATTTCACCTGTGGTCAGCCAAGCGGCACATTCTTCGCCTAATTCTTTGACGGCTAAACTATCATATTTTTTAACTTCGGTAGCATTCAACGACTCCCGCCAGCGTCCATTGACACCCTTGTAAATAAACTGTTCAGCCCCACCATCCCAGAAGGCACCACCCAGGGGAACGCTGGGAGTTGCATTAGCTTTCATATAATCAAAGCTGCAATGCTGGAGAATTTCATGCCATTTTTCTTCATTAATATCGATATCGAGAAATCTCGCAATTCGGCGAATTTCTTTGGGCATGTCTTTTTTCAAATTAGAAAAATGAACCAACATAACGTTGGGAAGATGACGTACTTCCCACCATGATCTAACATTCTCCCAGAATGACCAAAAGGGGTATCCATCATTATCAAGCCATTCGTGGTAATATTGGACGATAGAATCCACGGGTTTAGTGATAGGGGGACCAACCAAACCAGGCGTTTCATTTAAGGCTTCATACCACAATTGGTTAGCTGTACTGTGGTGGTTATAAAGGCTCCAGACAACATCACGGCCATCGCGTGCTATATACAAATATTTTGCGTCAGGAGAAAATACTAGGGCGTCAACCGGCAGATGAGTTTTAATGAAACGGCGGTGCGTCTGAGCCTCTACTTCCGCCAATTTAACGTCCTTAGGAGGGACACGAAGGTCTAGCCATGGTGACATGTCAGCGACCGGCAGGCCCTCTTCGCCGTTAAAAATTAATTGGCTAATAATTTGTTGTACCCAAGTGGTACCTGTTTTTGCATAAGTAGAAATAATGATATCATCTGCTCGGAACTTAAAATCATTCCAAATGGTTGAGTCGAAGTGATTGGAATGCATTTCTTTAGTCTTTGTTGGCCACAAATTGTTCTCAGCCATTTAAATTATCTCCCCCCCCCTTTATTTCCTATTTTTAAAATCTTTTAAGTGCCCTAAATTATTATAATAATTGTAACTTGGTTTAAAGGTGTTAGCAAAATACCGCCCTACCACTCAAATTCTCATGATTTCCAACGTGATTATTTTGAAAGACTAAAGTTTATAGCCTAATCGTTTGATATTCCTGTCATGATTTACGCCTTTGGTGACGCCTAACTTAAGGTTTGGTTCGACGGAGCAAGTGATCTAGGTCATACCGATGATTTTCAGTGGCATAACGGTTCGCTTTGGGTCGTCTACTTAATTGCGGTAATCCTGGTACTCGCTAGAGCCAAAATCGTTTTTTCGCTGATATTATAAACCGTGAGTATTTTTTCGAATAGAACCTACGGGCGGGGTTTTATCATTTTTCTGCTTCAATTCGTTACGATTTTGGGTTAACCACAAACCTAGGCAGGTCAGCCCAAATAATTTAAGGCCGTTATCGCGCCTGCTTGACGCGTGTTCTTCCCATAAATCATCAATTGCACTGGCATTGAACCACTCCTTTATTTCTGCACTATGTGTTGTCGCGTGGGCGAGTGAGCCAAGATCACCTTTAAGCCAGTGAGATACAGGAGCGTTAAAACCCTTTTTCGGCCTATCGATAATTTGGAGAGGTAAAAATTTTTTCTGACTTTGCTTGAGAAGGAACTTTTTTTGTAATCTTTTGATTTTTAATGAGGTTGGAAGCGATGCTGCAAACTCCATCAATCTATGGTCAAGAAAGGGTGCCCGCGATTCCAGAGAGTGGGCCATTGTTGCACGATCGACCTTAACTAGAATATCATCAGGTAGCCAAGTTTTGGTATCTACGTACATGGCTTGATCTAGGTAATGACATTCGGAGACCCGAGCAAAATGTTCCAAGCCCGGCACAAGATAGCCTGTTCCCCGTGTTGCATGTTCAGGCCTCAATAGGTGGTTTAAATCTGTCAAACTGTGGATATGTCGCCAGGATAAATGTGCATGTGGAAAATCAAACTTGTGTCCTTTCAGGAACTGACGAATTTTGTAATCGACACTGACTTTATTGAGGCTGACCGGACCTTTTGACTCTAGCAGTCTTGCACCACCTGTGGTCATCCATCTCGGTAAGAAGTTGGACCATCGATGGAATTGATCGGCTAAATAGGTTTCATATCCCCCAAACAATTCGTCACCACCGTCTCCGGATAAGCAAACGGTTACATCTCGGCGGGCAAGTTCCGCTAAGAAATAAAACGGTATGATAGAGGTATCAGCAAACGGCTCATCGGCTGCTTGGACAATCTTAGGAAGCTCGATAGCCATATTAACATCAACGACTAAATCATTGTGGATACTACCTAGAGTATTTGCTGTGGACCGGGCTTCCGGTAGTTCACTAAAGGTTGGTTCGTTGAAACCAATGCTAAAGGTCTGATTTTGGGAACTCGGCCGTAAACGCATTATTGCAGCCGTGATCGTTGATGAATCGATACCGCCACTCAAAAAAGCGCCAAGCGGGACATCACTGCTGAGACGAAGTCTTACGCTATCTTCGATTAAGAAATTGAGTGCCTCTGCTGCTTCATTCTCCGAATTAAAGGTAGCCTTAGTCTGGAAATGTGCTGCCAAATCCCAATATTCAATTGGGTTTGAGGGTGTTTTTCCCTTCTCGATAACCAGATAATGAGCCGGTGGTAATTTGTTCACGTCTTTCAGAATGCAGCGATTTTGGGGCACGTAGTTAAGGGTCAAAAAGTCACGTACCGCATCGCTATCTACATCGGAGGGTGCCGCTGGGTGTAATCGAAGTGCCTTTAATTCCGATGCGAAAATGAAAGCACCTGAAGGCAGCCAAGAGTAGTACAGGGGTTTTTCCCCAGCTCTATCACGAGCGAGAAATAGGCGCTGACATCTTTCATCCCAAATAGCCAATGCGAACATACCGTTAAACGAGTCAACGCACCGCAGGCCAAATTCAACGTATGCTCTTAATATTACCTCGGTGTCACTTTCTGTGTAAAACTTAATACCTCTTGCTTCCAAATCTCGCCGAATTTCTAAATAGTTATAAATCTCGCCGTTAAATATAATCCACGTACCAGAGGCCTTATCGTGCATGGGTTGGTCCGCCCGTTTATTCAAGTCTATTACGGCTAATCGGCGATGGCCTAAGGCAACTGCGCCAATATCAATCACTGCACCGGCATCAGGTCCCCTATGATAGAGAGCGTTCGTCATGAGATTTAAAGACCTCAAGTCGGGTGGTACGTTCCAGTCTAGGATGCCTGCAATGCCGCACATGGTTAAACACCGCTCTCAATAACGGTTAGCCACCACGGTCGTTTACACCATTTAAATTTTATTTTCTGCACTCCTATACATAAAGTTTTTTACGCCTCAGTAACAGTTATTGTTAACAACGTACTTCGTGACATACATTAGTCTTTATCATGACCAATCTTCACCTGATGATTACGGGCGCCACCGGCTACATAGGTTCCCGTCTGTTATCGGCGGCAAACCTCAAAGGACACCGCCTGACGCTCCTTGTTCGTACACCAAGGGACAGTGGAGACAAACCAAACGTTCGCTGGTTTCCTTGGAGTTTAGAGGAAACGCCGCCGGCTGAGGCTTTTGCCCAAAGTGGTGAATTTGGTCCCGTCGATGCTTTAATTCACTTGGCTCACCAGTGGACAAGCACACGTTCTGAACCCGCTGATGAAAACCTAACTGGAACGGCGACACTAATAGAAGCTGCGCGTGCAGCAGGAATTCCGCGAACAGTCTATGGTTCGACAGTTTCAGCGCGGAAGGACGCTCTTAACCGCTATGGGAGGAATAAATGGGCGGTTGAGCAGCTTTTTGAACCGCCTAGCGAAGTGAGCGCTCGTATTGGTTTAGTATACGGGGGCAGTGAGACCGGTCAGTGGGGGGCACTTTCAGAAATGGTAAGTCGGCTACCCCTCTTGCCAGTTCCTGGAGCTAGCACGCTAGTACAACCAATACATGTAGATGAGGTCTGTGTAGGTCTTCTTAGATTGGCTGAGAGACCAGCTCTTTCAAAGCCGTTCTACGGGCTTGCGGCACCGGATCCTATTGCATTCGGCCAATTCCTCAAGCAAGTGGCGCGATATCGTTTTAATCGAAAATTACGGATCTTTTCTGTGCCCATCTGGTTAGCTCTTATCGGCGCCAGACTCACAAGCATGCTTCCGTTTGTACCCACCGTGGATAGAGAACGTGTACTCGGTGTTGCTGGTATACAAACCATGAAAACCGCAGCCGATCTGGTAGAATTAGAGGTTTTACCAGAAGATTTAGAAAAAAATTTGGTTGCCCAAAACTTTTCAACCCCTTGAAATGGGTATTCTATATCTATAAACACATTGGCCTGGGGCCGTTGCGGCAGCAAAAGGCGAATTCATGGTTAATGTCCTTCTGATTAATCCCTCTTACCAGCCCAGTTATGGGGGTGCCAAAGCGGGAATTGTTAATCCTATTCATCCAACTCTAGGCTTGGCTACGATTGCCGCGGTCGCCATTGAGCACGGGCACAAAGTTGAAGTTTTGGACCTTTCCTGGCGCACCTATGAACCTGAGATTATAGCGGCTAGAGTACGAGACTTAAAACCGAACATTGTAGGTATTTCTGCGACGACACCAATGATGAACCAATTGCGTGATATCAGTGTTTTTGTTAAGGATATATCTGTAGAGCTAGGACAAGATATTGTTGTTGCTGGTGGAGGAGCCCATCCATCAGCGTTGCCGATTGAGACTTTGAAAGAATCCCTTCTGGATGTAGTCTTTGTGGGCGAGGCGGATTATTCATTTTCTGAGCTCTGTGATGGTAGAGCCTTTGCCGATGTTAAAGGAATTTATTTTCGCGACGGAGATGACATCCATTTTACGGGGCTTCGCACACCAATTGAAAACCTTGATGACCTGCCAATGCCGGCTTGGGAAATTTATGATATTAACGATTATAAAAAGATTTCCAGGTTGATAGCCCGTCGTCCGCCAGTAACGATGGCTGAATTTTCCCGCGGCTGTGTTTTCAAATGCGATTTTTGTGCTTCTAAGATTACAATGTCCTTAGGCTACCGAAAAAAATCCCCTGAGCGTTGCGCAGCCGAGGTTAAAAGAATGTATGAACTGGGCTATCGTGAATTTCTTCTTGCCGATGATATTTTTACCTCAGATAACAAGTGGGCGATCGCTGTTTGCGAGGCAATTACAGCGACCGGTATAGATATGGCTTGGAGTTGTACCAATGGCATCCGCGTTGAAAGTGCTGATGACATGTTGTTTCAGGCTCTTCGTCAGGCCGGATGCTATCGGGTTTCATTTGGTTTCGAATCGGGCAATGACAAGGTTCTCAAGCTATTTGGGAAAGGCGGTCGCGCTACCATCGAGCAAGGTCAAAAAGCAGTGCGGACTGCGCGTGCTGCTGGAATCGATACCAGCGGATTTTTTCTTCTTGGTCTCTCTCCGGATACGGAAGAAACAATGAAAGACACAATCGAATACGCCCGATCGCTGCCACTCGACATGGCTAAGTTCGGAATTACGATTGCTTTTCCGGGTACTCCAATGTTCAAAGACTACTGTGAGAGAGGGTTGATCCGTTCTTTTGATTGGGACGAATACTTTATTTATACATCACAACCGCTGTTTAGCCATAAGCATCTTAGTTATGATACAATTCTGCAGTTTATGGACTTGGCCTACAAACGGGCAATTTTGTTCAATCCCGGGTTCGTCATTAGACGGTTGTGGCGTGGATTGCGAACGGGTGAGTTTTTTTGGGATCTTTATTATTCATTCAAGTTTTTTTCTATGCCGACGACCGCTGCCTCTGTTGGATCCGTGTACCACGCTAAGGAACGCTGGCCCGTATATGATTTTTCTGTTAACCCGCTCTCAAAATCGGAATATCAAGTCGTCGGGAAGAATTCTGAAAGTCTTACCATTTAAAGCGTGGAGCTGGCTTTAGCTATTCGGTGAGCGTTGGCCATGAGGCCAAAGGTGATGGTTGTTGCAGGGATGCTGGGCAGCACGGAAGCATCGACAATGTGGATCTTTGATAATCCCTTTGGACGTCCCAGCGTATCGCATTCTAGGTCGCCAGGCTTATCCCGCATGGGGAACGTGCCACCTAAATGGTTGCCGCGCCCTGGAATATTAGCATCAAGAGCAGTTCCTATGGGAAAGATGCGGGATGATCTCACCTTTCGGGAAAGGCGATGTATCAAGCGGCGAGCTGTTTTTTTTCCTGGTCCATGGGGGTGAGGCGTAATATGGATTTCACCGCCTTGCCCATTGTCCGCTCTATCCATAGTTAGTGTCATTTTAGGAGATAGGCTTGAGTGTAAGTAACCCTGACAGATAAAGAGGTGCAATAGTGGGCTTCCAGCTAGCGCTCCAATTCCAGTCGCAAGCGAACCATATCGGTCACGTATTCTATCCATAAAAAATCCCGAAAACCGATAAAGTGACATGAATGACCAGTAGCCTGTTCTGTCAGTATCCTGTAAGGCAATAAAGATTTCTGCAAGGCTCGAGGCCCTGTCACCGGAATGTTTAAGACCCGGCAAAAAGTGTAGGACGGGAAATAAGAAGTGTAAGCTCTGCTTAAGGTGTAGAGTACGATTATAAGCTTTAAGGGATGACAGGACGATTCGGGCTGTTGGCATAACACCGGCGGCAAGAAAGAGGCGTGATCCTTCGAAAACCTCCGGCTCTTCGTTCTTTCCCCGTAAAGTATAAATACGGACACCTTCCGTGGTCTCGTTAAACTTGGTTACGGTTGTTTGGTTTATGTATTGAAAACGTGGATGATGTCGCATTTCTTTTACAATTTCGGCGGCGTTAAAAATGGCGCCATTTGTTACACCGTCGATAAGGAGTTCTGGAAGGTAGTCGGACCCTTCCTTAAGGCCCGGACTCGTACCAACGGCAATTCTCGATCTTCCTGCGTAAATTCCATCTTCAGCTAAACGTTCTTTCTGGAAGTGTAGTGCGGCCAAAAGGGATTTTGCTTCATTGGATAAAGTAAAAGGGGCGACAGGATCGGAAAAAAAGGGAAATTGGGTGGCTAGGGCATCATCAGTTCCTGATAGGCTTAAGAAGGAATGTACAGCTCGGTAGTGAGGAGCTAGGGAGCCCCGGTCCAGTGGCCAGTCTCTGATATCGTCGTCAGAAAAAGGCATTACCGAACCCCCCCAAACGTTACTCAGCCCACCCATTGCGAACGAGGAATGAATTTCATGTTGGCCGGAATGGCATCCGATGAACGCGTCAGTGCCGCGGTAAGGGAAGTCAGAGCCGTAGGCTAGCTTCCGGTAAAATTTGGTTGGGTCGGTGATATCAAATGTTCCGTCGTTTAGCAGAGCGCGGATCTCTTCCGCTTTGCCGTCAGTGATGATTTTGGCCACCTGTTCGTAGCGTTCTGGCTCCACGGTCAAGCCTACATCGAGCATGCAAACCTTAACACCTTGTTCTAAAAGGGCATATGCAGCGGTGACACCTGATGGGCCAGACCCAACAACGAATACCCTGTCCGTGGCCATGGCTGACAGATTACTTCCTGTCAAAGCGACTGTCGATGTGCATCACGGCTTGGGCAAACAGGCCAATGGCAAGGACAATGATGGAAATAATTATGAAACCAATACCCAGCCATACTGCAGAAACAATATTCATGGCCAGACCAATGGCGATAGAGCCAATAGCGGCAATAAGCGTTGCTATCGCGATAACAAGGAATATCTTAAGGGGTTTAAAATATAAGCCAGTTTCGACAATTTGCTGGAATACCCGCATCGAATCCCAAACAAGATGTACTTTGGTATGGCCAATGCGATCTCGATAATCAATTTCAACATATTCGACAAATTTTTGAGTTAAGATATAGGCTAGGGTAACGGTAGTAGTGAAACTGAATTTATTTGACAACCGATCAAAATAAGGAATCACTTCCTCCCGGGAAAAAACTCTGAGACCTGAATTAACATCGGGAATTTTTTGATCAGCAGTAAATTCGACTAGCCACCGTAATAAACTCCGAAGGGGCGCCCTAAAGTATGATCCTAGAAAAAATTTGCCGGTCCGTGCGCCAACAACCATGTTAAATCCTTCTCGGTATTTCTGGACGAGGCGGGGAATATCTTTGATCGGATAGGTGCCATCGGCGTCGATGATAACAATGGTATCGTTTCTGGCTTCGGTAATGCCGCGTTTTAAAGAAAATCCGTATCCCATGTTTTTTAGGTTTACTATTACCTTCGCTTTTGCCATTTCGGCGCGTTCACCCGTTTGGTCAGAAGATCCATCATCGACAACAATTATTTCCGAACTTTTCAAATCCGCTTCAGTAAGGACGTCACGAATGCTCGTGACTGTTTCAAAAATTGCGTCTTTTTCATTATAGGCGGGAATGACGACAGATATCATCTTACGTTGTCCTATGATTCAAGTGGTTCCAGTCGTTTGGTTCCGACCAAAGAATAACTGACACCGGCATGATGGCGTATGGAACAACTCCCCTTTTCGAATCTTTGTTCATTTAGCCATTTGTGACACTGTTCTAGTGAGGTGAAATGGGTCAGTGGGGCATTCATTTTGTCAAACACGTTGAGGACGTTACGTTCAAACGACAATTTCCGAAAATCCTTAAAGTATTCAAAATAGGGAAAGTTCTTAGCTAAGGGTGTAAGATAAATACTGTATATAGGAAGGTAGAGAACAATTGTAATTAATCTCGCAAGTAAATCTACTAGCTTTCTTGGAAAGTGACGTAAAATTAACCAACGTAATGGTTCAAGGCCAAATCGCACTAGGAAATTGCCTTCGGCAGCATACGTCCAGATAATTAAAGTTCCTTTTGGCAACAAGTGCCGGTATAAGTTTTCAAATGTCTGTTCCATATCATCCGTGTGATGTATTGTCCCGATGCAAATTACGACATCGAATTGTCTACCCAGGTCAATTGTTGAAATGTCACCTTTGATGAAAGTTATGTTTTTAATATGGGCATTTCGTTTTTTGGCTATGTCAATAGTATTCAAATCGATGGCCGTCACCCATTTTGCAACCTCCGCCATCCAGGTCGAGTGGCGACCACCTCCGCAACCGAATTCTAGGACTTCTTTTTGGTTGAAATCTGTAATTTTTGCTGGCGCTATCCAACTTTCAAAAACACTACGTTCTTCGTCGGAAAACCTAGTCCATTGCCAGTGCCAAGGATTTTCATCTTTTAAGGTCATTAGAGGCTTAAGATATTAGCTGTAATTAACCTTTTCAATAGTCATTTGGTAGGCACGTTTAAAGAGTTTTCCTAAACCAAATAGACCTATTTCAAGTATTTAAGGGTGAAAGAGTCGGTTAAACCTTATTCTGGGAAATAGTACTAACAAAGTTTCCGGTGCCTTTCTGAGTACTTTGGCTGCCATCTTAATAAAAATTGGCAACAAATCTCGAAATCCTAACATGTGAATTGCGGCTATGAATCTCTTTGGTTTTAGGTGTATTTTTATTAGGCCGAGTGCTTGATAACGCACCAAATCACTGGCCGTCAGGTCATTAACTTCGATCGGGCTGTCATCATAACGGGTATACTTGCTAAGTTCGTCATAGCGTAAGTGTAGGCCGTGTTGACCTGTTCTCGCCCAGTGCAGCATCTCAGTACCAGGGTAGGGATTGGAGATCGAGAAATTAGTGTAAAGGAGCTCAGGAATACTGTTGAGAAACTGTATGGTATTTTGTACGGATGCTTTAGTCTCGCCAGGGTTTCCTAACATCGCTGAGCAAGAGGGTTCTACACCATGCTTTTCCATCAAACGAAAACATTCCCGAATAGCATCAAGATCAACTTCCTTCTTTATAATTTTAAGAATTTCTGGATCCCCACTTTCTACGCCACAACTCATTCGGACCAACCCAGCTTTGGCTAGAAGCCCCATAATTTCGTCGTTAATCAGGTTTGCACGGGTCCAGCCTTCAAACGTGAAAGGAATATTTCGCTTAATGATTTCCTCGCACAATTCAATGGTGTGACGTTTCTTGAGAGTAATATTTGAATCCATGAAAAAGAAGTGGAGGACACCGTGCGTTCTATAATGGAACTCCATTTCATCGACAATATTCTTAGGGGACCGGAAACGCATTTTGGCAATATTTCCCTCATATTTGACGTCTGAGCTTTCACTACAGAACGTACATTTGAAGGGACAGCCACGTGACATCATTATTGAGACGTACTTGCCAATCTTGCGGTTTTTCTTTAGGGCAAATGTCATCTTGTAATCTTCAATCTTGGTCAAATGAATGGCAGGCAACGGCAACCTATCCAGATCGGGAAATAGGCGACGTGGTTTGTTCACGATAATTTCTTCCTGGTGGCGCCAAATCAGTCCGTCAATATGGGAATAATCGTCGCTAGTATCTGCAAACGTTTCTAAAAACTCGGGCCAAGTTTCTTCAGCTTCGCCGAAAACCGCAAAATCGAATGTGTCGTATAGGACCTTAGACTTGAGGATGTTAACATGATCACCACCAATTATGGTTGTCACACTTGGGTAAGCAAGTTTGATTTGCTCAGCCGCCAGTACCGCCTTATGATAAATAGGAGATGTGGCCGTCAGGCCAACGAGGTCATATTTGTTGGCGGCTACACGATCACACAAGTCTTCAAGGGTAACATTTTCAACATCGCAATCAACAAATTCTACATGATGTCCTTTATCTTCTGCCATAGTTGCCAAATAAAGAAGCCCAAGTGGAACCTGAGGGTTGCGGGTTTTGCCAATGCGAGTAAAGCCACCTAAGTCTTCGGTCCAGGTTGGCATCGCAAGAAGAATGCTCAGCTTTCGGCCCCTTTTCCCTTGAGTAATTGAGGTCCATTCATCGTTGCGGTTGGGGCTATCAACAATACCGTCAGGCATCAGTGTGGTGCTTAAGTCGATGCCCGTTAAGTCTGCACCTTCGATAATGGCGCGGCTCAAATCTGCACCATTTAGGTCCACACCAGACATTTTAGCGTTGCTGAGATCTGCCTTAACTAGGACAGCTTTTTCCATATCAGCACCGGCCAGCTCGACGTTACAGAGTTTTGAGCCTGTCATATTGGTTTTGTAAAACGTTCCCCCCGCCATAGTTGCGCCTGTGAGGTCGCAGTTGATTAATCTAGCGTCAGAAAAATTGCAGCCGCTTAAGTTGGCGTTTTGCAGGGAGAGACCTTCCACAAAAAGACCAGAAAAATTGGTACCTGCTAATTCAAGTCGGGCATAAGACGGATCTGATTTCTGACGTTCAATTTCTGCAATTAGCTCTTCGCGTGTCATGGTTAAAACCTGCGTCCTTTAGGCTGGTATAGTAGTTTGAAAAATAGGAAAAACCTAACGGCTAGTCCAAAACTTCATTAAATTTGCAAAAGTCAGTTTCATAACAATACGAAATATAGCTCAAGCAACTAAATTTGAGCTTAGGGTGTTTTTTCCAACTTGTCCACAACCTCTTGACTTTGTTGTAAAAAATGGAGGGGGCGATGGTTGTGCTGTGGTGGTCGAAAAGGATCCAGACTACATCTTTGTCATCGCCCGCTGTATAAAGATATTTTACTTTGGGTGAGACCACTAACGGCCTATAGCGGTAAATAGCTCTTAATAAACCGCCGACGTGTCTGGGCCTCTACTTCCGCCAGTTTAACGTCCTTAGGAGGGACACGGAGATCAAGCCAAGGTGACATATCAGCGACCGGCAAGCCCTCTTTGCCATCGAAGACTAGTTGGCTAACAGTCTGTTGTGCCCACGTAGTGCCGGTTTTAGCGTACGTTGCAATGATGATGTCAGTCCATATGGATGAATCAAAATGATTGCCATGAAGTTCCTTAGATTTTTAAGGCCAAACAATATTTTCCGATATCCAAGTCTACTCTTCTATTTTACGTATCTGACGGAGCATTTTACTTTAATAAGTAACCAATATTTGTATATTGTTTTCAAAATAGTGGTAAAAAAACGCTATCTTGAATTTCAATGTTTAATGATTTTATCTAATTTAGGTGGCTTTTAAAAACTTGATAAAACTGACGCTGCACGGCGTCAGTTTGAGAATCCATTTCAGCAATAAATTCTTCTATGGTGTTGAAAGAGGAGTGTCGGACTAAAACTTTTAAGAGGCGGCCTTGTAGTTCTTCCCGTTCGAAGAAGTTTGGACCGATAATACGGATCATAAATTGCAGCCATTGCAAAAATTGAAGGGCCTTTTCGAGACTATTTGCTGCGCCTTCACACAAAATATTTGCCCTCTTTAACCTTTCCAGGGCGCTTAAAGTGTTTGTTGACAATATTTGGTCATTCTGGCTCGCGTTTGCGAGTTGAAGAAATTGCAAGATAAACTCTATATCTACCAGCCCACCAATTCTGTGTTTAATATTCCATCTCGAGGTGTTTTTTTGCTGTTTAATCATCTTCTTTCGCATTTCCATAGCATCTACGCGTAGTTTTTCTTCGTTCATAATCGAGGTAAGTGTTGTCCGTATTCCATCGCACACCATATTTTGAACTTCTTCTGGACCGGCAACAGGGCGTGCACGTGTTAAAGCCATAAGCTCCCACGTCCATGCTTGTGTTTTAAGATATTCAAAGTACCTATCAATCTGGATGACAGTTGGTCCCACTCTTCCCGTGGGTCGCAGTCTAATGTCGATTTCGTAGAGTTTCCCCTCGGTGGTAGGTGCGCTTAATGCGCTGCAGATCCGTTGGGCTAAACGCGTAAAGTATAGGGCTGGTTGTAACGGGCGAATACCATCCGATTCCTCAACGCTGTTATCAATATTGTATAAAAAAACCAAGTCCAGGTCAGATTCTGGCATCAATTCTCGCCCACCGAATTTACCATAAGCAATAGCTATCATGTTCGAATCCAGAAGTTTGCCGTGCTTGCGAACAAAATTGCGTTCAACTACTTGCCAAATTTGTTGAAAAACAGTCTGGGCGAGATTAGTGAGCAATTGTGACGCCGTTTCGGTATCTATAATGTTTTGTAAGACTTGTATTTGGATTTTAAACTTTTGCTCGTTAGCTGAGCGACGAGTAAGATCCAGAAAATCTTCAATATTGCCTTCTGGGGGTATGGCACTAATGGTTATGCTCTTTAAGTTGTAAGAATTTTCAATAGGTTGGGTTATTTCTTCAGTAATCAAGGAGTCAAAAAGAGTTGGTGACCTACTGAGCCACTCAGCTAGAGAGGGAGTATCACCCATAATTAAAGCTAAAAACTCCATAAGTTTCTGATTTGATTTGATCAAAGAAAAAAATTGAACTCCGGAGGGTAATTTTTGCAGGAACCCGTCAAATCGAGTTAAGGCAAAATCGGGATCAATTGTATTGGATAAAGTGGATAATAGTTGCGGCATTAACTCTGTTAGAAGTTGGCGAGACCGTTCATCGCGCGTCGCAGGATATCGCCCGTAGTGCCATCCACTAACAATATTAAAGACACTTTTTGGTTGACTAAAACCCATTGTTTTTAAAGTCAGATTTGTATCAGGATGCAAATCATTACCAGTAAATACTAGCGATCCATCTAGGCTTAGGTTGGGTGAAGTCTCAAAGAGATCGGCATAGTGTTCTTGAACACAATTCAACACTGACAACAGGCTATCCTTAAATTCAGTCACATTCCCAAACCCTGAGAAGATTGCGACATTTTCTAGATCTTTATCTGATTTAGGTAACTGATGGGTTTGTTGGTCGTTTATCATTTGTAGGCGGTGTTCAATTTTTCGCAGGAAAAGGTATGCTGCTCGGATTTCTTGGGCTGTCTCCTTGCTGATTTTACCCTCTTCCATCAGTGCGCTTGTTGCTTTTAGCAAGTACTCGTGCCTAAGTTCGGGATAACGGCCAGCCCATATAAGTTGTTGTGTTTGAATAAAAAATTCAATTTCCCTGATTCCACCCTTTCCAAGTTTTATGTTATGACCGTTTAATTCGTTACGGTTACGTATTGGGCGGGAGCTGATTTGGCGTTTAATAGAATGTATATCCTCAATTGCCGCAAAATCCAGATTTTTACGCCACATGAATGGCTGCAGAGAAAGAAGGAATTTCTTTCCTAATTCAATATCTCCAGCGATTGGCCTAGCCCGAATGAACGCCATTCTTTCCCAGTTCTGACCAGCATTTTCATAATACCTCTGGGCAGAATCTACGGATACGGCAATGGGGGTCGACCCAGGATCTGGACGAAGACGAAGGTCAACACGGAGTACATAACCGTCCGAGGTTTGTTCTCCCAGTATTCTGACCAAAGATTTTGTTGCTTGAATTGCTATTTGGCTAACGGCCCCGCTTTTGTTTGCACCCAAAACCACGGGATCATAAAAAACTGCAAGGTCTACATCGCTCGAATAGTTTAGCTCTCGTGCCCCGAGCTTTCCTAGTGCGAGGATGAAATAACCGGAACTTCTCTCGGGGTTGTGTGTGTGTTTGATTTGGATTTTACCTTCTTGTGATTGCCTTGTTAAAATATGACAACACGCGAGCGAAATAGCTTTTTCAGCAAATTCACTCAATCGCCGCATTACTTTTTCGATTGACCAAACCCCAGCTATATCCGCCACTGCAATGACGAGAGCCACTTGTTTCTTTGACCTTCGAAGAAATGGCATAATTTGATTGGTATAATTTTCCTGGTCACGCCAGGCGTTCAATCTCTGAAGTATATCGGCAAACGTTTTCTCAGGTCCGTTTTTAAAAAGATGGAGTGCAAATTCCGCCTCTTGCTCAATAATCTGCGATAGAAATGGACTATTACCTGAAATGGCGTCAAAAAGCTTTTTGCCGCGTTCTTGATTAAGAATAAGCTGGCAGGAATTGGTGTTACGGCCATTCGACAACCAGTTCTGACGCCCGCGCTCTGCGCGGCTTGGATTGGAAGCTGAAGGCAAATCATCTTTGCGAAAAGAAAAAAGCATTTTTCTTATCCGTATATGCTTTCAATTGAATTTGGTTGTGTTAAGCAAACCATAATGTACAACGATTGCTAAAAAAACTAGGCTGATCTTTAATAATCCCCGGGAAGAAACACTGAACCAAGCCTTATTCTGGTACAAAATAAATTTCTCAAGCTCGCCAACGTACTTATTTCCATCGCCCGTATTCTTGGTCACCTTCCCGTGTGTCCATTCATCCACCATGTACCGTTTACCCTTGGAAAATGTAAGAGGGCCCACATAATCAGTCCTACATCTGACTGGGGAGCACTTGGAATTTAGACTGATTGTGTGGGTGACGGCCGATTAAGAATGAGAGTGATAAATTTGAAAATTTTGAGCTTGATATATAGTCCTTAGCCGCTAATCCAATTTGTAGTTGAAACACATAGTCCAAGAGAACTCAAAAAACCTTCAACATCCCTGATATATAGAAATTATTCCTCAGGCAGGCCAGCTTTCCGTAAACCTTCAATCATCTTATTTTTTAGGCTTTGATTTGGGATGTTAAAAGTTTTCTCCACCCCCGATACAGAAGTATTTCCATCCAGCTTTAACAGTTTATCAGCAATCTTCTTAGCTTCACTTATATCACCGAGCTCTACTAAAATGGCAATTAGTGTTATATGACTGGTGTCCCAACTTGGATGCAAAGCCAAGGAATTTTTACACTTTTCCCGTGCTTTATCTAGATCTCCCAATTCAAGATATATTTGACCCAAACCATTATAGAACCCAAATGACAGAGGATCCCTGGGACTTACTCTGATAGCCTTCTCTATGCATTCCTTGGCTTTGAGAAGATCTCCATTCCCATAGACAAAAGTAAAACCGACAAAACCATTCCAATGGCTCATATCTGGACTGACTCTAATAGCTCGCTCGCAACTCGATATACCCAATTCTGGATCAGCCCCGGTAACGGTAAGAACAAAACCACACACTAACAAAACTTGAGGATCCTCTATTTTAGTCGCGAGCGCTTTTAGGGCAAATTGAGAGGCACATTCCCTATCATTTTGACTATAGCCTTCCCAGCCTCTCGTCGATCTTATTTGATATCCCCAAGCCGCATAGGAAAGAGCCTTTGCGTAATCGGGACTAATCTCAATGGCTTTATGCAGCAATTCCAAAGCTTTGGAGTTCTGGTTGGGTTCAAATGCGTAAATACCCGGGAGAGCCTGTAAAAAGAGATCGTAGGCATCCAGGCTATCTGGTGGCTTGCTTTTTGCCCTTTCTATCTCAGCCGTTAACAAACTTGGCTCAATGGCGCCGAGTACTGCCTCGGTGATTTCATCTTGCAGGTCAAAAATATCCTCGAGTTCCCTGTCATACTTCTCTGCCCAAATATGGTTCCCTGTTGCTCCTTCCAGAAGTTGGGCGTTAATCCTCACACGATTGCCTACCTTTCGGACGCTCCCCTCAAGTACATATCGAACATTAAGTTCTTCAGATACTGTCCGGATATCGGGTGATTTGCCCTTATAGGTGAAAGACGAATTTCTAGCGATGACGTTGAGCCATTTAAGATGGGACAAGGCCGTAATAATGTCCTCGGTAATTCCATCAGAGAAATACTCCTGCTCAGGATCCCCGCTCATATTGTCAAAGGGGAGTACTGCAATAGAGGGCTTTTCGGTTTGCGGCGAAGCTGCTCCTTTATCGGAAATGCCGGTCGTATTTTTAAACCGTACCGCATAAGCCTGAACAGGCTCAGCTACATTCTTGATTGCCTGTAGACCAAGATCCTCATATTCTGCATTTATACGATTGCGAACCTGATTGTACACATCCCCGGAGATACATATGCCACCTGGTTCTGCTATCCCCTCCAAACGTGCAGCGACATTAATGCCCTCTCCGTGGATATCTCTACCGTCATCTAGAATATCGCCAAGATTTATGGCCATCCGAAATTCTAGACGATTGTCAGATAGTTTGTTTTGTATGTCTATTGCGCACTCCAGGGCAGCCTGTACGGTACCAAATTCAGCGAGAAACCCGTCACCTGTAAACTTTACGACACGGCCGTCACTGGATGATACAGCCGGATCAATTACCTTATCTCTGGCATCGCTCCAAGCTGCAACGGTTCCTTCGGTATCTTCTTCCATCAGTTTCGTATAACCAACGACGTCCGAGATCAGTACGGCTGCAAGCCTACGTTCCATGCGTCAATCCTTAGGAAGCAGTAATCTCAACTCTAATAAAAAAAATCATGTGGTTAAAGGGACATGACCAAAACGATTATCAGTGTATAGTTAATTATGCATACAAGATAAATCTTCAAATTCCATGTCAGAATGATCGTATAAAGCAGGGAAGAATTGAAGTTAATTGGTGGGAGAGAGTTCCCTGACATTAACTCAAGGATGGCACACCACCATCACGGCCTGCTTCTGATGCGGTAAAAATTTGCTGTCGTAATGTAGCCCCACTCGAGACTTTAGATCGCAAGGTCTCTACGCAATCTATAACCCATTGAAATTAAGTAATAAAATGGAGCGGGCGATGGGATTCGAACCCACGACTTCAACCTTGGCAAGGTTGCGCTCTACCCCTGAGCTACGCCCGCAAAGATGACAGTCCCTTATACTATAGCGAAGGCAGAGGCCAGATAATACGCTTAGATTTTCTCAAAGCAAGGGTCATGTTAAGTTTGAATGGCCTCATATTGTGGTAAAACATATATAGCTTTCTCTAAAGGTTGAGATGTTCCGGAATGATGCTTGGGATTGTTTGGGTTCAATAAGCAGTAAGTTGATGGCAATATATTTGCGAGTATGGATTTGTAATAAAGCGTTTAGAGAATTTTTCTTCAACCCCACGATTTGCTATATTCAATCGATCAAACTCGTGGCTCCCTTGTAGTCGCAGTAGTATGGCGTTTAGTTGGACTAAACTGTTACCCATAATCCTTGGGCTTAGGAAAATGGCCATATACAATTTGTTATTGGATTAATCTATTTTTTTTGGAGATAAGCGTGCCGGCCACAGATAAAAACCTGTTTGACCAGTTTGCCGTTCTTGGAATTCAGGTAACTACAGTTAGACATTCCCCAATGTTCACAGTGGAAGATGGAGAAAAATTGCTTGTCGATGTTCCAGGTGGACATTGTAAGACGTTGTTTTTAAAAGATAAAAGTAGAAGGCTATGGCTTGTCGTGATGTTGGGGAATATGCGCCTCGACATGAAAATGCTACAAAAAAAACTAGGTTCTTCACGACTATCATTTGCAAAACCAGATTTGATGAGGGAGGTCTTGGGGGTAGAACCAGGCGCGGTAACACCCTTTGCCCTTTTGAATGAATCGGCGAGGAATATCAAAGTTGTTTTAGACAAGAAGATGATGAGAGAGAAGTTACTTAACTATCATCCACTCCGTAACGACGCTACTACTACAATAACAGCATCAGATCTATTAAAATTTATCTATGCTATGGGGCATAAGCCAATAATCTTAGACATGTAGCTTAGGGTAGGTGACAAACATACAAATTGGTTCCTTAAACACTTGCAAGCGGGCCGCCATAAGCCAATTATGATAAACATGAAACTTATTTCTCATTAAGGGAAGATCCATGGTGACTATTATTAATACCGAAATCTCAGACGCGGGTGCAGGTAATGGCAGCATTCCAGTTGGTGATATAATAAAAGATTCTGACACTAATAACTTTAGCACGGACGTAATTGATCAATCGACTAAGATACCGGTGGTAGTAGATTTTTGGGCACCGTGGTGTGGACCGTGCAAGCAGCTTAGCCCAACACTAGATAAATTGGCTCGGGAATATGGCGGTAAGATCCGGTTGGTTAAGATAAATGTGGATGAAAATCAGGAACTGGCAACCCAAATGCGGGTGCAATCTATACCTATGGTAGTGGCTTTTAAGGACGGTCAACCGGTAGATGGATTTGCGGGAGCTTTGCCAGAAAGTCAACTTCGCCAATTCTTTGAAAAGCTCACGGGCAGTGAGGGATCGCCTATCGAACAGGCCCTGGAAAAAGCCTCTTTGATGGTCGCTAATGGGGATACTCAAAATGCGGCTGAAATCTATTATCAAATTCTTGCACAGGATTCGACAAATGCTGCATCACACGCTGGAGTGGCAAAGTGTCTAATAGAAGCGGAAGGTATAGAAAAGGCGCAGACCTATTTAAACGGCCTTGACGCAGACATTCTTAATAAAGAAGAAGTGAAAAGCGTGCTGGCAGCTATAGAGTTGGAGCATGCATCGACCGATACAGAGGAAACAGACAGTCTTCGCCAGAAACTAGCTACCAGCCCTGATGATCCGCAACTGCGTTATGATCTGGCTATTGCCTTGTATGGTGATGGCTCCAGTGAAGAAGCTATAAATATTTTGGTAGAACTAGTTAAGACGCATAAAACTTGGAATGAAGAAGCTGCCCGGGCTCAACTTCTGAAAATTTTTGAGGCACTAGGTCATTCAGACCCGATTACTATTGAAGGGAGGCGTAAATTGTCGGTGGTTATTTTTTCCTGATGCGAGACCTTTTTAGCATACCATTCAAACAGCTTCCGGTAGAGTTAAATATATTCCCGCTGGCGGGTGCGTTGCTCTTGCCGAGGGGTCGGTTGCCCCTCAATATATTCGAACCACGATACATCAACATGGTGTTAGACTCTCTCGGTGAGAATCGAATGATAGGTATGGTTCAAACCTTGGAAACTTTTGTTAATCCAATACCCGATGATGCCCGTTTCTTCAAAACAGGTTGTGCTGGGAGAATTGTTTCATTTGCTGAAACAATGGACGGCCGCATTGTTATTACCCTAGAAGGCATTTGTCGGTTTAATATTGTGTCTGAGTTTGGAATGCAAAATGGTTATAGGCGCATACATAGTGACTTTGAACCTTATGCCATGGACATGGATGAACCACCACAATGCGTTGATCGCGGAGCCTTCATCAGATTGCTTAAAAATTATTTCGAGGCGGAACAGATCCGAGTCGACTGGGAGATGATTGAGAAAATAGAAGACAGGTTATTGATGGCCAATATGGGTATGATGTGTCCATTTAACAGTCAGGAAAAGCAGGCCTTGTTAGAAGCCCGGGACTATTCTCATATGGTTGAAATCATAACATCGCTTATGGAGATGGCCATCCGTAGCTATGACAAATCCTCGGTCAAACATTAGCCTCATTGGAAAAACGTAAGGATATTATACAAATGGGCAATCAGGACATTGATCAAAAACTTCTCGAAATACTCGTATGCCCCCTTACGAAAGGTCCCTTGGAATTTGATCGAGATAAGCAAGAATTGATTAGTCGCGAGGCCAAACTTGCTTATCCAATTCGTGACGGTATTCCGATAATGCTGGTGGATGAAGCCAGAGAACTAGATTAGAGAACCATTACCTAGCCGCCAGTGTGATAAAATGGCAGATTATGTTGTAAATCCTCGCATCCCAAAGGAAATTAAGCTTAAACGGAAGGAAAAGCTTTTAGAAGTGTGTTTTGATGATGGCGCCCTTTATTCTTTTCCAGCGGAATTCTTGCGGGTTCATAGTCCATCGGCCGAGGTTCAGGGTCATTCAGAAGAACAGAGAAAAGTGGTAGCAGGCAGGCGGCACGTGGGGATACTATCTGTAGAGCCCGTCGGTCAGTATGCAATCCGCATCGATTTTGATGACACGCATGATACGGGAATTTACTCTTGGGAAATTTTATACGCATTTGGACTCCGGCAGGAAGAGATGTGGGAAGACTATATCTCTGAACTTCAAAGCCTAGGATTAAGTCGCGACCCTTAGAAAAATAACAACTTTTAGTTGGTGCGGTTCTTAATCTATTATTTTATTGGAGAAGACCCCGATGAAACTATAGTATTATTGTAAAATTAAAGACAAGTTTGCACCTGTTCCATTTCTAATCTCTTGACCCGTAACTCAATTCTGCCTAACTAAAAAACATATTTTTGGAATAAGGAAATTCAAATCAGGTGCTTGATCTATACTCCTATTGTTTAATCGAGAGCCAAAAACATCTCTATCTCCAAATCGCTCAATTAGGAGTAGTTAAGGATGAACCGATTGCCAATATTTGATAGTCCACTACTTTTAGGATTTGATCATTTTGAACGTATACTGGATCGCGTGTCAAAGGGATCATCAGAAGGATATCCACCGTACAATATAGAACAAATTGATGAAGAGAATATTCGAATTACATTAGCCGTTGCTGGTTTTACTATGGATGATTTGGATGTTTCCATCGAAGACAACCAATTAGTGATCCGCGGCCGCATAGCGGAAGATGATGGTAGTCGGGTATATCTCCACCGCGGAATTGCGGGCCGACAATTTCAAAGAAGTTTTGTTATGGCAGAAGGTATCGATGTTATAGCAGCGAGATTGCAGCAAGGATTATTGCACATAGATCTCCGTCGACCAATACCAGAGCCTCAAGTCAAGAAGATTGAAATTGAAAGTGGTGAGAGTAATGAGAGCGCATTAGTTAAAACGATCGATTTAGAGTGAATTCAACATGTTTAGGAGTTAGAAAACCTCTTTTTTGTCGGTTCGGCGTCCCTTTTTTCGTAACGCTAGGATTTGCAGGGTCTCAATTTCGGTTTCAGAGCACTGCATTTTTAGACTAATAGAACTCCATCAAGCTAAATTTTCTTGGAAGTGCTATGTGCCCAGAATAACGCCGAAAAATAGACAGATGTTAAGCCGCCTGATCGGCAGCTTTATCCGTGAGCAGAGAATAAAGTGCTTCCGCACTATTGGAGCCACGCAATTTTTTGCAGATCGATTTATTTCGCATTAAACGTGACACTCGTGCTAATGCCTTTAAGTGTTCCGCCCCCGAGGCTTCTGGAGCCAGTAATAAAAAAATAAGGTCTACGGGACGCTCATCAATGGCCTCAAAATCGACAGGGCGCTCCAGTCTGGCAAAATACCCACTAAGGCGACCTAGATCTTCCATTTTTCCATGAGGAATGGCAATTCCATTTCCAACTCCTGTGGAACCAAGTTTCTCCCGTTCTAAAAGAACCTCAAATACCTCTCTTTCTGCCAAATTATAGTTTTTAGCAACACGTTTAGAGAGTTCTTGTAGTGCTTGCTTTTTGCTAGTCACTTTAAGATTTGGGAGGATGCTTTCGTGCGTGAGAAGCTCAGCTATTTCCATGTCCATCTACTGCCATAAATCAAAGCCACCGGAACAATATGAAGTTCGAATTGACCCCTGTTCCCTATTTGTCTGTATTCCAACAACACTAAGTAGATACTAAATGGTTTCCAAAAAGCACATCGTGAAGTTTAATCGAATTCAGTAACCGTTTGCCTAACAAACTAACGGCGGGCGGAAGTTAGTTGGGTGGAACAATTTAGTCAAGTCACAGACGTAAGCGTATGAGGTTAATAAGTTAATGTGAAGGAAGTGGATCTATTTCTCAGTCGGCGACGATGAACAGACGAAGGAATTTTCATCGCTTCACGATACTTCGCAACAGTTCGACGAGCGATTTCTACACCGTCGTTATTCAAAAGTTCTACGAGTTTGTCATCTGACAAAATAGAGCTCGGCCTTTCTTCCACTATAAGTGTTTTAATTTTATGTCGTACAGCTTCTGACGAATAATAATCGCCGCCGTTTGATGAGCTAATAGCAGTGGTGAAAAAATACTTTAGTTCGAAAATACCGCGTGGCGTATCGATGTATTTGTTTGTGGTTACACGGCTCACTGTGCTTTCGTGCATCTCGATTTCCTCTGCTATATCGCGAAGCGCCAACGGTTTTAAATGTTCTACACCGAGTTCAAAGAATGACTCTTGTTGGGAAACAATTTCACTAGCTACTTTAAGTATAGTTGTGGCTCTCTGGTGTAGAGATTTTACGAGCCAATTAGCCCATTGAAGTTTGTCAGTTATATACTTTTTATCATTTTTATTCCGTATTTTGCTGGAGATTTCGGCGTAGTAGATATTGTTCACTAATACCTTGGGCAATTCTGTAGTGTTAAGCTCGACTATCCATCTCCCTTCGAGTCCCGGACGCATGGTGACATCTGGGGTCACGGTCTGGACGACAATCTGATCAAACGCATCTAAAGGGTTATGAGTGAGTGACCAGAGTTCATTAACCATATCCTCAATGTCATCTAAATCTACGCGACAGAGTTCGGCTAGCATTTGATAATCATGCACCTTTAGAAGTTCAATATTTTCTAAAAGCGTTTTCATGGCAGGATCTAGCCGATCTATTTCTCGTAACTGAATAGACCAACATTCTTTTAAACTACGGGCGAAGATTCCGGGTGGGTCTAATTGTTGTAAGCGGTTAAGAACTTTATGCATCTTGTGTAAATCGCATCCGAGGTGCTCCGCTAGACCCTCAAGATCATTTGGAAGGCGCCCACACTCATCAAGGTGGTCGGTAAGGAATACAGCTATTATCTTATCTTTTGGACTATGAATTTCCATCTGAATCTGATTTATCAAATGGTCCCTGAGTGACGTTTTCTGAGACAGGGTTTGCTCTAGGTAACGGCCATCATAGTCTGTCCCTATTCTATTTTCACTTCCCCACTCCGATAAAGAAGCGATATCATTAGTTGCTGTAGATTGAACGTCTCCCTGCTCCCACACGTCGCCATACTCCGCCATCTCTAGCACGTTTACATGGTCTTCTGAGACATGCTCCTGCCCTTGCGGATCAAGAGACGCGGTCCCGTCTGTATACTCCGGCGCCTCTGAATATTCTGGGTCAATGTTATCAGATATCGCGGAAGCTCCATGGTCCTCAGCCATTCCGCTTTCCGTAGACAAGTCCTCATCGTTGAGTTTGAGCAAAGGATTATTGGCCAGCTCTTCTTCAATAAATTCTCTTAACTCTAAATTAGAATACTGTAATAGTTTAATAGCCTTCTGCAACTGCGGTGTCATTACAAAGGTTTGACTTTGTCGTAACTCTAGTCTGGGAGTGAGCGCCATTAGACCCTTATCACTAGTAAATTTTTATAGGTTGAACCGGTCACCTAAATATACGCGCCGTACATCTTCGTTCCCTACGATATCAGCGGGCATTCCATCCATGAGAACCATTCCATCATGAATAATATATGCTCTATCAACAATATCTAGGGTGTCCCTAACGTTATGATCGGTTATCATTACTCCGATACCTCGCTCTTTTAGGTGCTTGATGAGGTCACGTATATCATTGGTAGCAATCGGGTCAATCCCAGCCAGCGGTTCGTCTAAAAGGACAAAATCAGGTCTGGATGCAAGGGTTCTAGCAATTTCAACTCGACGGCGTTCTCCACCGGAAAGGGCGAGAGATGGAGTGCGCCGAAGATGGGTGATGGAAAATTCCCCAAGTAATTCCTCAAGGAGTTCTTCCCTGCGCGGAAAGGATTTCTCTACAACTTCTAAAACAGCGCGGATATTTTGTTCCACGGTCAATCCTCGAAATATCGATGCTTCCTGTGGCAAATATCCAAGACCGAGCCTCGCGCGCCGGTACATAGGTAGTTCGGTAATTTCCTGATCATTTAAATGTATGGTGCCGTAATCGGGTCTTATCAAGCCGGTAATAATATAGAAGCATGTTGTCTTCCCAGCTCCATTTGGCCCTAGTAATCCAACAACTTCACCGCGCTGGATGGAAAGGGAAACTCCTCGAACAACTGGGCGCCCTTCATATTGTTTTCCTAAATTCTCTACGGAGAGGCTTCTTACAGTATTAGAAACGATATGAGGTAAAGAGGTGCCTGAGGCTTTATTTTGGCCACTATGCCGTATTCCAGCATTGCCTAGTTGAGGCTTAACCCAACGATTATCTGATTCTAAACTCATCAAGCAACTAACCGACAAAAATTGAAAATATCAAATCTGAGCATTTTGAACAACGACATTAACGGCATAGTTTAATTCGAGGGTTACTTTTATTTGTCTTGCTAAATCAAATTACTATCTGTGCGGATAAATTAACCCGCGGACCCTTGGTTTTTCTTTTTTTGATCCTACGCTATCGACGGTTAATAGCTTACTAATACCGGTCTTGAGATTAATTTCGGCCAGGTCTCCTTTTAGTATGGTATCCTCCCTGATAATCGAAACATTTCCCTTCAACGTAGCAATACCAGAGTCCAACTGGTAGATTGCGCTATCAGAACCCAACTTATCCTTGCCACTGAAAATGAGAACCTTGTTAAAGGCCTCGATTATATAAACTTCCGAACGCCCGGTTTTATTTTTTCTCAAAAGTGCTTTCAGTACATCAGCTCGCAAAGTTTTGCCTTTATGAACGGCAACAGCATTTCCCCTGGCTACAGCCATCTTTTGGCGTTCCCAATACTCCATTTGTTGGTTGGCGGTGATGGTGTCGGGACCTGCCTTGTAGATCACTTTTTTGCCTTCTACTTTGAGTATTGCTTGTTCAAAATCTAATACGGCACTCTGTCCCTCCATAGATTCATTGTCTGAAAAGATTTTAACTCCACCAGCGGCATCTAATCGATACAGGTCTGTTCCACCCGTATTTTTTTTTCGGTAATAAGCACGCAATACTTCGGCTAACACGGTGATACCGCCCCGTGAAGCCTTTGCATTTCCTGACGCGATAAGAATCTCTTTATTTTTTTTCCACTCAATTCCGTCGTTTGCAGTGATTTCAATGGGCATGTCCTTCGACCCACTTGCTAAATCAAGACTTCCTGCCACTGCAGCGGTTAATATTTGGAAGAATAAAAGTACTAGAACACCAAGTTGAAATAAAAGTTTTCTACTCGACCTTAGTGCAGATAAAAAACTATCCATCACTTACCTTTCAAGGCCTTTGGAAATAATATCAACTTAGATTTACCTGAGAAGAAAATTTTATTACCTCTGTTTTC
>Ga0315338_1001555_pt1 | contig 28078 bp, 30 predicted proteins | sample ASW8metaG_FD_204518 | JGI IMG/M metagenome (GOLD analysis project Ga0315338, IMG submission 204518) | Ammonia-oxidizing marine archaeal communities from Monterey Bay, California, United States - ASW #8 | ecosystem: Environmental > Aquatic > Marine > Coastal | place: USA: California | collected... | reverse complement strand
GATAAAGAGTTGGGAAGAGGCGTAGATCAGCCTCGGTGAATTTGCCGCCGGTCAGAAAGGGACAGTCATCAGACGCTAGTCGAGCCTCAAGCGTTGATAGCGTATCGAAATAGGCCTCAAAAGCTGCAGCATAAACCGTTTGATCCGTGGAAAACCCAGCCTTGTATGCACCATTGTTGATATCGGTGTAGATTGAGGCATTCAGCGCATCTATTTCATCACGTATTGAGCGGTCATTCGGATACAGGTCGGGACGATCGATATCGTAAACAGAACTGCCCAGTGCGACTGCGTGCTTGCTCAGCATCCGGATTATCTCGGCGCTTTCGTTGTTGACGATCCGCTTGCTTTTCCTGTCGTAGAGCAGAGGTACAGAACCTTCATCGGATCCTTCGGCAGCATAAATGTGCTTAACAAGACGGTGTCCCTCGCCCGTTCCAGTTTCAAGGGTGCATTCTGGTAGGACGGTATCGGTCAGAGTTGCTATTCTTGTCGGATTGAATTCCCACAGGTTCGGGGCAACCAGATCGCCGTCGCCTGTTCTGCTTGGGAATGCAACGTCTTGCGTAACGCTGTCCTGAAGGCCAAGAACATTTCTTGCCAGTGTCACCCGATGACACCACGGGCAATTCAGCGCAACATATAAATGATATCGCCCCGGCTCCGGCGCAAAGTCCGGATCACCCAAGGCATTGCGAAAACCACTCACCCCACGGACAAACTCTCCCTTAGCCCGCCGCGCCGCTGCGCGGGCCTGAGGTTCCTCCACCGAAGTATTAGTCATCTTTTTCGTCATTCATCGCCCCTTATCCACGCAAACGGTAATGCAGGATAATTGGCACTGCAAGTTCTTCTTCATCGCTCAAATGGCGCTCCAGAAATACTTCAATTGTCTCAGCCAACCTGTGTAGTTTACCAACCTCGTCCCGCGCTTGGTTCTCATCGAGATGGATCAATTTGATCGCGCGATTGGCCGTCTCAATGAAACTATCCAAAACGACGTCCAAGTCTTTGTGATCGTTCTTCAAGATCTCTAAGCCAGCATCAAATTGTGGATCAGCCGCTGAAAGTTCGGGGAAATAGGATTGATCTTCCCATCCATGATGACCATGAAGATTCCCTATCAGCGCGTTGCCGCGATATGACAGATGGCCAGCATAGCTTTGGGCATCCTGATTACTGCCCAGATAGTTTTCCGCATCTTTGCGGACCGACGCGCTGAGCTGGCGAAACATCAGATGCGCGCCAAGCCAATGCCGGGTCTTGTCCTTAAAACCTGGATGCAAATGCCAAAGATCGCGCGGATACTGACGCAAAAGGCTCTGCATCTCGGTCGGAATATCTTCGATGCGAAAATTGAATTGATATGACATACTTTTTCCGTTCAAATAACGTTCAGAACCGCGTGGCTGCTTAGCGACCCTGTGTTTAGGGCTAGCGACTCATCCCAGCGAAGTGTACGCCGCCCAAGTCCGCCATTTCACGCTTCCACGTCGTGATATCAGCATGCCGAAAATCCACCAGGCGGGCATGGCCACAGGCGCGGGCAAGAACTTGCATCAGCTCCACCGATGCGCCGAAGTAGCGCGCCAGTTTTTCTGCGCCAATCTGGACGTCCAACCGTTTGCGCAACTCGGGCTTTTGCGTCGCGACGCCGACGGGGCAATTGTTTGAATTGCACATGCGCGCTGCGATGCACCCCACCGCCTGCATCGCAGAGTTGGAAACAGCAATCGCGTCCGCACCCAGTGCCATTGCCTTGGCAAAATCTTCGGCCACGCGCAAGCCACCGGTGACAACCAGTGTCACTTCGCGACCAGCCCTAGCATCGAGATGTTTGCGGGCACGGGCGAGCGCCGGAATCGTCGGGACCGAAATATGATCGCGAAAGATTAACGGAGCTGCACCGGTACCGCCACCGCGCCCATCGAGGACGATGTAGTCGGCACCTGCTTTCAGCGCAAAATCGATATCGTCTTCGATGTGGTTAGCGGACAGCTTAAAGCCGATCGGGATACCACCAGAGCGTTCACGCACTTCATCGGCAATCTTGCGGAAGTCAGACGGCGTGTTCAAATTTACGAAAGTCGCAGGCGAAATGGCGCTGTGCCCCGGCACAAGCCCACGTACCTCCGCGATTTTCCCCTGCACCTTTTCTCCGGGTAGATGCCCGCCAGTGCCGGTTTTGGCTCCTTGGCCGCCCTTGAAATGAAACGCCTGAACGCGCTCCACCAACTCTGGCTTCCAGCCGAACTGCGCCGACGCCAATTCATAAAAATAACGGGAATTTTCCGCCTGTTCTTCAGCTAGCATTCCGCCTTCGCCAGAGCAAATACCTGTGCCCGCCATCTCAGCCCCTCGGGCGAGTGCGGTCTTAGCTTCCTCTGACAAGGCGCCAAAGCTCATGTCCGAGACAAAGAGTGGAATGTTTAACTGCAAGGGCTTGGCCGCTCTCGGGCCAATCGTCACGGAAGTTGCGACCGACACGTTATCCAGCAGAGGCTTGCGAGCCATCTGTGCAGGCAACAACTGAATGTCATCCCAATGGGGCAGGTCTTTACGCGGCACCCCCATCGCTCCCATTTCGCCATGATGCCCTAACCTGGACAGGCCATCACGGGCTAATTCGTGGATACGTGCGACTGTAGGTTCTTCCGGTGTCGGCACGGCAGAGGGTAGTTCTGTTTTTGGCGCAGGCGCAGGATCTCCCACATTGAGATTGCCGAGGCTGGCATGCGTTCCATCGCAGAACGGCGCACTGCCGCTGGACTTGCATTGGCATAGCGCCGCAGAACCAGATGTATCCGCAGTGAATTTCAGCGGCGTGATCTCACTGCCCGCATGTGATCCGTCACAGAACGGCTGGGTTTTTGATTTGCCACAGCGGCACCAGAAATAGTCTTTGCCTTCTGTTAGCTCAACTTTGGCTGGCGATTTGGCGGCGATAATCGGAACGGATTTGCTCATGTTCTTATCCTAATATGTTGCGCTTATGCGGGGCGGAGTAGTCAATTTGCGGTCCTATCGGTATCACACGTGAGGGGTTTACCGTTTCATGACTGGCGTAATAGTGGTTTTTGATATGCAACATATTCACAGTCTTCGCGATGCCGGGTTGCTGATAGAGATCTCGCACATAACCAAAGAGATTTGGATAGTCGACAAGCCGGCGAAAGTTGCACTTGAAATGCCCGACATAGACTGGATCGAACCGCACCATGGTAGTAAAGAGACGCCAATCTGCCTCAGTAATAAAGGGCCCCGTCAGATAACGTTGTTTCGACAGTCGCGCTTCCAGCCAATCCAGCGTTTCAAATAGAGGCAATACCGCCTCTTCATAAGCTTCCTGCGTTGTTGCAAAGCCTGCCTTGTAGACGCCATTATTCACCGTATCGTAGATGCGGTCGTTCAACTCATCGATTGCAGTGCGCTGCTGCTCGGGATAGTAATCTCCGGGAGTGGCCCCGACCCCGTCAAAAGCCGAGTTGAACATGCGGATGATTTCAGATGATTCATTCGAAACAATTGTATTGAGTTTCCTGTCCCACAGAACCGGTACCGTGACGCGGCCTGAATAATCCTGGCACGCGGCGGTGTAAACCTGGTACATGAAGTCAGACTTATTCACAATGTCCGGCATTGCGCCATCGCCGGGCTGAAAGGTCCAACCTTGATCCGCCATGTGCCAATGCACAACAGAAAGCGAGATCGTGCTTCCCAACCCTTTCAGGGTACGGAAGATCATGGTGCGGTGTGCCCAAGGGCAGGCTAGAGAAACATAGAGGTGATAGCGCCCGGCCTCCGCCTGAAATCCTGCCTCACCGCTTGGTCCGGCAGATCCATCTGCGGTGATCCAGTTGCGAAACTGCGGCGTTTTGCGCACAAACCGTCCGCCAGAAGCCACGGTATCATACCATTGATCCACCCATTTGCCGTCTTGCAGTAATCCCATTTACTTTCCTTTAGTGACATCTTCCAACATACATTTGTCAAGTAAGCTAGTTGCAGCACGGAGGCCGTCTTCGCTGATGGCTCCATCCAAACAGGGTTACTTTAAATCCTTGTAGGCTGCGGGAACATTCAAACTCGGATGTACCCAGCCGAACAGCGCATAACCCTGAAAGTCAGGCAATTGAACACGGGCTACGGTGTCCTCAAGGCTGAGACCGTCTGAAACCGCTGCAGTGACTTCAGTTTCCACGGATGTTAGATAGTCCACCGCCCATTTTATTGAGCTTGCGTCGGTGATAGGACCATGCCCCGGAACAATCTTGGTATTCGCATTGAACGCATCATAGACTCTTTGCAAAGTATCGCGCGTTTCCACAAGGTGTCCGTCCAATAACCACGGTAACGCCGGTGCCCGGGCGATAATTGCATTGCCGGTCCAAAGCACATTCGCCGCGGGGACTGAAATGAACAAATCACCACCAGTTTGGGCAAACCCAAAGTCGCGGATATCGACCGTAATACCACCCAAATTTATGCTAATGCTCCCGCCCCCATCTATCAGAATATCGGCGTCCGTCGCAATAATCTCTTCGATACCGCGCCCCTTGCCAAAAGTCTGGATCATGAAGTCTTTGTCAGCTTCCAGATGAGAAGCGATATATGCCGCTGCATTGGCATGCTGAATGATGTTCACACTGTCTGGCATATATTGATTGCCATAGGCGTGATCTCCGTGAAAACTGGTGTTCACCAGATACCGAACCGGTTTTTCCGTCTCGACTGCGATTAGTTCCAGGAGCTGTGTGTTCAATCGTTTGTTTAGCATGGAATCAATGACTAAGACGCCGTTCTCACCAACCACAAACCCACCCGCCGTCGCAATTGGCTCACCTCTCGCGGCCATTTCGGTGGCACCTTTGGGAATAACCGCGAAGACGCCATCGGCAAGTTTCTGGCTTTCAAGAACGACTTTATTGCCATCCCAGACAGGCTCTTGAGCTATGGCTGTACTGGCAAAAACAATGGCCGCGATAACGCTGAACATAAGATGTTTCACTGTGATCCTCCGTTTGCTGATCATTTAGAGACTGTTTTTATACTGTTCTAAGATGTATAAAAAGGCTGAAAATATTGATATGATCGTTCTAATTAGGAGAACACTTTGGGACAGATTGAGGACTTACGTTTATACTCACTTGTAATTGAAAGCGGCAGCATTTCCAAAGCCGCAGGAAAATTGAATATCGCCAAATCGGCGGTAAGCCGGCGCTTGGCGTTACTTGAAGAGCGATATGGAGCCAAGTTGATTGATCGCGTGCCTGGTGTATGGAGGGTTACAGAAACTGGACGCGAGCTTCATCAACGCGCAATACGAGTGGTTGGGGAAATGGATGAAATCGAAAATGATTTCGTCAATACCTTTGCAGATTTGACCGGCCCTCTTTCGATATCTTTGCCACGCGATTTTGGTATTAACTTTCTAAAAGATGCGTTGATAACGTTCAAGTCTCACTATCCTGAAATTCAATTAACTATCGATTTCGAGGACCGCGCTGTGGATCTGGCACGCGAAAATTATGATTTTGCCATCCGCATCACCGTGGAGGTCGAGAATGGGAACTCGGCTGTTCGGATAGGCACAGTACGTCATCGTCTTTATGCCAGCCCCAAATATCTTGAAGTGCATTCTATGCCCCGCTCCCTCGGCGATCTCCGCCAACATCAACTCCTCTATTTTGGAACAGCGCGTCGAGCCATCTGGGATTTCCAGACCGACAAGGGCAAACCACAATCCTTCGAATTCCAGCCTTTTCTCAATTCGAACAGCGGTGCATTTTTGTTAGAGTCCTCGCTCAAAGGCCTTGGAATTGGTCGTTTACCTGACTTTATCGCCGCAGATGCAATGACCGCAGGTGACCTCGTGCAGGTATTACCCGATGCAAGCTTACCAGAATGGGGGATATATCTTGTTCACGAAGATGATCGCCGGCTCAACCGCCGAATGCGCCTCTTTGCTGAGGAAATGAAACAAGCCTGTTTGTCGCAAACTTCTTTCCGTTGACACTAAAATGAACAGTAAAAACTGTTCTTATCCATGTCACAAATCTGGCACAAATGCTGATAAAAACCAGCGATAATCGGTAAATACCAGAGACACTCGATTCTAGAAAACTCCCTATTATCTCAATCGTTGAGGCCTCTCACCTCTCCTCATCACTCATAAACATATTATTTGTAATCACCTGTTCCATATTTAGACTTCCATACTTGTCTTACAGGTTTATTTTGCAATCAATTGCAAATCACTGAACTGGTACAAATAACTGATACAGAATCTACACAACCAAGGAGTCTATCTAGCTGTAACCTATTGATATAATTGCGGCGGATATTTGCTGCGTTTTCTCCCCGACCCTCCGCTATTTTTATATCAAAGATGTAATGGCTGAACTTCCTAGACACGTATAAAACGTGGTATGGGAGTCTCTAATCCCAAACAGCTGATTAGAATTTTATAAGAAGAACGTATATTTTGGAGCGACTTCGCTCAAGCTGTATTCCACAGATAATGCTATCTCAAAAATAGTAGGTTAAATTTAATACGCTATTTTAGGGTAGATTTTCGGCCTGCCTCAGATAAAAGGCATACTTAATGTTCGTACTTTCACTTCGTCCTGCTATGAGAATGACAGCAGTAATGACCGCAGTACTTGGATTTCAGATATTGTCCATAATGCCAGCACTTGCTGAAGTTTGTGATAAAGAAAACCCTAGATGGAATCCTGCCGACGGACCAATTTCACCATTCGGCGAAGCGTATTATACGCTCTTCTCCAATTTTGGCTTGGCACTTGCGATACTTATTCTTATCGTATTTCTTCTAAACTCGCGATGGCTATATCTTGCATTTTCGATTCCCATTTTTTTGTGGGGATATTTACTTCGGGGAGAAGCACTTGAAGAACCCGGCGTACGTTATTTTGCTGTGCAGGAGGGTTGCCGGTCAGACACTATTGTAACCATGTTTATATTCATTATTGTTGGAACAATATTTTTGTTCCTTGGAATACGAAAGTTTGTTAAAAAAAAGAGTAAATAGGTTATTCAGCTAGAGAAATTTCCTTGCAAACACTTTTGACTCTGGTCAGGGTCCTTAGAGTCAAATTGGCCTTACTCTACCTTACGATAATAAATTCAAAGCCATATTATTTTTAATCAACTGTTCCTTACTAAATGCGGAATGGTCGCAGCACATCAAGTTTACCTCAGAGACGACAAAAATTTCTTCGGTTCAGCATCTGCTTCTTTTAAACAACTAGGACAGAAAAAGACTTCTGAGAAAGAATATAGAACGCTTTTATTGAGCTGGATTGTCCTAGGCCCTTTAGCAGATTATTGCTGCAGCAAGAGTTTAGCTCCTATTTTCTCAGGGTACGTAATATGAACTTAGTTGAAATAAAACAAAGGTAAACTCGGGGTTATGATAAACCCTTACTCTTGAAAATAAGATAGAATGAAATTTATTCCTGCTGATTTTGAAATATTGGTGCATCTCTCCATGATGCTTATCAATTTCATAATTATTGTTTTATGGATTAGAACACTTTTCAAAGACCTCTCAAACGCCGGGGTCCGAAAAGAAGATTACTCCCTCCGTCATTTATATTTCCTGTTTTATGGAAGAAGCGGAAATGACGTGAAAGCAGTTGTTTATAAATTTTATCTAAAACTAGCCATCTTGTTGATTATTACTATCCCTATCCGTCTTCTGATTGTATAAAATACCTAGCAGGCATACTATCTAAAGAGGACTATCCGTTGATAATATTCCAACGCATTGCGCAAGTCCCCATCGTTTATTGGACACTTTTGATTGCAATTTCAAACGTCTTCTACTTTGCAACGAATATTGACGTAAGTGCGGATGATTTACCTCCTGCCATCGTATTTGAAGTAGATGGTGACAGGCTCGTTATTGAACAAAACGACATCGAAAAAGCGACAGCCGACAGCAATGCAAATAGCCACATATTTGTTTGCCTCGAACCAACTAAGATTGATGAATATAAAAGGTTTGTGACAAGGAACCTTGGCAAAACAGCAAATTTAAACATTGGTGGAGAGTTAAATGGATCCATGGTTTTGTCCTCCATTCCGAAAGAAAAATGCAATGTGCTCGGGCCTATGCGCCAAATTATTGCGCAGCGGATTGCAGCGTTTTTTCGCGGAGAACGCTCATCTCTAGCGTTGGAAGGATTTAACCCTGCTAAGTCCAACGCATACTGCCCTGAAAAGCTGTTTGTAGAAATGTGCCTTAACACGAATGGCGATTTTGATGCTATAAAGGAACTGGCAAGGGAAAAAGGGCTGGATTGGAGTAAATATTATGAAACAGTTCGAACTAGAAATGTTGATATTATCATTGATGACATAACGAGAGTTATAGTCTTTGAAACACGAATCGCTGATCTCTTGTCTTCAAGCTGCGTCGTCATTGACTTTTCCAGGCGTGAAGATGAAGTGAGGCCAATATGCGCAATCAGTTTTCCTATAATACAAAACTCTATGCCGGACAGTGGCAAACGTAGTGATTACACGCTTCATAGTTATAACGGGGTACGAAAGAAATTTGCACAGCAATGGATTACTGAAAAACGTAATATTCGAACCTTCGTTGCGGCAACAGTCGATGAAGAAGGCCATGACCCACAATTCACCATGGAAAGCATATTATTGCCTACCCGTCGATGAAACCTGATGAAAGCTTATTCTCCTGACTTAAAGACGAGCGTACATGCCATGTTTAAGAGTATTTCCAGTGGGTTACTTTACTTCACGATTGCTATGCATCCGGTTGTTGCGATAGCAGATCAGAAAGAGAATTATTGCCCAGAAAAAGACTTTGTTCGCCTTTGCCTTGCTCCTGTAAACAGCGAAGCAGAAATGCGGGAATGGGTCCTGTCAAATGGTTGGAGTTGGCAAGATTATCCTGATCGGCTGATAAAAAATCACAGCCCTATTAAGCTTTATAAACGGGATGCAGTAAGAGGAAATTTTAATGTTTCAATCATTGAATTTTCCGACGTGACTGAGGTCGGTTGTTTCTTTGATTTTTCTAACTTTGCTTTCCTTGAATCTCCGAGAATTTGTGATTTAAACTTTCCGGCAATAACAGAAAAACTCGGCGATAGCATCGAAACCGACGATGATAATTCGCTGGTGAATGGAGGTTCCAAAGCATGGGAATATAAGACAGATAATTCTAGGGGGCACGTGATTGTTGGTGTCGATAAATCTGGAAAAGTAAGTCACTTTTCTGCGACCAAATATATTCTCAAGTAGTCGTAAAAACGATCAGTGTTTATCCGCGAAAACTTAAAATTTACTGTTTGCTTTTTTAAGACCGTTAGGAACCAGTTCCGACGTCATCCAATGAGTTTCCGAAGTTACATGAGAAGGTCGCACCCATTTTGCGACAGCGTTCGAAAAATCATCAAATGTGAACTCCCTGGCCAAGCGGACAACATATCCCTCCGATGTCTTTTCATCGACAGAAATTGATCTTATTGCCGCCTCATCCCAAACGCCATCAAACAGGATCGGAGGCGTTTCCAGTTTAAGCTCCTTGAACCAGCCAACACTGTCTTGCCAGGACAGGCATCTGTTTTTCTCGTCCCAGATTGAAATGGCGAGGAAATAGCTCGGCAGATTTTCATAGCGAACAGAATGTTGGGCATAGAGGTTTTCTCCGCAAATCCTCCATCCGTTGGGGATATCATGCACAATCTCCGCGTGAAAGCGTTTCACCCAGTCCCGCGACGGATGATAACGACTGTCCAATGACCGGGCATGAAGCCCATCTGGATAAAGCGTCGTATTCTCGCCATCCATTTTTTCGGTCACAACGACTTCCTGTCTAGCAAACTGCGAGACGCCTTTCGCTATGACGTCATCACTACTGCCGCCGGGCGACCAGGGCAGATGAGGCGTTCTGGGATATTTGTATCTTTTCATTGCGTTTCGTTTTCGCTCATTCTCATATCCAAAAGTTGTACAGCATACAAATTTCTTCTAGGTTAGCATCTAGAATTCCGCTAAGGAACCGAAGTGATTATGAATATCTTGCGATGTAATTTTATATGGCTCTGTGCAATTTTCCTGGTGCCTTCGCTCGTAAGCCCTGTTACCAGCCATGCTGATGGTCTTGAGGCCATCAAACAAGCCGTTAGAGAAAACACAAAGAAACCGGCGGAACTCGAACAGCTTTGCGAAGCGGGTGATGCAGAAAGCTGCATAATCCTCGCCGCCCTATTTACCCGTGGAAAAGGAGTTGAAAAGAATAAAGCCAAAACAGAAGTGCTTTATAAAAAAGCCTGTAACATCGGGAATCAGGATGGCTGCTTTTTTCTCGCGATTTATTATCTTAATCCTGGAATAGGAATTCGCAAACAAATTCCCGCAGCCAAGAAGTTATCAGAAAGCGCCTGTGATCAATCCCACGAGCCTTCTTGTAATTTAGCTGCTTTGCACTACTTCTCTGGATGGTTTTCACTCGATCACAAACGAGACATTGGCATGGCCGAAAAATACTACGAAAGGGTTTGCGATCTAGGAAATGGAGGCGGCTGCATAGTACTAAGTGAAATTTATGGAATGAGCCAATTTCACAAAAAGGATATGAAACGATCCAGAGATTACTATGACAGGGCATGCAAATTATATAAGCGACATAATGCAAAAGCATATGCGGACACCTGCTATACCGTTTGCTTGCCCAAAGAACAAAGGAAGGCGTATCTCTTTTTTGGAGGCTGGGTAGTTTCAAATTATTGCGAGATTATGTAGATGTGGTCTACGATTGATATGCCCTTCTACTATTGAAAAGATCAAGTGAATGCCGAAGTAGTACATATTTTTCGTTACGAAGAAAAATGAGGTTTAATCAACATATTCGAATTGGAATCCGTGAGTGATAACGCATTTTTTTTGAATGCCATTTTTAAGGCCAGTTCCAGCTTGCTTATTTGAATCCACAACCTCTGTTATCTCACAGCTGTTGCCCTGTTCGTCAAAATAGACGCCCTGCCCTTCGACAGTCACCATTTTTTCAAATCGCCCGGCATAGCGTTTGATACCGTCAATCCATATGGATCCATCACCTTGGGCCATCCCGTTTATAAAAGTTCCGACCATTTGATCTCCATTCGAAAAAATTATCGTTCCCTTACCACTCATTTTTCCTCGCTTCCAGTCGCCTTCATATGAACTCCCGCCTTGCCAGGACATTTTTCCGTATCCATGCTTTTTTCCTGCTTGAAAATTGCCCTTATAACTCCCTCTTCTGTTATTCAAGACGCCATACCCTTCATAAACACCGTCTTTATAATGTCCGTTATAGCTTGATCCATTTTTCCAGGTGAACAGACCCTTTCCATTTCTCTTGTTGTTAGAATACTCACCAACGAATTTACTTCCCGATGCCCAGAGATATTGTCCTTTTCCATGTTTTTTACCGTGCTTTAAATTACCTGTGAACAGTGCCCCCATAGAAGACCTGTAGGTCCCGATCCCTTCCAATTTTCCATTTGACATTGTTCCGGTAAAAAATTCCTCACGCCATTCCCCATTTTCCTTCCACCGCCAGTACCGCGTACCGTATCCATCGGCAATTCCATCTATGCAGGGGCCTGTCCAAAAGACGCTATCAGTTGCAACAGGTGCACGGTTCCATAGTGAACATTTCGGATTATTTTCGATTTGCTGCCAACGCCCCTCCGCTAGTGCATCGAAAACGCAAAAGGGAATTATTAATGCAGATAAAAGTAGAGCGGGAAAAAGTTTCATGGGAATGATTTCATGCCGATGAGTTTCATAAGTATCGCCTTCTCGTCCAGTTATAGATCCGCCAAAAATTGGGCGCGCTTCAGGATGCCTCTTGTACTTAGGACATTCAACCAAAAGCTATCCAATTCAAATAGCATCATGCCAGCTCCTCTAAGTAGGAATTAAGCATATCCAGGAGGTTTTCCGGCATTTCACCAAAATTGGACGGAAAAAGATAATCGAAATTTTTCGGATGACATTTTCGTTTGTCCGTTTGGAGAACCGAGCCGATATCATATTTGTATTTAATACCAATCAACGACTTCGAAAAAAAGAAAAACCGACGACGCTTTACAATAACAAATTCATCGATATTTGGCCAAGCTGAGATATTTCCTGCTGATTTACCTATACCTCCAACAATGAGATGATTTGTTGTAATCCGAAGTCCATACGATTTCCTAAATAATCCAAAGAAAACCAAACCCAGCATCAGTATCACTGGACTGATAATCATAAGGCCTAGAATCCAGTTGCCTTTTGAAAATGCCAAACCACCAACTATCAGAAACGGAAGCATAAGGAAAAGGGGACCAAACCACTCGACAAATGGCAACACCAAGTATTTTAACGTTGTTGCGCTATTCACCTGATCATTTAGGCACTCAATTTCTTTATTCAGTTCAGCGTCCATGCCACTCTACCATCGCATATGGGCCTAGAGGTAAGAATTTCGTATTAGTAGTATTAATCATGTTGGATACTATTATAGTGTATGATAAATTCAAAGACTAATACCTGAAAAGGAAGGGCAGACCTTGAAAAATGGTTTTATTTTAAAGGCAAAGAAACTTGCGACGATACCTATCATTGCTTTTGTATTCTCCATTGCGGGAGTTTCACAAGCGGCTGCGTCGGATGGAAACGCTTTTCTTCTCCTTTTTGTAGACTCTGACCATCTCATTAAGACTTGTGGGAAAGAGAACCAGTCGGTATTTTCTGAGAAAAAAATTCAGACCTTTGAAAACAACTTCAAAGTAATCGAAAAGTTGCTAGTGACTCTTACACAAGATTTGCACCCATATTTATCTGCTGAGGAAGCGGCAGAAAAAGTAAAAACCCATATATTTAATGTGAAATCTGGCTTCCTCATACATTTCGGAAAACAGCCTTGTGAAGGCCCCAAATACGAAAAGCGAGTGATTGCATTTGAAGCACATGTATCGGATCTGTTTAAGCATGTACCTAAGAAGATTTATCCGCCCAAGTACAAATACGATACCCAAATTCCGGGTTTAAAATCCTCAAATGGGACGAAAACATTTGCGCAACCAAGTTTTCAGAAAAAAATACTCGATACAATTGGTGCTGCTCATTTTAAGGATGGTAGCTGCACAACGCCGGATGTGATATCCGTCAGTCTATTGTCGAAAGACGTTCAGAAAACCAGAGGCTTACCACCATACATTCTTCCGCCAATTCTTTACGCGGAGCGCTGGATTGTTGTCTGCAATGAGACTGAAGCTAATTATGATGTCAAATTTATGCAGGATAGCGAAGGTCCTCGGGGAAATTATAGCGTGTCAGGGCCCAAGTAATACTTAGATACAGCAACGTCTGCCATCAGCGCTTATGGGTCCAAATATGACTACTTAATAAAGTTTGTTTACAAATCACAAGTTATTCACCAACAAATTAGATTCAATTACAGACCAAAAAAGACTGCCTATGGCTAATATGGCGATGAGAGCCAGAAAGATCCCGATGCCGTTTTTGAGGTGGCCCGATTTCAATCGAAGCGTCAAAAATAGCAAACCGCAAAATAGGCAAAAAGAAACAAATAGTACTAATGGCATTATCAGCGTAAATACGCCTATACCGGCCCCGGTAATCAATTAAAGATATCCTGACAATGCCAGGTAGGAGAATTAGGCCTAAGTAACATAGGCACAAAACCCTAAAAAACTAAATCCGATCACAACCGCTATTACCTTTCCAATGACCATGTATCGCATATTTTCGCGTTGTTTCTTTTGAAGGGCGAAAACGGCTGCCGAGTTATACTCTTCTCCCCTTAGCTGAAGTTTGGCTATCCCTTCCTCTGCATTCTCTCCCGGCCCATTACCCATTTTTGGTTCCTTCATTCGACGCAACTTCAAAATTACATAACAAACTATTCTCTTATGCCGATTATGTTTTTACAATACTACCATCCAAACTACTTTTCCAGTTGGCATACCATGTATGGAGATAACATTGAGCATATTGAGATCTTCAAAAAAGGACGAGGTTATTGAATTAAAGACCCTCCCCCAAAGCAGCGTTGGAGCGCCCCTTCCCCGCCTTGTCGCGACGGAACATTGCCTATGGTTGTTATACCATCTAGAGGAAATTGAAGAAAAACCCTATTCAACAGCCATCGTTACGTTTCAAAACTGTTTAAATCATAAATTTGGCTTCCCAAATGATGAAGTGCTGCATGGGCATCCTCTCTATAAGAAGGGTTTAAGGCCCTACGCAGCCTTTGAAATAAACAATTCTTCATGGCGGCGTTCAATTATTGAAATGAACACCGTCCATCCCCGCCATTCTTCCGCCCTATTCGATGAATATAAGCATTATACCTTCTCGTTTCACGATAGTGTATTCGAATGCCTGGCGGAAGGTTTCACAATTGAAATCGCCAATATTTCGCTTAACGAAGCGCTTTTACAAGTAGTGAAAGATAAGTTTTAAAAAGCTCTGAGGGATCCTACAATGATGATAGCCCATTTGCCTGCCGGATATATTGTTGCCCAGACTTCCGCGAAAAATCAGTACCTTTCCTATAGAACTATCCTATTTGCGGCGCTGCTGGGGTCGGCCTTTCCTGACCTTGATATGATTTACTTTTATCTGGTCGATAACAGGCAGACCCACCATCATAACTATATAACCCACTGGCCTCTTGTATACTTGGCCACACTCTTGACTGCCCTTTCTCTTGTCAAGTTTGGGCAAGAAACATTAGGCAAATTTTTAATCTGGTTTTCTGTGGCGGCGCTATTGCATATGGTTTTGGACAGTGTGGCGGCCCCGATGATGTGGCTAGCTCCCTTTTCAAATGTGAGCCTTGAGCTCATTACCATTCCAGCCACTCAACCTCATTGGATTCTGAGTTTCATTTTGCATTGGACATTTTTATTTGAGCTCACGATTTGCGCCCTGGCCTTAATCCTTTTCTTCCGACGCAAACGAAAGGAGTCATAACAAGACCAATGGTCCGCAAAAACCATAAACGGTATGCAATTGGCCTTATCGGCTTTCTGCTGCTCTACCTTTTCACGGTGCGCATTGGCGTCGAATATTTCGGGACTATCAGCTTCGGCTCAGTGATACTAGCGAACCTTCTATCCATGGTTTCTGAAGAAGTTGCCTTTGCTGCAAAAACGCGATCTCTTCAATATGTCCCGCTATTGTTACCAGCAGTATTTCTAATCAGTGCCCTATTCTCAAATACGTCACGATGGACTTCTCGCCTTGCACGGGTAGCAAAATATCTCGCGATAATATGTTCCGTTATTACAGTGCTTGATCTAGCACCCCTAGCATTCGCCAGTGGTCCTGCTTTTAACGTAAGCATCCTTATCCTCTTTTCCGGATTTTTCCTGCAAATCTTGGTTTTTTCCCTCGCTCGACAACTTGTGAAAGCACCCGACAATTCCTTGAGAATTACACCGCAAGGTTCCATTGCATGCGCATCCGTCCTTTTCGTCATCCTATTTTCCGTGACGTCATCCATAGCTGTCGTCATTCAGACATTGCGCATAGCAGACGGCCACCCCTATTGTATTGCCATGGCGGATACGGACAAGATTACCCGTAGGTCGTCACCATATGGTTATGGAACAATCCGTAACTGGGAAATATTACGAGGCTCGCGCTTTTCAACCACAAAGACGGGATATAAATCTACAAGCAAATGGTACTATCATGCTGTTCTAATTGTCGGACGGCAGAGCGGTGAAAGAGAATATTGGAATTGGTCAATCTCGCGGCTAAACTTTCACAAGATCCAGCGACCCGACCTAAAAATTGCCACCCCAATAAATGGATGCCAGGTGCGCGACAGCTTCTTTTCGAAATTACCGTTGATATAGGCAGGGGTAGGACAACTGGCAAATATAGTGCTTTTTTTCAGGCTACTTTTTCTCGGTCCATTGAACCCGAAACGCCATCTGACCAACAAGGTCATTGGCATTTGTCTCGTCATTATTTTGACCGCAATTACACAAGTCGGCGGCATCGCTGTCTGGCTGGGATATGGCGCTGGTAATATCGTTCGGAAGCACCGTCTACCTATCTTCCGGCTCACGGGATTTTCAACTTTCGTAATTGTCTATGGTATGCTTTCATTTATAATCTTGCCGCAGATTGCACCGACATTTGGGACAGTCGCCCTAAACTGTTTCTCACAACCCAATTCTGCATATAAGTCAAATTCAACACTCTATTGCGCTCTCAATCGGCATTACGTCACACCCAAGGTCGAAGCAACGGTCGAAGACCTTGCCCAGCATATGAGCCAGGCCTACCCCGGATCAGTCGTGACCTATCTGGATGCAGGGTTTCCTTTCACCGGCTTTCCACTTCTACCTCATCTAAGTCACAATGACGGCAAGAAGCTCGATCTCGCACTTTTTTATAAAGACAGAGGCACAGGTCGAAAGATCCCTGATGCTGGAAGCTGGACTATCGGCTACTGGTCATTCGCGCCGTCATACCTTCTTCAATATCAGCCGACTTGCAAGCAGGATGGTACATGGCGCTGGAATGCTGATGTGATTCAATTCCTATTCGCAGACTTAATAATTGACCAGGAACGGACGAAGGAAATGGCTGCATTTCTCAGCCGTCCAGGGGAAGAAAACCCTGTCAAAAAGCTATTTCTCGAACCTCATCTGAAGCATTCACTCGGACTGAAAAGCGACAAGATCAGGTTCGCCGGTTGCAGTGCTGCTCGGCATGATGACCATGTTCACATAGAGGTACGGTAGTTAGCTATCTATCTCTTGGTACTCTTGAATTTATCCATTTGTCCGGGATTTCCTATTTTATCTCATCCCGTAACGAATGACCTGCTCCGTAGAAAATCTGACAATGCGAACTAGAACCCTAGTTAGCATTTTATCCGCCTGAAGTTGAGCCACAGCTGCGTCGTGATGTGCCTTTTCGTCATCAACAATACGAATGACGCATCGATAAGCCGCCTCATCTTCATCCTTTAAATACGACAATTGTATCTCTAGATGTTCAAGGACAGCCTTCTCCACTGCGTAAGTGGTGGCTGCTATGGCAGAAGGGCCAATACAACCCGTCACAAGGCCCAATGCAAAGCCACCAATCCCGCAAGCCAGATAACTTCTACATCGCCTGATGGCGCTGCTGCTTAAATGATTTCTGAATATCTGGCGATGCTCCATCTCATGTCGCATATTGTGGTCTAGCTGATGAATTAGATGGCGCGAGCGAACCCGAGCAATCATCAATTGCGCACGATAGATATTTACGGCACCATTTTCGCCCGCATGATCCACTTTGATCATCTTCTCAGCGATGGTGCTAGCTGGCCGATCTTTCACAGACAATAATTACTCTGTCTTTCTTCAAACACTTAAACAAACTTCCGATTGCTTGGCCTACCGTTTTTTAAAACGGGCTGGTATCGGAATACTTCGTTGAGTTACCTTACACAAGTTCCTTGTCACAAATCCGGCACAATTTCTGACGAAAAGCAGCGATAACCGGTGAATACCAGAAACACTCGATTCCAGAAAACCCTTTATTTTCTCTATCGTCGAGATTACTTATCTATCCTCATTCCCCATAAATATATTATTTGTAATCAACTGTTCCATATCTAAACGTCTCGAAAGAGATGGGGATAGTTTGCACTCAATTACAAATCCACTGGACTGGTACAAACAACTGGTACAGAATTTGACAGAGCAAGGAGGCTATCTAGTTGCAACCCATTGACATATTTGCGGCGGAAAAACGCGGCGGCTTCTCCCCTACCCTCCGCCACCGACCTAATTTAAAAGAATTATGAGAACATCCTGAACTATCTCATAAAGACAATCTCTCTCCTGATCATTACAGGTAACGGGCCTTTAGGTGGGTCGGGCAAAGCTTGGTACAAGTTGGAAAGGCAGCCTTCCTATTTTCGCCAGTTTTGCTAAAAAGACGGATACGCAAAAATGAGCGACGGAAGACTGCCTGCTGGATTAAACTGAATTCACCTGCTTAAGATGCAATAAGCGGCATTACTTTGGCAGCAATACTTTGTCGATTACGTGGATAACGCCGTTTGAGGCTTCGACATCTGCTGCAATAACTGTCGCGTCATTGATCATAACGCTTCCGCCCTTAGCGTTCACGTCAAGGTTGCTACTCTGCACAGAAGCGACCATCAATTCTTTACCCGCAATATCACCAGACATAACTTTGCCTGAAACCACATGATATGTGAGGATCGCAACAAGCTTATCTTTATTTTCGGGCTTCAAAAGAGATTCTACTGTCCCGTCTGGAAGGGCGGCAAACGCGTCATCAGTTGGCGCAAATACAGTAAAGGGACCATCGCCTTTCAAAGTGTCAACCAGACCAGCTGCCTGAACTGCGGCGACTAGAGTATTGAATTGCTTGGCAGAAACCGCCGTGTCAACAATGTCAGCCTTTGCCATGGCCTTATCTGATGCCATGCTTTCTTTGTCACTTGTGGCACCGCAAGCGGCAATACCAATTGCGATACCTAATACAGCAACAACGTTCGTTAATTTCTTAAGGGCCCTCATAGGACTATCTCCTGTTAAATAATTCATTCTCACCCTAACCCTGAAGAATTGATCAGGATATCGAGATCAACCATTGTTACGGGGCAGGTTTAGCTTTGGATCAAAAAAAAAGCTGAAAAACCGAATAAAAATAAAGGTTACAGCTTTATTTAGAAAAAACTGATCCGATTACCTATCTGCATCGTAGAAGGTTTTTGATACATTCTTTTTGGGTTGTGAGAGATACTCATATGCTGCACGTTCTGAAGCTCACATCGGTACTTCTGCTTACCGTTATAGGGTCGTTGAATTCTGACAAAGCTCTTGGAGATACAGCCAATAAAAGCGATCCGACATCTCTCTACGGTGACAAACTAGAATTCGCCGTCCTCAGAGATGGCGCCGTCGTTGGCAATCACCTTGTAACGTTCAAAAAAGCGAATGCCGACTTAGAGGTGACATCCAAGTTTAATCTGAAACTGTCAATATTGGGTATTCCTATTTATAAATATCAATATGACAGCGTCGAATACTGGTCCGACGGAATGCTCATGTCATTGAAAGTGGATGTGAATGATGACGGATCAAAAAAGCAGAATATTGCAGCGCGTAAAAATGAGAATTTTTGGGTGAATGGCGTCATAATAGGCAGAGCCAAAAGCAATAACCTATTTCCAACCAATCACTGGAACGCCGATGTTTTACAACAAAGCAAAGTCCTGAATACAATTACCGGGAAGGTAAACCTGACCAATATTCAAAATGAAGGGCAGGAAGTCATCGCCGCCAGAGGCGGTGATATAAAGGCAAGCAAGTACAGCTATTCCGGTGATTTGAATGTAACAGTCTGGTACGATGAAGATGGTCGCTGGGTAAAACTTAAGTTCAAAGGCGAGGATAATTCAGATATCGAATATTTTTGTTTAACTTGCAATGTGATAACAGGCCGCCTTGATGACCAGTAACACTATCTGGATTGTCGGTGCCAGTAGCGGTATCGGTAGAGAGCTGGCCCGTCAGTACGTCCGGAACGGAAATAACGTGCTGGTGAGCGCGCGGCGGCTAGAAAAACTGGAAGAGCTGGCACAAGAGGCTCCAAGTCATATAACGGCTGTCCAATTGGACGTTGTTGATAAGGACAGCATTGAAAGCGCTGCAAAAAAAATTTTTGAAAGCAATGATACCCCCGACACCATCATATTAAATGCCGGTATCTATAAGCCTATGTCTCACACTCATTTCATCGCCAAGAATGCCGAAGAAACCATGAAGGTGAATTATTTTGGTGTTGTCAGAATGATAGAGAATATCCTTCCAAGACTTTTGAAGACAAAGAGCGGCAAGATAGTCGTGGTCGCCTCTGTTGCCGGATATAACGGCCTTCCGTTATCTTTGGCATATGGCCCAACGAAAGCGGCGCTGATAAATCTTTGTGAAGCGCTGCGCATCGAACTGATGGGGTCCGGGGTCAGTATTCAACTGGTCAATCCGGGTTTTGTAAAAACCCCTCTGACCGCTCAAAATAAGTTTCAAATGCCATTTCTGTTAGATGTCGAAGATGCCGCGGAACGAATTCTGAAAGGCATTAATAAGGATCAATTTGAAATTGCGTTCCCGCGTAGGTTTGCCTATCTACTGAAGGTAATCAGAATGCTGCCCTATGCAATTTCTCTTCCATTGTTGAGAAAGATGACCGGATCATGACCAACGTTGATAATAAGGAAGCTTGCCAACGTTATGCGCGATATTTCGAAAACATGACGCCAGACACTGTCAGCGAAATTGATGATATAGCGGTTAGCGATCTTTATTTTGAAGATCCGTTTAACAAATTGAACAGTAGGGCAGATGTAAAACGAATGTTTGCCCATATGTTTACGCAAATGTCCGACCCCGAATTCAAAATAATGTCGGTAAACTGGAATGACGCCGGAGAAACCGCAATATTAAAATGGCGTTTCACAGGTCAGGCAAACCGTCTTGGATCAATAGACTTTGAAGGGATGTCAGAAGTATCCTTCAATACAGATGGATTGATAAAGTCACATATAGATTACTGGGATGCAGCGACCTTCTTTTATGAAAAAATCCCATTACTGGGAAGTTTGATCCGGTTGGTAAAACGCTCTATGCGTCTTTCTTGAAAAACAATGTAACAGTCCCGATTTCAAATCCCCAACGCGTCACTTTAGCTTTATTGACAATGACGTCATCGGCTTGCCGAAACAGCCAGTCATCAAATTTTACACGCCATAGACTGTTTTCCACCTTCAAATCCATGCTGTATTTCCAGTTAAGGGCGTTGCCGTAGGAGACCCCCTCGGCGACACCGATAATGTCATCTGCGGTGCCTTCGAAATTGTGATCACCTTTCTTGATGATGGTCCAGACCCTGCGTGATTCCTCACCATCCATATAGGTAAAATTCTCATCAAGTGTCAGCGTATCGCCTTCTATTGTGCCATCAATGACAACCTTGAACTGTCGACGAAGGTTGCCAAAACGATCTTCGAAAATGCCCCACGCCTGCGTACGCCCGTCAAAATAAGCAAACAGGTTTAACTTAGGATCAACATTTTTAAACTGCTCAGGCTTCATTGATCCGCAGCTGCCCAAAAGAATGACTAAAGCGGTCGCCAGTAATACTCGCATGTGACTTCTCCTTAACCTGAAGAATTTTTGTTATCCCGTCGCTCCAGCCGGTTTCTAACGGCTCTGTGCTTTTTCGCATTAAGGGGGAAACCCCACATAATTCCAACGGCACTCAATTTAAGTACGATAGGAACAGGACCATAGATCACCGCTAGCAGCAGCACGTTCATATCAATCACATCACTGGCGCCGGTTGACCCCGTCTCAGGATTGCCAAGCGCCAGGTAAGACAGGCCGACACCCAGACCAAGAGACAGCTTTGTGGCCATACTCCAGAGTGAGAAAAGAAAAGAAGAACGATCGGCCTTGTTGAGGAAATTATCCCAATCTGCAACGTCTGTCTGAATAGCTGGCGGTATGGCAAGATCTGCCCCAAGGGAAACCCCGGTAACCACACAAATGATAGCAAAAAGCACAAAACTCTGCGGGACCAGGAAAGGAACAAACGCAAACGCACAACAAGCCATTATCATGGCAACACTCCATGCCCGGTGCTTGCCAATAAGCTGGCAAAGATAAAGCCAGACCGGCATGCCCGCAATTGCAGATACAAAGTAAATAAACAAAAGATAAGTACTTGAACTGCTATCTAACCCAAGCCCGTATTTTACGAAGAGAGGAAAACAGGCGGCGGCGACACCTATAGAAAGGCCATTTACGAACCAGGCCATTATTAAACGTAAAAACAGATGGTTCTTTGCCAGATTAGCGAAAGTCACCGTATTTTGTGCTTGCACACTTGATTTTAGTTTTGATGGCAACAGCAGCAGAAACGGAAGGCAACATAATCCAATAATGAGAATAAATATGGCGGTGCTCTTCAATTGCTCAGATACAGGCAGATCGGCAATTGTGAATAGGTATCCCCCCAGAACCAGAATGCCCGCTATACCGAAAAATTCCCGGGCAACATTAAACCTGACCCGATTGTTGTAGCCACCGGTGAGATCGACCACCCAGGCGAGATAGGGAACCTGAATCACAGTCCAGCCCAGCAGCATCAAACTGTACCAGATGAGGAGATACAGGCTGCTGGCGAACTGGGGTGGTGTAAACAGGTTATATAACGCATACCCCGCGATGAGCCCCCCCACCATCACCTGAAGTTTTCGGCCATGAGCGGAGCGCCGTTGAACCCATTCCGATAGCCATCCAACCAACGGATCGCTAATCACGTCCGTCAGTCTGGCAAGGAGCAAAATAAGCCCAGTTTGCGCCAAGCCGATACCAATGTTATCCGCATAATATGCAGGAATAAGCACAATGGCCGGAATGAGAGGCATAGCCATAACCGCGCCGGGAAACGCGTAGAAGACTAATGCGGGAAAGTTTTTTGTTTCAGCTGAGTTCGAAGATGACGACATCAATCGATTCCTGATGAAATCCAGCCTCGCAGTATTTTAGGTAAAATTCCCACATTCTTTTGAAACGGTCACCATATCCAAGCGGGTTGATTTGCTCCCAGTTCTGCTGAAAATCACGATCCCATTGCGAGAGCGTTTTTGCGTAATCCTTACCAAATTCGCGGCTTATCCTGGCTTGGAAACCATTTTTACGCGCAGATGCGAGAAAGGCAGACTTTGAGGGAAGCAAGCCACCGGGGAATATGTATTTCTGTATGAAATCGCTGGTCGACAAATATTGTTCAAATCGGTCTTCCGCAATGGTGATGACTTGAATTGCGGCCTTACCACCCTCTTTTAGATTGCGTTTTAAGGCCTGAAAATATGAATCCCAGTTTTCCCTACCGACTGCTTCAAACATTTCAATTGATACAATGGCGTCATACTGTCCGACATGATCCCGATAATCCTGAAGATGGAGGCTGACCTGACCGTCAAGGTTTCGATTTTTCAATCGCTTTTCGGTATAGGCAAGCTGCTCCTTGGAAAGAGTTAAGCCTTCCAACTGGCAATCAAATTTTGAAGAAGCATATTCCGCAAAACCGCCCCAACCACAGCCGATTTCCAGAACTTTATCTCCGCTTTTTATGTCAGCGATATTGGCAATTTCACGATATTTGTTTAGCTGTGCGTCATATAGGCTCTGATTTTCATGTGCAAACAATGCCGCGGAATAGGTCATTGAAGGGTCCAGCCATTTATCGTAAAAACCATTTCCCAAATCATAATGATGAGCGATATTACGGCGACTGCCCTTTTTGGTATTGCGTGTTCTAAAATGGGTAAGTAAATGCCGGGCTGATCTGAGAAGGTTAATGATAAAATTATTATCAAGGTACTTCTCATTCACCGAAGCCAGCTCCAGTAAACCGCGTAAGTCCGGTGTCGACCATTCACCGTCCATGTAGCTTTCACCTAAGCCAATATCATTATATTTCATAATCCGCTTAACGGCTGACATATCATGCAGCTCAAAGTGAGCGGATAAGGCGACACCCTCTTTCATGCCAAATTCGACAACTTTGCCGCTCGGCAGTCCAACCGTAAGATGGCCGACTTCAATTTTTTTTAAAATATGGAAAAAGCCTCTCAACCACGGATCCGAAAATGTTGGAAGCGGGTCCAAGCGCACCTTATGCCGTGATGCTATAATCTGTGACTGGCTCATGCTGTCTGACATCTATTTCTCCTGGGGATGTTTAAGTTTTACGTCTGGCCGGGCAACAATTTTTAGGCCCTTGATCCATAATTTTAGAGCTTCCCAGTGAATACCAATAATGACTTTCACAGTGTTAAACGGGAATTTTAAGAGCGCAACGGCAAGGTTTTTCGAGGTTAAAGACTGCCGCGACCCTGCAAATGAGGCATTCAAAATTGCGCCATCCGCATGAAACTGGCGAATAGAAAGCATAATTTCTTCAGAGGGAGGCAGAATGGTAAATTTATATCTGCATTCCATGGGCATAAAGGGAGATACATAAAATTCTTTATCACAACTGTGCTTTAGATATTTCCCTTCTGTCTCTTGTTCCGTTTCAATTACATAACTATGACGTTCACCAAACGTATTGCTGACCTCATAGATTATGGCCACCAAATGATCAGCTTGATTATAGCAATAGTAGGTGGTTATTGGATTAAAGGCGTATCCGAATATCCTGGGCAGGCACAGCATGCATACTCTGCTAACCTTGACCGCTACACCCCCGGTTTTCAGCTTGTTCAGTACATATTTTTTTATATCAGACGGGCTATCTTCCCCATAATCCCGGTGCAGAAAAGAAATTATGTTCGTCTTGTCAATAGATAGAATAGCTATTCTCTGCTCGAGTTCATCAAGCTCATCGAGGTCAATCAGAAAATAGAACATTTTGTATTTTAATAAATGATCGACCGGCTTTAAGCGTCGGTGGCTTACAACACCTTGATAGAGGGCACTTTTCAACATTTTCTATGCAACATTTGTAAGTTTTTCATCCATCCAGTCTTCTGGTAACGTTATCCGTGATTGCGAAGGATCAAAAGCCCAGGGACGTCGTTGCCCCCCAAGGGCTTCTGCGACCGCCAATCCTGATTGGATACCGTCTTCATGAAAACCATACCCGAAATAGCTGCCACAGAACCAAAGATTATTTCGCCCCTGCAGGTTCCATAGCATGTGCTGTGCGGCCATCGCTGATGCGTCAAATAATGGATGGTCATAAGGGAAACTTCTGATGATCGATCCTTCCGCCAGCGGTTGGGATGGATTAAGGGTCACCATATAATTTTTGTCAGAGGCAAAGTTCTGCAGCCTATTCATCCAATAAGTAACCGAAAGCTGTTGTTTTTCCTGATCTTCCGATCGGCGATTGAGATAATTCCAGCTAGCCCAGGCGCGCTTGCGCTTGGGCATAAGGTTTTCATCTGTATGCAGCACAGCCAGGTTACGTTCGTACTGAAACGCTCCTAACAATTTTTTCTGCATTTGACTTGGGTTGGATATCATCGATAGAGCCTGATCTGCATGCGTCGCGATCACAACCTCATCGAAGCGTTGCACGGTTCCATTTCTGCTTTCAATCTGTACAGCACCGTTTTCATTATGGATAGCTGTAACCGCCGTATTCAGCTTGACCTTGTCTCCCAAAAAATCTGCAATAAGATTGACGTAATTCCGGCTGCCGCCGGTAACTGTACGCCATTCTGGTCTGTCATTCACTTGCAGCAAACCATGATTGCCACAAAACCGGACGAATGCTGCTGCCGGATATTTCAGCATGTCATTTGCCGGCGTTGACCAGATGGCCGCACCCATTGGGAGCAGATGATTTTCAATAAAGGGTTTGCTGTAATTTCCCCGCTGTAAAAAATCGCCAAGCGTCAGAAATTGAGTTTCTACCTCTTCCAGAAGCTTGGGGGCTTCTTTGTAGAAACGGCGAATATCTAAAAGCATCTGCCAGAAAAATGGATTAACCAAATTGCTTTTCTGCGCAAACAAGCCCGACACGGATGTCCCGGAATACTCCATTTTTCCGCCATCCATTGAAACGCTAAAGGACATTTCAGTTGGTTCGGTCCTGATCCCCAGATGATCAAAGAAGGCAACAAGATTGGGGTAGTTTTTGGTGTTATAAACAATGAAACCAGTATCGATATCATAACTGTCTGCCGTTACCGTATTACTATGGCCGCCAAGACGGTCGTCTTTTTCAAGCAAGGTAACATCGTGGTTTTTTGACAATAGCCAAGCAGCCGAAAGGCCCGCTATCCCACTTCCAATAACTGCAATTTTTTTCATACTGGTTTCCACTGAGAGCATAACATTATGAGTTTCTACGACGCTTCCCTCTAACCAGATCACAAATACTTAGGGTTTAGATCAATATTTTATTTTTTTGTGATCCATTTTCTTTTTGTCTCCGTATACGGGTATGATTAACTGCAATGAGGACAATCAGTTGGGGCATAACCTTCAAATGGCGACAGGCGACGAAGTGAGGCGCGATGTAATGGCAAAAGCTGCCAAGCCAATTGATTTGGACCAGGACCTGATGGCAATTGCGACCTCCCAGGACCAGGGAGCCTATCAACGTGTGTTTTATGCGATTACACCACGATTGAAGGCTTTTTTGATGGTGCAGGGAACAATTGAATCGGTTGCAGAAGAAATCCTTCAGGAGACGATGCTCAAGGTCTGGCAAAAGGCCCGACTGTTTGATGGCAGCAAGGCCTCGGCCTCTACCTGGATTTATACGATAGCACGCAACGCAAAAATTGATCGTTTCCGTAAAGAAACGCGATTGGCGCCCGATCCGAATGACCCCAGCTATATTCCGGATAGCCCGGAAACGGGAGAACAATCGGTCACGAAAAAACAGGAGAGTAATCATATCAGGGAAGCCATCGCAACTTTGCCACCTGACCAACTGAGAATTATCACGATGTCCTTTTACGAAGAAAAATCACATGCGGAAATATCAAAGGAGCTGGGAATTCCTTTGGGAACGGTCAAATCAAGAATTCGATTGGCCTTTGGAAAAATACGAAACGAGTTAAAGGGTGTGTCATGATGAACATTCAGCACCATATTGGCGATGATACTTTAATGGCCTATGTAAACGGAACCTTGGCGGACACAATCTCTGTTGTGGTTGCAACACATTTGGCGATCTGTCCCGAATGCCGAAAAAATGTCGCACTGATGGAGGATGTTGCCGCTCTCTATCTGGTGGAATCCGAGCCGGCCGATCATGTTAATGCCGACCCAGTGGTGCCGGATATTCGACAAATTGATCCTGAGACCAGGACAGCCGTCTCTACCAGATATCAAACTGACAAAGGGGTTCCAAATCCTCTGGCGGATAAAATGCCGGTACATCTGGAGGATATTCCGTGGAAAAAACTGATGCCAGGCATTAGTCACTATCCGCTGTCTATGACGGACGGCAACCGCAGGAAAGGTGTTTTGCGTTTGTTAAAAATTGCGCCAGGCACACCGATGCCGGAACATAGTCATTCCGGCCAGGAAATCACAATGATCCTTCGGGGTTCCTACATTGATGATCTGGGTCGATTTCAGACCGGTGATATTGCCGATTTAGATGATGAAGTCTGGCATCAACCCGTCGCAGATACTGACAAAGACTGCATCTGCCTAATCGCAACAGACGCCCCCTTGAAATTTTCAGGCTTCTTCAGCCGTCTACTCCAGCCATTGGTTGGAATATAGTCGTTTTTTGATAGGCAGTGTCGGAAAGAAGGTGCTCACCTTTGAGCTCCTTCTACTCCTCCCCGCCCCTTGCCACTTCATTGCTTGGGGCCATTCTTAGTGAAGGCTGCTTTTGAATAAGCAATGCGAGTATTGTTTTGCGAAGGCAAATATCATTAAAGAAACCGTTGCGGAAATTTCACGGCTTATGCAACTTATCTAGATTTCTACAGAGTTAGGAAATCGGGCCCGTAGACCCTCGCTTTATGAAATTCAGATTCACTTTCTGATGATAAAGTGACGGCGGCTTTCCCGTCTCGTTCATCGCAACCAAGTTATCAGCAGCAAGCATGCCGATTTGCTTGGCTGGTAAGCGGATTGTTGTCAAACCCGGTTCCATATGAGCTGAACCCCTGAAATCCCCTATGCCGATGATGGAGATATCTTCGGGAACCTTAAGGCCTAGAGCCTGGCACGCATACATGGCCCCGTGGGAAATAATATCATTACCGCAGACAATAGCCGTGGGTAGATCACTCGACAACATTTTCATTACAAGATGTTTTGCTTTTCCCACGTCATACGCACAAGTTTTAGGTTCATCATTTGGCATTTCAATATTAGCCATTTTTACAGCGGCCAATGCGCCGTGCAGACGGTCGCGGGCCCGATCATTATTCTGTGTCTCAGCAAATATGAAGCGTATTTTGCGATGTCCAAGGTCAATCAAATGCTGCGTTACA
>Ga0315338_1001554_pt1 | contig 28081 bp, 22 predicted proteins | sample ASW8metaG_FD_204518 | JGI IMG/M metagenome (GOLD analysis project Ga0315338, IMG submission 204518) | Ammonia-oxidizing marine archaeal communities from Monterey Bay, California, United States - ASW #8 | ecosystem: Environmental > Aquatic > Marine > Coastal | place: USA: California | collected... | reverse complement strand
CGTCACGGCCAAGTTCGACGGCCAGCGCCCGGGTCAGCGCTTCCAAGCCGCCCTTCGCCGCGGTGTAGGCGATGTCGCCGGCGCGCGCGAAGGGGCCGGCGATCGAGGTGACGTTGACGATGGCGCCGTTGCCTGCCTCTGTCATCCCCGGCGCGATGGCACGCGCGAGCCCGAAGGCCGCCGTCAGATTGACATCGAGCATTTCGGTGAAGGCCTCGGGCGGCGTATCCGCCATCTTCTTGCGATGGCGCATGCCGACATTATTGACCAGGATATCGACCGGCCCGTCATGGCCGGCGATCCAGGCATCACTTGCCGAGCGGTCGGCGACATCGAAACATGCTACCGACACCGAGTGTCCGGCATCTTCGAGCTTGGCCGCGCGGCGTTGCAGGATTTCGGCGCTACGCCCATTGATCAGCACGTGGGCGCCGGCTTCGGCCATGGCCTTGGCGATCTCCCAGCCGAGACCTCGTCCCGCCCCGGTCACCAGCGCGGTGCGTCCCGCGAGGCTGAAACGGGTGAGGTGATCGGACGCGGTCATGACGCTCGGGCTAGGATGCCTTCTTGGCCTCGGGCACGTAGGCCTGGCTGGTGAAATGCTCGTCCTCGCCGGACGCGAACTTCAACCCGGCTTCGAGGATCGCCGCGTCGTCGACTTTGTCGAGCGGCACGAAATACCGATCGTCCACTTTGGTGATCGTGTCGTTGCTGACCGCGTTGTAACAGACGAGCAGCGTCCAGCGGCGGTTCGGTGATTGGTTCTGGTCGGAACGATGCAATGTGTTGCTGTGAAAGATCAACACGTCGCCGGGATCGAGCTCGCAATGCACGATTTCGTTCTGTTCGATGATGTGCTTCATCCGCGCCGGATCGGCCGAATTTTGTTTTTCGCTGACCTGCAGATGATCGATCCGCCCGAGCTTGTGGGATCCCTTGACGACCTGGAGGCAGCCATTGCTCCGGTCGGAGCGGTCGAGCGCGATCATCATGCTCAGCATATCTGGCCGCAGGCATCCATTGTAGTACCAGTAGCCGTAATCCTGATGCCATTCCCAGGCGCCGCCGCCATAGGGATCCTTGGCGGTCAGTTTGGATTGGTAGTGATAGACCGGTTCGCCGATCAGGGTTTCGGCGGTATCGACGACACGTTCGCTGCGCGCCGCGAGGCCGTAGACGCTATCACCGGCACGATTCCACAGGGAAATCCGCGTGCCACCACCCTCTGTGTCGGGGCGGATCAGCGAATGGTCAGAGACTTTGGGATCCTCCTCCATCGCGCGGCATAGCAGGTCGGTCTCCTCGGCAGAGAAGAGGTTTCGGGCGATGACGTACCCGTCCTCATGATAGGCCTTTATCTGATCGTTGGTCAGGACACACGGCATGGCGCGCTTCCTTTTCTTCGTTTCAAGCCGTTCCGATTTCCCAGAGTACCCAGACCCTTATTCGACGTCTACTCCATAGGATTCGGCAGCGGCTTGCCTGCTGACATAGCCGTCGGCGACATCCTCGCGCACAGCGTCCGGATCGCGTTCCGCCGGATCGCCATAGCCGCCCGCGCCGGCCAGCCGGTAGCTGACCACGTCGCCCCGTTTCAATTCGCGCATTTCCTTGGACCCGAGCGGCTCGGCGTTGCCGTCCGGGTTGAGGATCGTCTCGGCCAATTGGCCCGGTTTCCCGCCGAACACACCATAGGGCTGGAATTTATGCCGATCGCTCAGTAGCGACAGGGTCGCGGTGCTGTTCAGCAGCTCCACATCCTTGCGCACGCCGCAGCCGCCGCGATATTTCCCGGCACCGGCGGAATCCGGAATCATCTCGAAACGGTGAATGCGGATCGGGTTCTGCGTCTCCTGCACCTCAATCGGAATGTTGGCGCAGTTCATCACCGGGCTCAGCGCCTCGACACCATCGCTATGCGCCCGCCCGCCATAGCCGGCGAAAATCAAATCGTAAACGACGAAAGGCTCGCCGGATTCATCGTCGAGGCCACCCAAGTTCGGGTTGCACCAGTGCGAGAAGGCGCCCATCGCCTTTTCGGGCAGGACCTTGGCGAAGGCCCCGTTGATCGCATCGAACATGCGGATCTGCAGCGCCGCCCGGCCGCCGCTTGGCGCGGGAAAAGCGGGGTTGAAGAAACTGCCTTCCTTCGCCTGGGTGATGATCGGACGGATGCCGCCGGCGTTCTGCGGCAGCATGGGATCGAGGAACACCTTCACGGCGAACAACGTGTAGGCGCGCGTGTAGTTGATGTAGGAGTTGATTGCCGCCGGGACCTGTTCGCTGCTGCGCGAATAGTCGACGGTTATCTGATCGTCCTCGACGATAACGTCGACGGCGACCCGGATCGGCGGCGTGTCCGTACCGTAATCGTCCATGTGGTCTTCGAAGCTGTAGGTGCCGTTCGGAACGCCGCGCAGCACCTCGCGAATGCGGTCCTCCGAGCGGTCGAGGATCGCATCGAAGGCGCGCGCCAGCTGTTCGGCGCCGTAAGTCTTGAAGAACTCGGCAAACCGTTCGGCACCCGTCGTATTGGCATTGAGTTGGGCCCGAAAGTCGCCGCGCACCTTGTCCGGCACGCGGATGTTGCCGAGGATCAGCCGCAGCATGTCGGGGTCGAAATCGCCGTCCCGCACGATCCGGACCGGCAGGATACGCAAGCCCTCCTGAAAGGATTCGGTCACGCCAAGCACCTTCTGCGATCCCGGCGCGGCGCCGCCGACATCGATCTGATGCGCGATGTTAACGATGTAGCCGATGATCTCGCCGTCGAGGAATGCCGGCGTGATCAGAAAACAATCGGGAAAGTGGCCGGACCCGAGTAGAGAATCGTTGACCAGGATTCCGTCGCCCGGTTTCAGGCTTTCCGGCGGATGATATTCCAGCGCACTTTGCACCACATAGGGCATCGAGCCGAGGTGGCCCGGCGAGAAATTACCCTGTGCGATCAGCCGCGCATGGCGGTCGAAGATACCGGTGGAGAAATCCTGCGCCTCGCGGACCGCTTCGGAATAGGCGGTGCAGCGCAAGGTGCTGCCGACCTCTTCCGCGATGGACAGCAGGCCGTTCCAGATCACCGACAGGGCGATCGGGTCGATGGGCGCGATCTTGGCCCTCGCAGTGTCATCCATCGCTATTGCCTCCGATATCAATCACGAGATGTCCGCGCGGGCTTATCGTGGCGCGGTCGCCAGGCAGCACCACCGTGGTGGAATCCGTTTCTTCGATCAGTGCGGGCCCTTCGATCGCCTCGCCTATCCGCAACCCCGTCCTATCGAGCACCTGTACCTCGGTGTAACCGCCGCTTTCCGGGAAATAGACCTGCCGCCGCGCCGGCGGCCGCCCAGCTTCGGCAGTTCCTACATAGGTGGTTCTGCCGGCATCGTCCGCCGCCGGAAGGCTCGCCACCAGATACCAGTCCACCGCTTCGATCGCCGCTTCCGCGTCCCGGTATCTGTAAAGCCTTTCATAGCCCACATGGAACATCTCTATGGCGCTCGCAACGAACATTTCGTCGATTTCGCCTCCGGGCAGATCCGTGCGGATTTCATAGCCTTGGCCGGCATAGCGCATATAGGCGAAACGCAACCATCGCGGTTCGCCCGCCATGCCGAGCCGTTCGAGGTCGGCGCGCGCCTGTGTTTCCAGATCGGCGTAAATTCCAGAAATATTCGAGGCCGCGACCTCCTCGAGCGTCAGGACTCGTGTCTGCGATACGTCGATACGCGGCTCGGCCTGCAGCAGCCCGAAAGCGGAACCGACGCCGGCGCCATGCGGCACGATTACTTGCGGCACGCCCAGCGCCCGTGCCAGCCGTGCCGCGTGCAGCGGTCCCGCGCCGCCGAAAGCGACCATCGCGTAGCGCCGCGGATCGCGCCCGCGCTCCAGCGAGACGATGCGCATGGCCCTTTCCATGTTGCTGTTGGCGACGGTGTGGATGCCCCACGCCGCTTCGCCCAGGGAAAGTCCCAGCGGGTCGCCGACCGCCCGCAGGATACCCGCTTCCGCGCCGTCGCGGTCGAGCGTCATGGCGCCGCCGTTGAAATAATCCGGGTTAAGGTATCCCAGCACCAAGTTGGCGTCAGTTACGGTCGGTTCGGCCCCGCCATGCCCGTAGCAGACCGGGCCCGGATCGGCGCCCGCGCTTTCCGGCCCGACCTGGATGATGCCCATCTCCGAGCGCGCGATGCTGCCGCCGCCGGCGCCGATTTCCAACAGTTCCACGGCCGGCAGGCTGATCGGCAACCCGCTACCCGCCTTGTAATGGATCGGATCGACTTCGAAACTCGGCATGATCGCCGGCGCGCCGTCGTCTATCGCGCCGAGCTTGGCGGTCGTCCCCCCCATATCGAAGGTCAGGACATGGTCCGCGCCCTCTTCCGCCGCGACATCGCCGCACATCAGGACTCCGGCGGCAGGCCCCGACTCGACGATCCGGATCGGGTACTCGCGCGCGAAATCGGGCGACACCAGCCCGCCATTCGACTGCATGATGAACAGATCGTTGCGGAACCCCCGCTCGGCCAATGCGTCCTGCAAATGACCCAGATAACGGGCCACCGTTGGTTTGATGTAGCTGTTGGCGACCGTCGTACTGGTCCGTTCGTACTCGCGGAATTTTGGCGAGACATCGGACGATAGCGAGACCAGCGCCTCCGGCGCCCGTTCCGCGAGACGATCCCGCACGGCGCGTTCGTGCGCGGGATTGGCGTAGGCGTGCAACAGCGCCACGGCGACCGCCTCGTATCCGCCCGCGACAATTCGATCGACCACGGCATCAAGCACCGCCTCGTCAAGCGGTTGCAGAACCGTGCCGTCGAACGCCATGCGCTCGTCGATTTCGAAGATGTCGCGCCGACGCACCAAGGGTGCCGGCTTGTTCATGTAGAGATCGTAGGTCTCGTAGCGTTTCTGCCGGCCGATCAACAATATGTCGCGGAAACCCCGCGTGGTAATCAGCGTCGTTTTCGCTCCCTTGCGCTCGATAATGGCGTTGGTCGCAACCGTCGTGCCGTGCAGCACGCCTTCGACCGCATCCGCCGATAGGCCCGCCTCTTCGAGAAGGCGCTGGAACCCGGCCAGCACCGCTTCCGCCGGATCGGGTTGCGACGTGGGCACTTTGAGCGTGCGGGTGCCAAATGACCCCTGCAGGACAAAATCCGTGAATGTACCGCCGATATCGAACGCCGCACGCACCCGTCGCCTCCCGCACTGAAGAGACCGCCATAATAGGGACTTGCGACGCTTAAGCCAAAGACGCTGGTGTCCTGATCGTGAAATTCACGGGATTGAATTTCGCGTGAATCAGCACACCAACTATTTAAATCTAGTGTGATTCAGATCCTAAAATTTGTCGCATTCAATGCGACGAACTTCAGAATCATCGCACTAGTGGGTTTCGGGTTCGGCGGCGTTCTGGTCCCGTGGCCGGCAGGGCGGCAGATGACCGGCGTCCAGCGCCCGAATAAAGCGCTCGAAGTCCCGATGATCCCGCGGTTCCGACTGCGGCGGTTCTGCAAAGCGCTTGACGGGTTTCACCATTTTCCAACCCTCTCGCATTGGAGAAAATTTCACCAGTATTGCGCCAGAGGTAGACAGATCAAACAGCACCCATTTGGATGATATTTGCAATTTTATTTAAATTTTCCTGATTGCGAATAGAGGTCGTGCGGCAGTCCCCTCACCCCGCGATCCGCGCTAATACGCTCTCCGCCTCGGCCACGATATCGCGGACCACGTCGCCGGCGGACTTAACCTCGTGAATCAAGCCGGAGCTCTGTCCCGCCGGCAGGACACCCATCTCCACATCGCCTTTGTGACGGCCCAACTCGGAGGCCGGGTGGCCGAATTTTCGGCCCTGCAGCGGGAACGGCAGGATCTCCTCTTCCCTTCCCTCCCACGACGCCGTGTAGCCGTTGCGGATCAGGCGGCAGGTCTTACCGCTATGCGCCCGCGTCACGATCGTACCACCCGTGTCGATGTCGACGATCTTGTCCTTGTAGTTGCGATGCGCGAAGGATTCTTCCGACGCGATGAAGCGGGTACCGAGCCAGACGCCTTGCGCACCGAACGCCATCGCGGCGGCCAGGCCGCGCCCGTCGGTCAACCCGCCGCCGGCCAGCACCGGCACGTCGACCGCATCGACCACGGCAGGAATTAAAGCCGCCGTGCCGATCACACCGACATGGCCGCCACCGTCGCAGCCCGTGGCAATCACCGCATCGACGCCGTCCGCCACCGCCTTCTGCGCGTGCCGCACCGCGCCGACCACGGACATGACGTAGATACCCCGTTCATGCGCTTCCGGCACCACGGCCTTGGGACTGCCGAGACCGGAGATCAGCACCGGGACTTTTTCCTCCAGCACGACTTCGATCATGCTCTGCACCGCATCGGTGTATTGCGCGACTTCGGCGCCCTCGGCGCGGATCGTCGCGAACAGGATATCGACGCCGAACGGCTTGTCGGTTCGTTCGCGCACACCGTTGATCTCGGCCAGCAGCCCTTCCTTGTTCAAGGTCGATCCCGCGCCGATCACGCCGAGCCCGCCCGCTTCGGACACCGCCGCCGCCAGTTCCGCTCGCGCGACCCATCCCATGCCGGCCTGGAACACCGGATAATCGATGCCGAGCCGATCGCAGATCGGCGTATGCAGTTTTCCCTTCGTCATAATCAAACCGTCCTTTGTCCCACCTGAATTCGTTTCAACCATCTTGCCGCATGGTGTCCCTGCCGTCGAATGACGAGCTATAGTGCGGCCACCAAATGCTGGGAGTCCGAGAATGACCGACGCGCCGTCGCCCCCGTTCGAGGGATACACGATCTATGACCCGATCGATCCCTATGAAAACCTGGCGGGACCGTTTTTCTGGAAACAGCGGGAGGACGGCGTGCATCACTTCGCGCTGAATGCGGAGGCGCGGCACTGCAACCGACACGGCATCGTGCATGGCGGCTTGATGATGACGATGATCGACCTCACCATGGTGGTCGCGGCGAAGCAGCATAAGGAAGAAGTTCTGGTGACAGTGTCGCTCAATTCGGAATTCGTCGCCGCCGGCCAGGACGGGGAAATCATCGAGGCGGAAGGCGAAATCATCCGCCGCACTGGCAGCCTCGCCTTCACGCGCGGCCGTGTCTTTGTCGGCGACCGCACCCTGCTTGCCGCGAGTGCGGTACTGAAACCGCTTAAGCCTAGGAGTTAGAGGGAGAAAGTCATGAGTTTGAAAGGGAACAATGTCCTGGTCACGGGTGCCGGGACTGGAATCGGCGCGGCGATCGCCGCCGCCATGGCGGACGCGGGCGCCGACGTGATCGCAGCGGATATCGACGAAGCGGCGGCAAAAGCAACCGCCGATGCCATCGCCGCAAAAGGGGTTCGCGGCCTCGCCGTGCAAGCCGATTGCGGCGATGTCGGCAGCATCGACGGAATGGTCGACGCCGTGATCGAGGAATTCGGCAAGCTCGACGTCATCGTCAACAATGCCGGCGTCACCCGGTCGGCCTACATCATGGATTTGACCGAAGAAGACTGGGACCGGATCCACCGGGTCAACGCCAAGGGCGTCTTCTTCTGCCTGCAGCGTGCCGCCCGGCAGATGATCGCCCAGGGCGGCGGCCGGATCATCAACATGGCCTCGATCGCCGGGCGCGGTTTCAAGGATACGTCGAACGCGGTCTACGCGGCGAGCAAGGGCGCGGTGATTTCCATGACTCGGACTGCGGCGCAGCAGCTCGGCCAGCACAATATCAACGTCAACGCGATCTGCCCCGGCGTGACACTGACGCCGCTGGTCGAAACGATGCTGGTCGATCTCGCGAAGCGGAAAAACAAGTCGGCGGAAGAAGCGTTGGCGGACATTTCACGCCCGATCCCCATCGGCCGCGCCAACACGCCGGAGGATATCGCCGCGATGGCCGTCTTCCTGGCCGGCCCAGGTGCGCGCAACATCACCGGACAGGCCTACAATGTAGATGGCGGGTTAATTACGAGCTGACAGGACGCACGCCAACGATCGGGAGATCCGAGATGGAGGAAGCAACAACGTTCCGGCGGATTCACGGAAGCTGCCATTGCGGCAATATCCGTATCACCTTGGACTGGCCCGGCAACCCGGAAACGATCCCGGTTCGCGCCTGCGGTTGCAGCATGTGCCGCAAGCACCGAGGCGTGTGGACATCGAACCCGGAGGGACGGTTCGGTTACGAAGTCGAGGACGACGGCAAAGTCTCGCGGTACCGATTCGGCACGAAAACAGCCGATTTCCACGTTTGTACGAACTGTGGCGTGTTGCCGATCGTGACCTGTGAAATGGACGGTACGCAGTACGCCGTCGTGAACGTCAACACTTTCGACGACGTCGATCCCTCCGAAATGGTGGAGGCGACGACCGATTTCGAAGGCGAGGGCACGGACACGAGACTGGCGCGCCGCCGCCGCAACTGGACACCACAGGGATAAACCGGCGCCCCGCGCCGAACTGCGAAGGAACGCGCGCAATGATATCTACACCGGAGTTGGAAAGTGCCGTCTACGAAGCGCACCGGCTGGCGGCGACGGTTCTGCCGGCCGATGTCCGGCTGGCCTTCGAGCGCATGCATCAGCGCGAAACCGAAGCCCTGCCGCAACGGGTGATGCATGAGATTCTCGACAATGTCGAAATTGCCGAAACGGACCAACGCCCGATCTGCGCCGATGTTGGTGTGCCGCGGCTCTATGTCGTGGTTGGCGACTCCTGCGAACTGGCGGACGGATTTGTCGCGTTCGAACGGGCGGCGCGCACGGCGACCGCGCGGATTACCAAGGACCTCGCCATGCGGTCAAACCGCTGCCATCCGCTGACACGCGAAAATCCGGGGCACAATGTCGGCGTCTTCGCACCCAACATCGAATACCGGTTCGAGCCGGACGCGGACTGGTTCGAAATTACCGCGGTCCATAAGGGCGGCGCATTCGGCTCCGACTTTCGTATGCTGGTCGACGGTGACGGGCTCGATGGCATCCGCAAGGGGCTGCTCGACGCGGTGGCGGAATTCGGACGCCGCGGCCTGACCTGTCCGCCCGTAACGATCGGCGTCGGGGTCGGCGGCACCAAGGACCAAGCCTTCTCCATCGCAAAACAAGCCGCGCAATTACGCCCTGTCGGCGACCGCCATCCCGACCCGGTGGTGGCGGAACTAGAAGACGAGTTGCACGAACTGGTCGACGGGCTCGGCCTCGGCGCGATGGGCTATCCCGGCTCGGGCGGTTACGCCACCGATGTGCATGTGGAGATCGCCTACACCCACAGCGCCCTGACGCCGCTGGGAATCCATCAACTCTGCCAGGCTGCCCGCCGCGCGGTAATCCGGGTGTCCGCCGACGGCAATATGGAAACCCGCGACACGCCGGCCTGGTTCACCGACTATTCGCGGCGGGAGGGTGTGCAATGAGCGAGGATATCCACCTCACGACACCCCTCAGCGAAAGCGACGCGCGCAATTTGCGGATTGGCGATTTCGTCTACCTAGATGGCCAAATACATACCGGCCGCGCGCTGGTCTACGAACATACGCTGAATGCGGGCAACGTACCGCCGATCGATATTGCCAACAGCTGTAACGTGCAGATGCACGGCGCCCCGGCCGGGGTCGAGGACGCGCCGGGGCAATACCGGGTTTCATCGATCCAGGCGACGGCCAGCTTCCGCTATTGGCGCTATGTCGGCGACTACATGAAGCGTTTTGGCGTCCGCGCCATTATCGGCAAGGGCGGCATGGAACAAAGCCTCTACGAGGATGTGTTCGCCAAGCACGGCGCGGTATTCCTCACCACGGTCGGCTATGGCATCGCCGCGAAATACGGCCGCGGCGTCACGGGGGTCGAAGCCGTCTACTGGCAAGAAGAACTCGGCCTGCCGGAAGCGATGTGGGTCCTGAACGTATCGAATTTCGGCCCCTTCATCGTCGATGGCGACTGCACCGGGGCATCGCTGGCGGCGCTGGGCGTGGCCGAGGTCAACAAGAACTTCAAAGACGCCTACGAAAAACTGCCGCAGCACATCCTGAAACGCATGGGTGAAATCGACGATACCCTGGCCCAAGAGGTCATCACGGATAAAAAAGTCCGGTAAAGCGCAATCCCTTCGCCACCGTAGCTAACGTAATACGAAAATTCGCGATCTAACCCCTAAATTCGCTGCACGTCACGGAGACGCGGGCTGCACCCTTTCGGTGAATAAAATGGTTAATTGACACACCTAAGTTAAGAAGTTGGTAGGGATTTCTGGCGATTATCGAGCTAGGAATGAAACTCGAAACAATCGTTCGCCGATGGACCGCTCTCAACTTCGCAACATGATCGCTTCGGGCCGCGCGGTCGCGCTCGATTGCTACGAAATCGGGAGCGAAATTCCCGCTGCCGACCCTGTCGGGCAGCTGTTCAAGACACGGGTCATGAACAATTCAGTGATCCTGAAGCGCTTCGAACCGGCGCTCGCCACCGCACGCCAGCCGGTCGTCGTGACGACGGTCGTGTACTTCCCCTACGACATCAAAAACCGTTACGACGGCGGCGAATCGCTGGATTTCAACGCGTTCAGCTTCCACAGCGACTTGTCGTTCAAGATCTCGAAAGACGATACGTCGGCAGAAATCCAGGACCAAATCAACTCGGACATGGAGGTCCTGAGCCTGATCAACTCGATGCACAGCCTCGATCCGTTCATGTTCAAGAGCAAGGCGGAACAGCAGGACAAAGCCGACAGCATCCATGAAGCCTATTTCGCGATCTCGCCCAAGGAGTGGGACAAGATCAGAATACCCATCCGCGAGAAGATCCAGACGCTCGTCACCAAGGCCTTGGGCGACTCGTCAGGCGTCGATAACAAACTGGCTCGGGAACAATATATCGAGAAATTCCTGATGAAAATTTGGGAGGCCAAGGACGTGAACGGGATCGAACCGTTCATCCAGGCCATGCAGCTCGAACCGGCGCGCGCGCCGGACGTATTTTTTGCCTGGAAGGCGGTCTGCTATTATCAGGTACGTTTCTCGGAAGTGCTAAAACCGCTGCAAACGATGTTCAAATGGGTCGGGCACGACCAGCTTTGTTTTCCAGTCGATCATGCCGGCCTGTCGAACGAAGAATATGAAAGCATTCAACACAAGCGCGACAATCTGCGCAAAAAAATGCGCGACGGCTATATCGGCGCCCAAAAAGTACTCCAGATGTACGAGCACAGTTACAATGAGTTCGTGAACAACGACCGCCCGCAGGCATTCATAAATTTCCTCGAAAATTCGGAAAACTCGTACCTGCTGCTCGCCAACCATGTATCGATTGCCGCGCACAGCATCAATTTGTGGAAATGGTACGTGCAGCAATACAACGCGGAAATGGTGCGTAAACCGTTCCTCGAGCTATTCGAAGGTCTGATCTCACTCTACGGGGTCAATCCCGCTCCCGAACGCGTTATGGCGTAGATTGCGCGCCGCACGGTCAGCGAGAAACGTTCAAGCATCGATGCCAAATGCACGAAATTCTGGCCCGCGCTGGTTTTAACAATATAACCCGCGACGTGTTCCCGGTATGCGGCGATCATGTCTCTGTCGTCATCCGAATTTCGATCACCCGATCTCGATGCCGCTTTGCTCTTCGGCCGCGCTGACGGCGAGCCGTAAATCAGATTCGACGTTGGCAAGAATACGATAGAGCGGTTCCCCGGCTTTGACAGTCGCGCCTACAGATACGAGAAAATCAATGCCCGCGCCTTTGTCCATCGGCGCGCCCGCGCGCCGAGCAATACCGGCGACCCGGTAGCAATCGATCCCCGTCACTTGGCCGCTTCGCACCGCCAGAATGTCGTGCCCCAAGGCGCCTGGACCGACCGGAACCTCCTTACGTCCTTGTAAATCGACGATACGTTCCATACGGGCTAGCGCCGCACCGCTATCCAACAGTTCGCGGGCGCGTCTTCGACCGTCTTTGATGCCTGGGTCCCAATCCAGGATAATTCCGGCAAAATCGAGCGCCTTCTCGCGAAGATCGGATGAGGCGTCAGGCGTGTTACGCAACACCGCCCAGACATCGCGTACTTCGAGAGCCGGCCCGATACCCCGGCCGATGGGCCGAGACGCATCGGTCGGAATCGCGGCGACCGTAAGCCCGACCCCGCTCCCCACCGCTTCGAATAGTGCGGCGAGTTCACGGGCCTCTTCCTCCCGCGCCACTTTGGTGCCGGGACCGTAGGGAATATCGACGACGACATGGCTCGATCCCGCCGCAACCTTCTTTGACAGGATCGACGTCACGGCCAGTTTGGTCGAATCGATACCGAGCGGACGGGTGATGGAGTTCATTACATCGTCGACCGGCGAATGGCTCAGCCTGCCGTTCCAAGCGATGCAGCCGCCGGCTTCCTCGACGACGGCGCGCAATGCTTCCGGCGGCAGGTCGACTTCGGCGACACATTCCATGGCATCGGCCGTGCCGGCGGCCGACGTGATGGCCCGGGACGACGTTTTCGGAATCCACAGGCCATGGGCCGCCACGATCGGGATGACGATCATCGAAATCCGGCTGCCCGGCACGCCGCCCATGGAGTGCTTGTCGACGATCATTTCCCGTGGCCAGGTGAAGTGATGTGCGTACTCCGCGCGCGCCCGGGTAAGCGATTGGATCTCTGCGAGCGAAAGTTCTTTCGAAGCGGCAACCAAAAAGGCGACAATTTCGCGCTCGGTATAGCGATAGTTGACGATGTCGCGGATGACATCGCGCATCTGATCGAGACCAAGTTCGCCGCCGGCCACCTTGCCGCGCAGCGTTCCAAGACTGTCGGGCGGTGCCGCACGCTTGAGCATGACTTCGGCGCCCTCTGGGAGGCCAAACGCGTCGAACGCATGCTTCGACAGCCCGATTTCATCCCGCCCGACAACCCGGTCGTCGTCCACGACATTGACCCGCGCGCGAATTTCATCCGCACCCGCGGAGATATCGACCTTGCTGGGACCCAGGTAATCGGGCGCCGGATAGGCCGTGCAGTCGCGGTGCAGAAAGCAGATATAGTCGTGCCATGTATCGATTGGCACGCAACGCAGTTTCAGGCGTCCTGGTCCGGCACGGCTCATCACTTCGACATGCCTGTCGACACGTTCTTCCGGTGACGCGCAATTCTCGATCGGTTCGCCGTCCCTCGCGCCAGCCGCATGGTTTTGCTGATTTTCATCCGCTCACCGTCTTCAGCCTTCCGCCTCGTCGAGGCCGATATCGACGGCCGGGGCCGACTGCGTAATTTTGCTCGTTGAGATGAAGTTGACGCCGCTTTCCGCCTTCGCCCGGATCGTCTCGAAGGTGATCCCACCCGACGCTTCCAGCGGTATCCGCCCGCCAACGATGGCGACAGCCTCACGCATGGTGTCGGGTTCCATATTGTCCAGCAGCAAGGAGTCGGCGCCCGCCTCGACGGCTTCGCGCACTTGATCGAGCGTATCGCATTCGACCTGGACCTTGACCAAGGTCGGTACCTGACTTTTCGCGCGCGCGATCGCTGCGGTAAGGCTCCCGGCGACCGCGATGTGGTTGTCCTTGATCAACACCCCGCCATCGAGGGCGAGCCGGTGATTGCGGCCACCGCCGCAGGTCACGGCGTGCTTCTCCAGTGCGCGCAGGCCCGGTGTCGTCTTTCGCGTATCGATAAGCTGGGTACCCGTCCCCTCGATCTCCGCCACATACTGCGCCGTCAGCGTCGCGATACCCGAGAGATGCTGCAGCAGGTTCAACGCGGTCCGTTCCGCGGTCAAGATACCGCGTGCCATGCCCGAGACGCGCGCCATGACGGTACCGGTCTCGGCTTTTTCACCATCGCGAATGCGGGCATCGAATGTGCAACCGGGTTCGCAGCGGCGAAACACCGCGGCCGCGACGTCGATACCGGCCACCATGATCGGTTCGCGCGCATTGACGTCGAAAACACCTGTCGTATCCGCATCTATCATGATCGTCGATGTCAGGTCGCCGAACCCAATATCCTCGCGCAGGAATGGGCCGATCTGTTCTTCGATGAGTTGAGGGTCGATCAATTTCGGCTCCTATGGTTTTCGAGAAGTGAACTGTCTGAAATGGCTCGGGTCTGTCTTTGACAGCGCAAAAGCGCCCCCCGGATCAAACCGCGCCGCGACATGGTTTCGGCACAGGCGGTACCCCTATCAAGCGCATGCGCTACGGAAGACGCCGGCAGATTACCGACCGAAACAGTCACCAGCCGGTCGCCGAGATCGCTGTCCGGATCCAAGTCAAATGCGGGCTCGCGCCGGACCGCCGGATGGTCGATATCGACGGCATTGGCGATCAGCGTGGCCGCGACATCGGCCGCTGCAGCATTCTCCGCCAACACAGTAACCGCGTCCGCGATTCCCAGCGAGAAGCTTCTACCATCCACCCCGCTCGTCGCGACACCGCGGATTCCGGTATCCGCATGGATAGCTGCAAACCCGTCCGGGAGACCCGTGTCAACTTCCGAGACGGCGCCGATCTTCATTTGCTCGCCCCGCACCAGATGGAGCGCGATATCGCCGCCGTTATTGACATAGGCTTTGTCGAGCCCCGGTATGGCGCTCATCGCTGCAAGTATCTCGTCGGCGACGGCCCCCGCGACCGCGGCCATCGGGGTCACGAAGATCGCGCTATGCGGTCGCACCGCCCGCACCATGCGCCGCGCCACGGGACCAGTCAGCGTCAGGTCGCCGGGTTCGGTCGGTTGCCGCAATTGAGGCAGTTCGGCCACCAAACCGGACAGCAGCCCGTCGAACCGTTCTGCAGCCGCGGCGTAGGCCGCCTGGATTGCGGCCGGATCCCCCTTGGCGCCGATCACCAAATCGATCGGCCCTTCGTTCAAATGCAGCCGCTCGCCCGACAAGCGCGCATGCTGCGCCGTCGGCCGGTCCGCCATTCGTTGCAGGGCGGCTTGCGTCATCGAGCCGCTAGCCCGCGTCCCGCTTTCGAAGCGGCCAGGGATTATCGGGCCGGGCGGCCGTGCGCCGCGCCGTATCCTTGAATTCGGCGACAACGGCGTCCAACGGCGTAATCGCGCCGGCGTGACCGCCCAACGCTACGAAAGCGTCGCGCGGCAGGGTGAATTCGATCGGCGCGACGATGGCCGGCGTGGGGACATAGCCAAACGACTGGTCCGGCATCCGGGACACGTCGACCATGACCGTGATTCCGCCGCCGGGCCAAATAAAAGCCGGTGCGCCACCCAAGGTGACGCTTGTCATACGGCCGCGAACGGAGCGGGTCAGCCGTACGGGATTATCCGTCACGCCGGCGCGCAGCGAACCGCCGGCACCGGCCATGAACAGCACTGTGGCGAGGGACGGCTCGCAATTTTCCTCGATCCGGTCGACCACCTCAAGCAGCGGCGACGGCATGTCCGTTTCGACCGGGCGCAACGCTCCGTCCAACTCGCAAAAGATCGAATCCTCGCCGGTCGTGCTGGTCATCAGCAGTCGCATACCCGGCCACGCTACGGCCGGATCGATGGACTCGATAATGCTAAGCGGGTCGGTGATATTGGTGCCGCCCCAGCCCTTACCGGGCTCGGCGACCTGGAAATAGCGTCCGGCCGTCGACTTGCGGCCGCGAATTCTGATCCCTGCCGGCTTCATATCCAGCACCTTGCCGGCCTGATGTTCCGACAGCACGCCGGTGATGTGGTCGTCGACGACGATCACCTCGTCGGCGTGGCCATGCCATTGCTGGGCAAAAATGCCGATCGCAGCCGAACCGCACCCGACCCGCATGCGCTGTTCCTCGACGCCGTGGACGATCGGCGCCTTGTCCGCCGCGACAACCAGCTTGGCCCCGCCTTCGATTTCGAGTTCCACGGACTCCTTGTTGCAGAGCGCCATCAGCGTCTCACAGGTGACGGAACCTTCCTTCTTGCTGCCCCCCGTCAGGTGATTGACGCCCCCGAGAGACAGCATCTGCGAGCCGTATTCCGCGGTGGTGACATGACCGACATGCTCGCCCTTGGCGCGGACCGCGGCGGTTTCCGCGCCCAAATGGCGGTCCGTATCGATCTTCACCTTGACGCCGCAATAGCTGAAGATGCCTTCCGAGACGACGGTGACCGTATCGACGCCTTCGAACTCGCTGGAAACGATAAACGGCGCCGGCTTGTAATCCGGATAGGTCGTCCCGGCGCCAATCCCGGTCACGAAGACGTCGGCGCCGGTAATCGGGTTGCCATCCCAATCGGATTCCGTTTCGAGGAAGGGCACCATCGCGCCGCCGCCCTCGGCCGTACGCTCGCTCATCACCAGGGGATCGGTTCGGATCAACTGACCGTCTTGATTGGCGTAACGCGCGCAGGCGCCGGCCCGGCCGGGCCGGATACGGCATAAAACCGGACAGGCATCGCAGCGGATGATCCCGTCCTTGCCTTCCCGCGCGCCGAACATTTCCGTCCGGTCGATGCCGGCCGGCGCGTTATCCGCGTTGCTCTGTTCATCCGCCATGGCAAATCTCCTTCGTTCAGCCGTCCTGTGCCCGCAGCGCATCGTACAGTCGGTGCGGCAGCAGCGGCGCGCGCGTCACCTTGATTCCAGTCGCGTGCCGGATCGCCCCGAAGATCGCCGGCGCGGTCGGGATCAGGGCCGGTTCGCCGATACCCTTGGCGCCGTAGGGCCCCAGCGGTTCCGGGTCCTCGATCAGGATGATATCGATCTCCGGCACGTCGCCGCAGGTCGGGATCAGATAGTCGTGCAGATTCTCGGTGCGGCCGGGAATATATTCTTCCATCAAAGCAAGGCCGATGCCTTGCGCGATCCCGCCATAAATCTGCCCTTCAACGAGGCCCGGGTTGATCGCCCGGCCAACATCGTGCGCGGCGACGATGCGCCGCAGATGCACCGTGCCCAGTTCCGTATCGACTTCGAGGTCGGCGATCTGCGCGGCGAAGCCATAGGTCGCGTACGGCACGCCCTGCCCGTCCTTATCCAACTTTCCAGTCGGCGGATCGAAACGGCCTTCGCCGGTCAGGACGGTGCCGTTCTCATCCAGGTTCAGCAATGCCTCAAGCACCAGCTCAGTCTCCCGATCACCGTCCCGCACCTTCAGACAAGACCCGTCGAGCACAAATTTCGCGCCGTCGCCCGCATTGGCCAACCGCAGGATCTGGGATCGTAAGTCGCGGCCGGCAAGATAGGCTGCCTTTCCTGAAACGAAAGTCTGGCGCGACGCGGATGTCTTGCCGGCATCGGGCGTCAGATCCGTATCGCCCTGTACGAGATCGAACGCGTCGGGCGGCAGGCCGAGCGCGTCGGCGCAAATCTGCAATACGACCGTATAGGAGCCCTGACCAATATCGACGGCGCCGTTGAACAGGGTCAGACGCCCGTCTCGGGACAGGCTGACGCGGATGGTCGAAGGGTTGGACATCGACGTGTTGCCGCAGCCATACCACATGCAGCCAATGCCGACGCCGCGCCGCAATCTACCACCCTGGTTCGTCTCATCCGCTTCCCGGCGCAGCCGTTCCCAATGCGGCCGCAACGCATCGAGACATTGGTCCAGACCGGCGCTCGCTTCGAGAATTTGCCCGGTCGCGGTCGGCTGCCCGGCTCGGATAGCGTTTTTGTAACGGAATTCGAACGGATCCATGCCCAGTTTTTCGGCCAGATCATCGTAAAGCTGTTCCTGCAGCATCGCGGCCTGCGGTACGCCGAACCCACGGAACGCACCCGACGGCGGCGCGTTGGTAAAGAGCGACCGCGTCTTCATGCGCACATTCGGTACGTAATAGGGGCCACTGCCATGCACCGGAACCCGGTCGGCCACGGTCGGCCCCCAGGAGGCGTAGGCGCCGGTATCGAAGCCGGCGGTCATTTCGATCGCCAGTATGTTGCCGTCCGCACCGGCCGCCGCCCGGCCCTGCAGGGTCGCAGGGTGGCGCTTCGTGCTGGAGGCCATGGATTCGATGCGGGTGTAGATGCAGCGCACCGGCCGGTCGAGCTTCCACGCCGCGACCGCCAGCAGCGGCTGGACCGACAAGTCGAGCTTACCGCCGAACCCGCCGCCGCAGGCCGATGGGATGATACGCACCGCTTCGTTCTCAATCCCGAGGATGCGGGCGCAGCCGTCCCGATCCATGTAGGGCGTCTGGGTACAGGCGGTGATCTCGATGCGGTCCCCGACTCGCCGTGCGAACCCGGCTTCCGGCTCGATATAGGCATGCTCGACGAACGCGGTCTGTAAATCGCCTTCCACGGCAACCGCCGCCGCCGCAAACCCGGCTTCGACATTGCCCTTATTCAGACCGCCGCGGATCAGCTCGTTGTCGGGATGGGCGGCTTGTACCGCGGCAGCCCCTTCCGCCGCCGCCGCGGCCAGCCCGACAATGGGCTTCTCGACCGTCCATTCGATCGGCAAATCGTCGAAGACGATCGCTTCGACAGCGGCGCGTTCGCCGACCAGCGCGAGCACCGCCTCACCGCGGAAGCGAACATGGCCCTCGGCGAAGGCGGGCTGGTCCTTGATGTGCGGGTTGATCCCAAAACTGTTTTCGCCCGGCACGTCGTGCGCAGTCAGGATGGCGGTCAAGCCGGGATACGCGGCGCGGAACGCGTCGAGATCGCCCAAAGAAAACCGCGCCCGCGCGTGCGGCGACCGGACGGGCCGCAGCCACAACGCATCTTCCGGCGCGGTATCCGCTCCGAACAGATCGCGCCCTGAAACCTTCGCGTCCCCGTCCACCCTCGGCAGCCGCGCGCCGACACTGGTCCCGTCGCCGAATTCGATTTCGGTCAATTCTGTAAAGCGATGCGCTTCAACGACGGCCTGAATGATCTGCCGATAACCGGTGCAGCGACAAAGTACGCCGCCAATAGCGTCCTCGACCTCAGCTTCGCTGGGTTGTGGTTTCTGGTTGAGCAGTTCCGTTGCCGCCATCAGCATGCCCGGCGTGCAGATACCGCACTGCGCCGCGCCGTGATGCAGAAAGGCGCGCTGCAAACCGCTCAGCGCGCTGTCGCCACCGAGACCTTCGACCGTCACGATTTCAGTGCCCTCGGCTTGGGCTAACGGCACCATGCAGCCGCAGACCTGCCGACCGTCGATCAGAACGGTACAGGCCCCGCAGTCGCCTGCGTCGCAACCGGTCTTCGTGCCGATCAGGCCTAGGTCGTCGCGCAGCACGGTCGTCAGGCGCCGAAACGGGTCGCCGCCGCACGATACTTCCTGGCCGTTCAGCTTGAACTGCGTCAGGTTTTCCGCCCTGATACCGCCATCGTTCATACTGCAGGCTCCGATTCCGGCCGCAGCGCCGCAAGCGCACGACGGACCAGGCTCGACGCCGCCTGGCTGCGATAGTCCGCGCTACCGCGCACGTCTTCAATCGGCGACAAGACCGACAACATGTCGTCATTCACCAGTTCATCCAACCGCGCGTCGGCAGCCTGACCAACCATCGTCACCTCGAGTCGGGGCAAGCGTTGGGCGACTTCCGAACAGGCACCGACGGCGACCCGGGCATGCGTGATCCGGCCTGCCGCGTCGCTATCGATTAGCACGGCAACCATCGCGATCGAGATCACCAGATAGCGCCTCGCGCCAAGTTTGCGGAATGTCGACCGCGCCGCCGGCCCGCGTTTCGGTATGAGGATCGCCGTGACGATTTCATCCGCCCGACGAGCGGTGCGGCGATTACCGAGCAGGAACTCACCGAGCGGCAGTATTCGGATCGCTGCGGCGGTCCGCAGCTCGACCGCCGCATCCAAGGCCAATAGCGCGGGGACGCCGTCGGCGGCGGGTGAAGCGTTGCAAATGTTGCCGACCAACGTGCCCCGATTCTGGATCTGCATGCCGCCGACTTCGCGGCCGGCCAAACGCAGGCAATCAAACCAGCCGGGCAAATCGGCTTCGATCAGTGCGGTCCAGGTGGCCAGGCAGCCGATACGAAATGTATCCGCCGTCTCTACGATGGCCGACAACGACGATACGGCGGTAAGGTCGAGGATGTGGCCCGGCGCCGGCCGGCCCCAGGCGAATGCTTCCGTTGCCGCGGGATAGATATCGGTGCCGCCGGCGAGAATGGTCCATGACCGTTCCGGCAACATCGTCAGTGCCGCATCGAGGCTATTAGGACGTTCGTACAGGCGCGTCATCAAGCCAGCTTCCGCAGCAGTTTGAGGAAGGTTTCCCGTTCCGCCCGGTCGAGCGGCGCGAGCGTGTCGCGCGAAATGTCCCTGGCGCGCGGGATAGCCTGGAGGAGCAGTTGGCGGCCCGGCCCTGAGAGACGCCAGAGACTGCGGCGCGCGTCGGTCGGGTCCGCCTTGGCGGCGATCAGCGCGCGGTCCCGCAGCCGCTTTACGACCCCGAGAATTGTCGCCGGATCCATCGCCGTCAGCCGGCCGAGCCGGTTCTGCGACACCTCCCCTTCATCGCCGATCTTGGCCAGCGCCGCGAACTGGGTCGGGGTCAGCTGTTGGTCGTTCAGCCCTTCGAAGAAGATCGCCGCATGCCGCTGATTGGCGCGCCGCAAAAGATGACCGACCTGATCCCCGAGAATGTAATCCTCGACGATGGACCCGAGTTGAACTTTCGCGTTCACTGCCATCGTATCAGCCTGCCCGTCGTTGCGGCGCGGCGCGCAACGCTGCCGTCGCGGCCGCATCGACGCCGGCTGGGTCGGTGTTCAGGACGACGCCAAACAGGTCCCGTGCTTGCTCTACCGTGTAGTAGCCGCGTGAGACATCGTTCAACACGAGTGCCGGATCGCGCGCAAAGGCGTCGCCATAGCCGCCTCCGCCGGGCGTCCCCACCGCGACGATATCGCCGACCGCAATCGGGATATCCTGATCCTTGGAGAGATGTGCCGGCACATAGGCTTCGCCATCCCGGTATACCGTGACCACATTCGGCGCGCCGTCGCTGCCGCCCCGTGCGCCTTGCGGCCCGACCCGGCCATGATCCATGACGAAAGAGGCCTGCGCCTCACCGCGCCGCAGCTCGACTTTGTAATTGATCCCAAACCCGCCACGCTGTTGGCCGGCGCCGCCCGATCCCTCGCGCAGCGCGTACTCATGAAACAGCACCGGGTAGTACTGCTCCAGCACCTCGATCGGCTGGGTCTTGGAAATGCCGATGGTCGAGCAGCCATTGGTCAGACCGTCCATCGCGGCGCTGCCGCCATAGCCGCCGCCGCTCAACTGATACATCACATAGGGGCGGTCCTTGTCCGGATCGAAGCCGCCCAGCGCAAAATTGCCACTCGATCCCGCCGGTGCGGCGGTTACGATGTCGGGCAACGGCGCGACCAGCGCGGCAAACACCGCTTCCGCGATACGTTGGGACACCTCGGCGGCGCAGCCCGATACCGGCCGCGGGTATTTAGCGTAGAGGAAAGTGCCTTCCGGGTCCTTGATATGGAGCGGTTCGAAAGTACCGGCATTGATCGGCACGTCGGGGAAAATGTGTTTCATCGCCAGATAGACCGAGGAGCAGGTCGTCGCGATCACGCTGTTCATCGGCCCCCGGCAGGGCGGGCTCGATCCGGTGAAGTCGAAATAGAGGTCTTCGTTCTTCTTTTCGATGGACAGCGCGATCTTCAGGGGTTCGTCGACGACACCGTCGGAATCGACCCAGGCTTCGCTGCGATAGGTGCCGTCGGGGATCTGGGCGATCTTGGCGCGCATCTGACGTGCTGCCCGAATGCGCCATTCCGCGATCGCCGCCTTCACGGTATCCGCGCCGTAACGGTCGAGCAGGCGGTTCAACTGCCGCGCCCCGACATTGAGTGCTGCGATCTGCGCTTTGACATCGCCGATGCGCTGGTCCGCGATGCGGATGTTGGAGCAGATGATAGCGTAGATTTCGGGATCCATCGCGCCGCGCTTAACCAGCTTGACCGGCGGGAGGCGCAACCCTTCCTGTTCCACTTCAGTGGCGTTGGCGGAAAACCCGCCCGGCACGGCGCCGCCGATATCCGGCCAGTGTCCCGTGTTGGACAGCCAGGAAAACAGGGTTCCGCGATAGTAGAACGGCATCGCGAAGCGAACGTCCATCAAATGCGTGCCGCCGAGATAAGGGTCGTTGACGATGTAGATGTCGCCCTCATCCGGCGGCAGCGCGCGGCCATCGCGGATGAACTCGATCAAGGTCGTGGTCGAGAACTGCATGGTGCCGACAAAGACCGGCAGCCCGCCTTCTCCTTGCGCGATCAATGCGCCGGTGTCGGCGTCGTAGATGCCATCGGACCGGTCGTCGGCTTCCGCGATGACGGGCGAGAAGGCGGAGCGCGAGAAGGTCAGATCCATCTCGTCGCAGACCTGCTGCAGACCGGCCTGGATAACACCAAGGGTGATCGGATCGATCTCAGTCACGCGCCTGCCTCCATATGGATCAACAGATTGCCGTCAGGATCCGCCTCCACCCGGTTGCCCGGCTCGATGACGATCGTAGTGTCCATCTGCTCGACAATGGCGGGACCGTCGAAAGTGGCATCCGCCGGCAGGCGGTCACGCGCGAATATCGGTGTTTCGCACCACGTCCCCTCAAACCAGACCGGCCGCGTCGATGTTCGCGCCGCATCGACAGTCGCCTGGCGGTCGGAAGAAGCGATCAGCACGTCGAGTGCGATCTCCGGCCGGATACCGATGACCGACGCCTTGAGATTGACCAGACTCGCCCGGATTTCCGGTAAATCGACCTGGAAACGTTCGAAATAAGCCGCCTCGAATATCCCTTGGATATCGCTACGGGTTATGTCGGCATTCGGCAGAGAGATATCGATCAGGTGCGTTTGACCGATGAACTGCATATCGGCGCCGTACCGGACCACGATATCGTCGACAGCAACCCCTTCGGCTTCGATAAGGTTCCGACCTTCCGTGATCTGCCGCGCCAGAACGTCCCGGACCATATCCATATCGACGCCGTCGAGTGGCCGGTTCACGGTGCGGACGAAATCGTGCCGCAGATCTGCAACCACGCAACCCAGCGCATTGGTTATTCCCGGCCGGCCGGGGATCAGTACGCGCGGAATGGAAAGCTCGCGCGCCAGCGCCATCGCGTGCAGCGGTCCGGCACCGCCGAAGGCGAACAACGTAAAATCGCGCGGATCGTGGCCTTTCGCCAGCGACACCATACGGATTGCGCCGGCCATACGGTCGTTGGCGATACGCAGTATTGCGCCTGCCGCACCTTCCGCATCGAGGCCAAGCGGCGCCCCGATAGTCTGCGCCATGACGCCTCTAATTTCTTCGACCCGCGCCGCGCCGGTCGCGGCCAGCAAGCCTTCGGGGTTCAACCGGCCGAGCAGCAGGTTGGCGTCGGTGATTGTCGGTTCCGTGCCGCCACGCCCATAACAGATCGGTCCCGGTTCCGCGCCGGCGCTGCGCGGACCGACCCGAAGCATTCCGGCATCGTCGACGAAGGCGATCGATCCGCCGCCGGAACCGATCGTCCGCACATCCACCATGGGAACGTGGATCGGCATCGCGTATTCCAGCTCGAGCTCGCTGCTGACCGCCGGCACCGCATCGAGCACGAGCGCGACATCCGTCGAGGTGCCGCCCATATCGTAGGTGATAAGATTTTCGAACCCGCCGCGCTTTGTGGTATAGGCCGCCGCCATGACCCCGGAGGCGGGACCCGACATGACGGTCTTGGCCGCTTCGCGGTCGACCTGCCGGGCCGACACCATGCCGCCGTTGCCGTTCATGACAAGCAAGTCGCGCCGGAAGCCTTTCGCGCTGAGTTCGGATTGCAGCCGGTCGACATAGCGGTGCAGGAAGGGGCGGACAGAGGCGTTGACGGCGGCGGTGACACCGCGCTCATACTCACGGTATTCCGACAGCAGTTCGTGCCCCGCCGTGATGTAATCGTTCGGCCAAATCTCGCGGGCGATCGCGACGGCGCGCCGCTCATGGTCCGGGTTGGCGTAGGCGTGCAGGAAATGGACGACCAGGGATTCGCAGCCTCCCTCAAGCAGGCGAAGCGCGGCATCCCGGACGCCGTCCTCGTCGAGCGGCACAACGACATTGCCTTGCGCATCCATCCGTTCGGCGACTTCGAGACGGCGGTCGCGCGGAATGACCGGTTGGAACTTACCGAACATGCCGTAGGGCTGCGGCCGGGTCCGGCGGCCGACTTCGATCACGTCGCGGAAACCGCGTGTCGTGATCATGCCGGTCGGCGCGAGCTTGCGTTCCAAGACGGCGTTCGTCGTGGTCGTCGTGCCGTGAATGATGGCGTCCAGGTCGGCTAGCGACACGCCTGTCTCTTCGAGCGCGTTGAGCACACCGAACGCCTGATTTTCCGGCGTCGAAAGCGTCTTGACCACCCGCACGCCGCCGCCATCGCGCCGGTCGACCAACAGCAAATCAGTAAACGTGCCGCCGACATCGATACCGGCCATTACCCGAATGCCGGCTTGCTTTCCCTTATCGCTCAATATCAATCGACGCCCCATTCGTTTGTATACAAACGATATACGCAAACCTTCCACCTTTGCAAGCCGAATGAGACCGGCTTGGCCCTATGTGCTAAATCCGGCTATCCCTCAGTCCGGATAGCAGCAACTCGCGCTTTCCGAACGATTGCAGGCATGGAATTGGATATGCTTGCGGTATAATCGACCAGGAGGTTTGGCGTTGAGCGAAACGCGCATTGCGATACTTGGTGGGGTGGGAAGTGGAACCATCGTTGCGCAAGCCATTGCCGACCTTTCAAAATCGGGAGCTGCGATAAGCTGTTACGGATATTTCAATGATTTGATGCCGCCGGGCGAATGCATTGGGGGCATTCCCGTCATTGGACCCTTTGAGGCTTGGAACGACCTTCCCGCTGACGTCCTGTTAATTCCGGCAATCCATAAAGTCGGAGAAATGGCGCGGCGAATTGCACGCATTGAAGGACTTGGGATTCCCAACGCGCGCTTCACATCCGTCGTGCACCCGACCGCCTGCATCGCCAACGACGTTACGATTGCCGCCGGATCTTATGTGGGTCCGCACACGGTGATCATGCCGGGCGCACGCGTCGGGCAGCGCACTTCGTTGCGGGCCGGCAGTTATATAAGCCATGAAGTTTGCATCGGCGATTGGTGCTTTGTCGGACCGAATACGGTTGTCAGCGGACGTTGTCGGCTTGATACAGCCGCGTATTTGGGACCGGGCGTCAATGTGCGCGAAGAGCTTTTAGTTGGCCGTTATGCGACAGCGGGCCTGGGCGCCGTCGTCATTCACGATGTGCCGGCAGAGGCGACAGTGGCGGGGAACCCGGCACGGCAAATTAGTCGCCAGGGCCCGGAGATCGGGAAATGAGGATTCCCTTCAATCGTCCTTATTTCAAAGGCCGTGAATTCGAGTATCTCAAAGAAGTTCTGGACGCCGGTTCCGTGGGCGGCGGCGGCGCATTCACGAAGCGAGCTGAAGGCTGGCTTGAAAACCGTTTGGGCGTTCCAAGAGCACTGCTGACGACATCCTGCACGGCGGCGCTAGAGATGGCCGTCATACTGGCCGAAATCGGCCCCGGCGATGAAGTCATCATGCCGTCCTTCACGATATCTTCCATGGCCAATGCGGTTGTCTTGCGGGGCGGCATCCCTGTTTTCGTCGACATCCGTGCCGATACGCTTTGTATGGACGAGCGGCTGATCGAAGACGCGTTGAGTTCGCGCACACGCGCCATTATGCCGATGCACTATGCGGGCGTCGCTTGCGATATGGCGGTTATCAAGGACATGGCCCAGCGCCATAACTTGGTCGTCATAGAAGATGCCGCGCATGCACTCCTGTCCGCCTATAAGGACTCGGCCTGCGGCAGTCTGGGCGATATCGCAACGGTGAGTTTTCACGAAACGAAAAACGTGGTGAGCGGCGAAGGCGGTGCGCTGCTTATTAACAGGGCCGATCTGGTCGAGCGTGCAGAGGTTCTGCTCAACCTCGGTACGAACCGGTCCCAGTTCAAAAGGGGTGAAGTGAAGCGTTATGAATGGCTCGACATAGGGTCTTCCTACCTGCCGAGCGAATTGACGGCGGCGTGTCTTTTCGCACAGTTGGAACAAGCGGATTCCATCACCGCGCGGCGCCGGGAAATATGGCGACACTATCACAATGCAATGGAAAAGCATGAGGAGGCGCGACGGCTGACAAGGCCAATCGTGCCCGCGGACCGAGAAATCAACGGTCACATCTATTGCGTGCTATTGCCCGACACCGAAACGCGCGGGAGGATCATCGAGGCGCTGTCGTCCAACGGAATCGACGCCCTTACCCATTACGTGCCGCTTCACGACACGCCGGCGGGGCGTCGATATTCCCGGACGGCGGGCACCATGAAGGTAACCGATTCCGTGGCCGGGCGTCTTCTTCGGCTGCCAATCTGGGTCGGGATCGAACCCCAACTCGAATGGATAACCGATCAGGTCGGAGCGATTCTGGCGCAGCCCAATTAAGTCCGTGAGCGGTGAGAACTTGATCGACCTCAGTATCGTTGTCCCGGTCTTCAACAGCGGACCCCTGCTTGGGAAACTGGCGGACCGCGTGTTGGCGTTCCTCGATCGGAGCGACCGGTCGGGTGAGCTGATCTTGGTCGACGACGGCAGCGATGCGGAAACCTGGGCAGCCATCGTTTCGGCATCGGCACGGGACCCACGGGTAATCGGGATCCGATTGGATCGCAATTATGGCCAACATACCGCTTTGATGTGCGGATTGCGCGCCAGTGCAGGGACCTGGGTCGCGACGATCGATGACGATCTGGAAAATCCACCCGAAGAAATCGAGAAACTTCTGGAAGTCGGGCAGGCCGGGAGTGATTTGGTGTTTGGCCGGTTTCGCCGGGAACGCAGGCCTCTCATCCGCCGGATGGGCAGCGGGTTTATCGACGCCTTCAACCGAGTTGCATTCCGAAAACCCCCGGGGGTCACCGTCAGTAATTTCCGGCTGATCCACCGGCGTGTCTTGGAGGCGGTATGCCGGTCCGATTTGGCCGCCCCCTATATTACGGGTCTGGCGTTGTTGAATGCGCGCAACGCGTCCAATGCGCCCGTACGCCATGAGCAGAGCCAGCTTGGCGATAGCCGGTATTCCTTCGGCCAACTTCTGGCCCTCACGAAAATCGTCGTTACAGCCGCACTTAGGACGCGGCTTGGTACGGGCAACGATAATCCGACAGAAGAGATTCACTATCGGGTCGCGGAGACAACCGGCACATCATCGCCAAGTCCGTCTTCTCGCGAGGCGGCACCGCAAGCTGAAATTAAGGAACAAACAACTACGACGATTGAGCCCTCGGGCTTTTTCAGAGCCTACCAAAGAATTTTTTCTTTGCGTGCCTATTGGCAGTTGGACGCTGTGCTTATTGCATTTATCGCCCTCGCGGGTTTCACAATCGGCATCCAGCTCATTCAGCAAGCCGCAAAAGGCGGGGATAGCCGGGAGGCGGTCATTGTACAGGCAACCCATGTACCGGCCGTCATGATCGCTTGCGGTCATGGGTTCGCTGATTTGGCATCGAGCGCAATTCCCGACCTCGACCGATTTCTCACGCTCGAGGCCGATACATTTTCCTGCGACAAAATTCCGGCGGACATCGCCTTACACCCCCCTGACCAGTGGCAGCGATATTACAGCTACCTCATGTACGCGATTGGTTTCGTTTGGAAGATCGCGGGCATTTCGCTATCGGCCATTTGGGCGTTCTACGGCGTGGTTTTCGCCGCCGCGCTTTGCGCGCTTTACGGATTGATGCGGCAAGTGGTCGGACCGGTTTTCGCCTTGGTCGCGCTGGCGCCGATCGCGAGCTCGAACATATGGCTCACGACATTTCCCAGCCTTTACTACTTCATTAAGGCGCCCTTTTTCTGCGCCGCGGTAATGCTGCTGTTTTTGCTGGTTCTAAAGCCGCCAGAAGACCGGCGTTTCGGACTATACGCGCTATTTTTGGGCACGCTCATTGGCCTGAGTCTCGGTTTTCGCCGGGACCTTATGGCCCTCATTCCCCTGTGTATTCTCGTCCTTCTGTTTTGCTCTCCCGGAGAGATTGCTCGAAAATTGTCGAGGGCAGCGGCGGGAATCTCGATATTCGCAATCGGTCTCGTCG
>Ga0315338_1001553_pt1 | contig 28106 bp, 36 predicted proteins | sample ASW8metaG_FD_204518 | JGI IMG/M metagenome (GOLD analysis project Ga0315338, IMG submission 204518) | Ammonia-oxidizing marine archaeal communities from Monterey Bay, California, United States - ASW #8 | ecosystem: Environmental > Aquatic > Marine > Coastal | place: USA: California | collected... | reverse complement strand
TGAAAATCCTTTTTGTTTCATACATTAATTTTAGCACCATAATCCGTGATTTTCGATGCAAAATCTGAGAACACAAATAATTTAAATTAAAGATTTATTTTTGACGTAGTGAGTTAAGCATGGAGATAAAATACTTTATTCATTATTTTCCATGTACCCTCTACCTTAAGTAGTGTAAAAAAATCAGTAAATTTATGCCCCGTCCAGTTATCAGATTCAAGACGAACGGTTGCGACAGTACCAACTACATCAATACTAGCTATTCTTGTTTTAAGTTCGGTTGCTGGTCCATTTTTATCATTCCAGTCAAAAAGCTTTTGTATTGGTCCGGCAAATAAGTCATCCCCAATATAACCAAAGATCGTCGCATCTGTATGAAATGCAGGTTTCATGTCATCACCTTTCCCTGACTTTGCTCCATCAATATAGAACTGCACGGTCTTTTCAATCATTTCATTATCACTTGTATTATTGGATATATCGCCCATGGTACTAACTCCTATAAATTGAATTGATATGCATGTATGTATTAATAGTTGTATCATACTCTAAAAAAAATATTTTAGATAAAAAAAAATAGGTAAAAAGAGATTCTAATCCCATATCACGGATAAACTAATCGCTTTAAAGAATTCCTATTTACATCTGGGATTAGGTATGACTGTAAAACACTTTGAGTTTCAAATTTTATGTTGTATATTGGATAAATTTTTCGAGAAAGCTATATGAAAACATTAGTATTTCAATCTAAAATTGGCGGTGGTTCTCTGACTTGGGATTCTAAAAATATAAGTCAGTTAAAAACTGATCATTTAATTATAGAAAGTTGTCTAGCAAGTGTACGGTCTTGGTGTAAAAAACTTGGTTACGAATACAAATTTGTTACTCATGATTTAAAATGGAATTTTGAATTTCTTTCAAAAAATGATCCCCAACTTAATTGTGCCCTTCAAAATTGGACACATTTACCAAAAGAAGGATATGACCAAATTATATACTTAGATAATGATATTTTTGTGTTTGAATATTCTAATTCACCTCCAATAGTAGATTTTGGTTTAGTTTGTCGTTATGGTGACCAAACGCAATATGCAAAACATTATTGTGGCAATGATTCACTGTGGTGGAATTCTGGTGTGATTGTAATGAGCCAGAAACGATGCAGTCACCTAAGCAATTGGATGCTAAATTACATCCCTCGGGCAAGAGAGCTTTCGTTATTTCGTGACCTGCCTCGAGAAGAGTCCCTAATAACTAAATATTGTGCAAAGTATAAACCGACTAAACTTGATCCTATTTGGAATACTATGCCTCCACAAACCCCAATTCCTATGTATTTAAATACAAAATTTCTTCATCTTTTGGGTACATCCAAATTGAATACATTATTAAAATGTCCTAAAGAAATCCAAGAAGTTATAATGAAAAACATTGACGTTTCTGAAAAAATTATTGCCTGATATATAAAAAAAAGAGCTTAAAGAAATGAAAAAACTCTTAATTATACTTCTTCTCTTTTTCCCGGTTCATGGTGCATGGAGTATAGAGAAAATCAAAAGTTACTGGTGCAAAAAAAAAGCCACAAAAGCTAAAACTGAATTGGCAGCAAATAGAATTTATAGTGGTTGTTATAGTGGACACAAACTTAGATATTCCTGCGGTAAAAAAGCAGCAAAAGCTAAAACTGTATTGGCAGCAAATAGAATTTATAGTGGTTGTTTTACTGGAAACAAACATCAATATTCCTGCGGTAAAAAAGCAGCAAAAGCTAAAAATGTTTCTGTAGCAGGTGTGATTTACAGAGCTTGTTATAATGATTATTAATTCCCTATCAAGGATCAAAAATAAAAAACCTTGTCGACTCGATCCGGTCACGGTCCAACAAAAAGTCTAATTGATCTTTTTACATTTACCCCTTTGTTCACGTTCCTTATTATTTTCATCATCTTTTCTTAATAAAAATTTTCCAGATTCAATGTTCAAAACAAAAAATAATTTGGATGACACAGTATCTACACCGCCTCCAAAATCTCCGTGAAAATCAAAATAAATTGTTTGTTTTTTTGTTTTTTTTATAGGAACCTCTCTGGCTTTTTGCAACCAAATCACAACATTTCTTTTTGGTATGTAAAAAAACGAAAATTTTTTCTGAATTGTATCAGTTACGCAAATTAAGTTTACAATTTCATTGGCATTAACATTTCTATAAATTGTTAAAAGTAGAAAAAATAAAATTGAGATTTTTTTCACTTAAATTTTTAAAAAAATCAAAATAGTTAAAATTAAATTCAAACTTACCAAAGATAAAACAATTAATGGTAATCCAGGAATTAATTTTAATAATACTTTTAGTTTTTCTTCCAGTTCTTTATCCATACAATCCTCCTTTCTAGTAACTGTTTTTTTTCCAAAATTATAGTATTAAGGTTAGCGACTTTTGAGCAAAAAATTATGTAACAATTATTCCAAATAAAAGCAAGATGCTCGTAGAACCTAAGTACAGGATAAAATTTTATTAAATGTTACTTAACTAGCAGTGAACTGACCATCTATTTGATTCCTTCTAGCTCCAGCAAAATTCTCAAAGTTTCCAAATGTCAGGGTTTCTCGAATGTACAGTTGATATATTTAATATCTTTTCTATGAATTTTTTCCAAGTGCCGGATGGCTTCCAAATCTTTTCCATGGATTCTTTTGCTTTTTCTTCAGGAGAATTATTGTGCAAAACTCTATAGAGATAAACAAAAGCAGAAACTCTCATATTCATAGCACAGTGAACAAAAATTTTTTTTTCCCGATATTTTTTCATAGCCAAAACAAAAGAATTAAAATCAGTTTCTTTAGGATTATCCCACTCAACAGGAATATAAATATAATCCATATTATTCTCTGCAACTAAAAATTCTTCATTATCAATAAAGTTTTGATGAGAAGGAAGTAAATTAATTACTACTGCCACTCCTTTTTTTGACAGTTTCTTAAAACTGCCCTTGCTAGGGCGTCCACCCGTTATTAATTTTTCATTTATAACTAAATGGTTAAATATATCCATAAAAAAATTTTCATGTTATATGTTTGGGATCCAAATAGAAATAAGACCTTGAAGATTTAAAAATTTACTAGCATTAATATTACCAGCAAAGGATGATAAAAATTTTTCTACCAACTTTTCTTTTTTTATAATTTCAAAATCTAGCAATGGCAATTTAGTAATATTATATTCTATTTTTAAATACTCTTTTGCTTCTTTAATATTTCCTATGGCATCAACTAGTCCTATTTGGAGAGCTGATTGACCAGTAAAAATTCTTCCATCTGAGATTAATTGTATTTTTTTATTATCTAACATTCTTTCTTTTTTCACTAAATCAATAAAATTTTTAGATATTTCTTTCACAATTTTTTCCATTTGTTCTCTCGCTTTTGGAGTCATTTTTTCTAAAGGAGATGGAGAAGCTTTTAAGTCTCCACTTTTAATAATTTCAGTCGAAACACCAATCTTTTTTGCAAGCTCAGTAATTTCGGAGGTTAATACTAGTACACCAACTGATCCTGTAATAGTTCCTTCTTGAACAAATATATAATTTGATCCTAAAGAAGCCATATATGCAGCAGAAGTAGCAACCTCTCCCATAACTGATATAATTGGTTTATTCTGAGCAATACTTTTTATACTTTTATAAAGCGTTTCACCTCCTACTACTGTTCCACCAGGACTATTAATAAGTGCTATAACAGCTTTTGTGTTTTTATTTTGAGATAATTCTTCAAGTTTTTCATATCTAAAAGAATCCTGTGTAATAATATTGTCTATCGTAATTTTTGCTATATGCGGTTTTTTATATCTACTATCAGAAATTAGCATTACAAAGAAAAAAATTACTAAAACTATCAAAATAATTTTTTTGTAACGAATTTTTTTAAACATATTTAAAAATATTTTTTTCATACTAAAATTATAGCATCATGATCCGTGATTTTGGAGACAAAATATATAATATGATAACAAAAAAAAATATACTAAAATAGATTTTTTTTATTTATTGGGAGAAAAATTATTGTAGTTTTAGATCCCTTTTTTATCGATAATTGAAAATTGTAGATCTTCCTCGTTTTTTTCTGATGACATTTTTAAATTAGTAACTATTAAACGAAGCTCTACACTATCGAATTCTTTGCCCGTTCCTATTCTTGTACAAATCATCTTAATTTCATTATAAATATCTTTTCTATCTTTATTTTCTAATATATATTCATAGTTTCTATCATTTTTAACTTCTAATTTAACACCATATTTTTCATTAAAATGTTTTTCTAGCGCACGTAAACTATCTTTGCACATTATAAATTCATCTAATTGTTCAGATTCAAAAAAATTGTTAGTAGCAATTTTCCAAACTCGTTTTGTCATACTTGTACAATAAACAATGTGGTTTTTAAATAACTTATTTGGTACCTTCCCTTTTGTCCGGTACGAACTGGATGTTGTATCTATGCACTTGTCACCGAATTTGATGCCAAACAATTCTTCAATTTCTTCTGGTTGTCTATCTTCTATTACTTCAGTCCATGCGCCGTGAAATGGGAAAAGAAGAAGAAGTATAATTAATGTTTTTTTCATAAAAATAATATACACTATGATTCGTAATTTTTGAGTAAAAAAATGTTATATCTTATAAGCTATTGTAGCATTGCTATTCGTTTTTTTTAAGAAAAAATTAACATATAATATATTTTAAGGAAAAATTAATGCCTTTTGTTACAATTACTTTACTAGAGGGTAAAAATAAGGAATACATTAAATCAGTTACAGATGGAATAAATTCTGCGGTCATAAAAACTATGGGCTTTCCTGCAGATGATAGATATCAAGTGGTTCATCAAGTAAATCAGGACTGTCTTCAATATCAAAACAGGACTGGTGATCGAGTAATGATGCATTTAGTCATGCGTTCACGTCGTTCAAATACGTCAAAGCAAGCATTTTATAAAAAAGTGGTTGAAAATTTATCCAAGAGTCCTGGAATTAAACCTGAAAATATTTTTATAACAATAACTGAAAATCATGATATTGATTTTTCTTTCAAGGATGGGATTGCTCAATTTGTTATTTAAAAATTTGAGTAAAAGTTTTTCGTTAGTAAATAACAAGAAAAATTAATACAAGTCCATTTCCCCATAAGGAATAGAAAGTAATTCTCATTCCAATTTTTCTGAATAATATTTTTTTTTGATAAAGACTTATTGTGTGAAAAATTCTTCCTAAAACAAAAATTATACCAAGACTGTGCACATAAATTAAATAATATGAAATGTTTTTCGCATATCCAATCCATTCTATTCCAATTAATGAGATAAGAAAAATTGGGGTATATTCTATAAAGTTACCTTGAGCTCTAATTCTTCTCATCAATGTTCTATTTCCATCATCCCCAAAAGAGACTTTATTTTTACGTCTTTCTATAATTATATTAAGAGATAGTCTGTGTAAAATAATAATACCTAAGGCTACATATATAAAAGAATGATAGAGCATTAAATATATTTAATAATTTGTCTTTTTCTTTTAAACGAACTAGGAATATTCATTAACTTCCTATACTTTGATACTGTTCTTCTAGCAATACTAATTCCTTTTATTTTTAGTTTAAAGACAATTTTTTTATCTGACATAACATTTTTTTTATTTTCTTCTTTTACAAGTTTTAAAATTTTATTTTTTATTAATTTGTTTGATAATAATTTAGCTTGGTCTTTAGAATTTATTCCTTTAGAAAAAAAATATTTTAATTCAAATACTCCTTTAGGTGTTTCAATATATTTATTAGTTGTACATCTGCTAATTGTACTTTCATGGAGGCCTGTTTTTTCTGCAATTTCTTTTTGTGTTAAAGGATAAAAATAATTTATTCCTTTTTTAAAAAAATTTTTTTGGTGATTTATTATTTCATTTGTCACTTTTTCCAAAGTTCTTCCTCTGCTTTTTATTGCATCTAATAATAATTTTCCAGATTTTACCCAGTTAGTTAAACTTTCCTTTTCTCTGTTAAGTAATTTTTTTTTTTTAATTATTTGATATAACTCTTTATTAAAATTAAATTTAGGAATTTGTGATTTATTAACTTCTAATTTAAAGTTATCTTTGTTTTGTTTTAATATAATATCAGGAATTACATTAATATTAGGTTGATAATCAAAAATATTTGCTGGTTTTGGATTTAACGATTTAATATTTTTAATCATTCTTAACAATTCATTTTTTTTAATTCTGGTTTTCTTTGATAACAAGTCAATATCATTTTTAGCTAATAACTCCAGGTTTTTCACAAGAAAGTGATATTTACTATTAAATAATCTTTTTGATTTAAGTTGTATCTCAATACATTCTGAAAGATTTCTTGCAAAAATACCTGGTGGGTCAAATTCCTGAATTCTTTTTAAAATTCTTTCAACTAGAGATAAAGTTATATTATAATTTAGTACATGTAACTTTTTAGAGATTTTATTTAGATCATCATTATTAATATAACCATTATTATCAATGCATTCTAAAAATTTTCGTGCTATTACTCTTTCTTCATTGTTATCAAGATCAATGTTTATTTGCTCATTAATATGATCTCTTAAATTTTTTTTTTGTTCTAAAGTATTTTCTATATATTGTGATTTTGAACTGCTTTCCTTTATATTTCTATATGATTTTAAATTATATAATTTTTTTTCTTCTTTAGTTGATTCTGGTTCTAGTAATGGATTTTTTTCTAATTCTTTATTTATTTTTTTTATCATTTCAGAATAAGATAATTGCAAAATTTGAAGGGATTCCTGCATTTGCAGATTAATGGTGGTTCTTTGGGATTGATTTAATTTCAAGGTATTTTTTATTTTCATATATTTAATATTTAAAATTTAAAAGTGTCACCTAAATAAACTTTTTTTACCACCTCATTATTAACAATATCTTTTGGCATTCCATGCATTAATACATTTCCTTCATGAATTATGTAGGCTCTGTCAATTACAGTTAAAGCTTCTCTAACATTATGATCTGTAATTAAAACACCAATATTTCTTTTTTTTAAATTTTTTATTAAGTTTTTTATTTCATTTAATTGTAGCGGATCAACACCAGTAAAGGGTTCATCAAGTAAAATAAAACTAGGTTTAGTACACAATGTTCTTGCAATTTCAACTCTTCTTCTTTGTCCACCAGATAACTTTAATGCATTTTCTTTTCTTTTTTCAATTAAAGAAAAATCTTTTAAAAGATCTTCTAAAATATTTATTCTTTTACCTTTATCTGGTTCACTGTATTCAAGAATACACATTAAATTTTCTTCTACTGTTAAACCTCTAAATACTGATTGTTCCTGAGGTAAGTACCCTATGCCTAGTTTTGAACGAATATAGATTGGAAAATTAGTAATATCAATACCATCAACAAAAATTTTTCCTTTATTTGGCTTTATTAATCCTGTTAAGATATGAAAACAAGTCGTTTTTCCTGCTCCGTTAGGGCCTAATAAACCGACGGCTTCTGATCTATGTACTTCAAGATTAATATTACTTAAAACTTCATTTTTTAAAAAAGATTTATTCAAATTTCTTACTAAAAGACCTTCTTCACCACTATTCTTTTTTTGATCTAATAATACCATAAACTTTTCTTTTACTTCCTTTCTGATCGGGCTCGGTAGATATTTCTCCTTTACCAGTTAAAACATTAAAAACACCTTTATCACCAAAAAGTATATCTCCTTCTTTTTGTAATTTTACATTTTCATAAAGTTCTATAATTTTATTTTCAACAAAATATATAGCTCTTTTTGAAGATGCTTCTCCTTGATCTGATATAATTACAACGTTATTATCAGCATTAATCTGTAAAATTTTTGTGTCACCATTTTTTGTTTCACAGCTAAACGCAGTTAACATATCCGCTCTAAGAGAAGTTAAACCTTCTTTTACAAATGCATTTCCTGTAATAATTATTATACCTTCTTCATTGTCTAACTCTATTTTATTATCAGCCGATATTTCTATTTCTTTTTCATCATTTTCTTTATTATCATTTTTTTTTAAATTATTATTTTCATTTGCAGTAGAGTTTGTATTTTTGCTTGGTAACTTTTTACTACTTACTATTTTTGTTTCTGTAGTTTCTTCTTCTAAACATAAAGGAGCTGCGGAAATATTTTTATTAACTAATACAATTAAAATTAATACAAAAAAAAGGAAATAATTTTTATTTGATATCATAAATAAATTTGATTATTCTAAATTTTTAAATTTTATTTTACTCTTTCCAATTAGCTGAAAAGTTTTACCTGTTCTTTCTAATTCAAATCCTTCAGAGGAAAAACTGATAGCTTCACTTTTCCCAAAAAGTTTTTTACTTCCATAAATTTGTGATTTTTTTAGATCTAATACAGCATTATCAGTATCAATTTGTTGTCCATCACTATGCAAAAATAACACATCCCCCATCACTTCTAATGTTTGTTTTTCAATATCAAAAACCCCTTCTTTAGCATTCATTGTCAACCACTTTCCTGTTTTTAAGTTTATTTCAACTCCTGGTTTTTCAAATAATAATTTATTTTCATCATTTATTATTTTTTGATATTTTGTTGCATGTATGAAAAAAGGCTGATTAAACTCGTCAATACCTTGAAATCTAAAGTTTTTTGTTTTTTTATTTTCTAATACAATTTCTTTTTTTTGATGACCACTATATATCGAAGGCCAAAAAAAAATTGATATAAAAAGAAAACCCAAAATAAACGGTACTAATTTATAATAAGATTTTCTTAAAAATAATGATCTTTCGTATTTACTTGTTATTTGTTTACTACTAAATAAATTTAGAATTTTTTCTTTTCTCATTAGCAATTAAATTAATGAAATTAAGTTAATCCTAATTCTATACAATCGTGGATATGAAGTATACCAATTGGTTTATTATTTTTTGTAACAAAAATTTGTGTAATTTTTTTTTTTTCCATTATATTTAATGCTTCATTTACATAAACATTTTGATCAACGGTTTTCGGATTTTTTGTCATTATACAGGAAGTTTTTTTTTCTAAAATTCCATTCTCCATGTGTCTTCTTAAATCTCCATCCGTTATAATTCCTAGAAGCTTGTTAGTTTTTGATGTTACACCTAAACATCCGAAACGTTTTTTAGTCATTTCAATAATTGCAGTTGTCATAGGTATATTTTCATTTATTAATGGTAGTTTTTTCCCAGAATGCATAACATTTTTTACTAATAATAATTTTTTGCCTAGTTGCCCTCCAGGATGATAGGAATAAAAATTTTTTTTGGTAAATTTTTTACTAGTCATAAGTGAAATTGCAATTGCATCACCTAACACTAACATAGCTGTAGTTGATGTTGTTGGGGCTAAGTCAAGAGGACAGGCCTCTTTTAAATCTGAAATCTTTATACATACGCTTGAAATATTTTCTAATTTTGGATTGGATTTTCCGGTAATAATTATTAATGGAATTTTTTTTTCATTTGAATATGTGAAAATATCATTTAGTTCGATTGTTTTACCCGAAAAGGTAAATGCTAAAATTACATCTTTTTTATTAATTATTCCTAGATCACCATGACTAGCTTCTGTTGAGTGTACAAATTGTGATGGTGAGCCAGTGGAGGATAAGGTTGAAGCAACTTTCTTTCCAATTATTCCACTTTTTCCAATTCCAGTTACAACAATTTTACCATTGGTTTTCTTTAAAATATTTATAGCCTTTTCAAAAGTTTTATCTATTTTCTTTAATAAAATTTCTAAGCCCTCAATCTCAGTATTAATAACTTTCTTTGCAATTTTAATAATTTGTTTTGTCATTTTTTTTTATTAAAAAAATATTTATTATTTATGTTGGAAAATATCTTTATCTTGCCATCCCAACAAATCAAATTCTGCTCGTGTTGAAAGAAATTTAAAACAAGCCTTAGCTAGATGTTGCTTACCTTCACGCTTTATTATTTTATCAAGCTTATTTTTTATTTCATGCAAATAAACAACATCGCTAGCAGCATACTCCAATTGATTCTCAGTTAAATTATCATTTCCCCAATCAGAGGTTTGATTTTGCTTATTTAAATCTATTTTTAAAAGTTCTTTGCACAAATCTTTTAAACCATGTCTGTCTGTAAAAGTTCTAGCTAATTTTGAGGCTATTTTTGTACAATAAATTGGCTCACACATAATTCCTAAATACTTTTTTATAATTGCTACATCAAATCTTGCATAATGAAAAATTTTTAAAATATTTTCATTATTAAGTATTTTTTTTAAATTTGGAGCATCATAACAATTTTTAAAAAATTGAATTAAATATGAATTACCATCTGCATCTGAAATTTGAATTAAACAAAGTCTATCATTGTTTATATTTAAACCCATGGTTTCACTATCTACAGCAATAGACTCATTAAAATTAATATTTTTAGGTAGATCGTTTTTATATAATTTAATATTTTTAATTTTTTGGACCATGGTATGATGTGGCGTTTTTCAGAAAAAAATCAATATATATATATATATATATTTTAATTACTTTATTAAACAATGAATAGTTTAAGAAATCTAAAAATAACAATATTTGGCGGCACAGGATTTCTTGGCAGACATTTAATTAAATATTTATGCGACCAAGAATGTGTTATTAAAGTACCAACAAGAAGTCCATCAAAAGGATATTTTTTACAACCTTTAGGAGATGTTGGCCAAATAAATTTAATTAAATTTGGTTTATCAAATAATAAAGGATTGAAAGATTTAATTAAAGATTCAGATATTATTATAAATTTAATTGGTGTTTTATTTGAAAAAAAGAAAAATGATTTTATCGAGGTACATTATAATTTTGTTAAACGATTAGTAGATAATATTAAAATAAATAAAAAAAAATTTATACAAATTTCTGCGCTAGGAATTAACAAATATAAAAGCTCCTTGTATTCTGAAAGTAAGTTTAATGCTGACAAGTATATTCAAAAAAATTTAGGAAATTTTTCAATAATTAGACCTAGTTTAATTTTTGGTCCTGAAGACAATTTCTTTAATAAATTTGCAAAAATAAGTTTGTTTAGCCCTTTTTTACCATTAATCATGGGAGGAAAAACTAAATTCCAACCAGTTTATGTAGAAGATGTTTGTAAAGGAATAATAGAAATTTTAAAAAAAAATATTTCAAATAAAATATTTGAATTTGGTGGTCCAGATATTTTTTCTTTTAAAGAATTATTACAAATTTTATTAAAAATTAATAATCGTAAAAGATTATTAATCAACATTCCTAAAAATATAGCAATTCTAATGGCTAAATTTTTTCAAATATTCCCAAATCCTTTATTAACAGAAGATCAAATTAAACTTTTGGAAAATAATAATATTGTTTTAAATGCTAATTACACTTTTAAATATTTAAATATTAATCCTATATCTTTAGAATTAATTCTTCCAGATTATTTAAAAAGATTTAAAAAATATTAAAATAAAATAAAATGCAGGGTTTAAAATATGAAGAATTTCCAGATAACAATTTTGAACCAAATTCATTAGTTATTTTACTACATGGTATTGGGGCAGATGCTTTAGATTTAATTCCATTAGCAAAATATTGGTCATCAACTTTGAAAAAAACTAAGTTTTGTTCACTACATGCTCCTTACCCATATAGATTAGCTCCATTAGGAAGGCAGTGGTTTGATTTAGAAGATAGAGATCAAACAAGAATACTTAAAGAAATTGAATTGGTTAAACCAATGATTATTACTTTCTTCAAAAAAAAGCTTGAGGAATATAATCTTAAATATAAAGATTTAATATTAGTTGGTTTTAGCCAAGGAACAATGATTGCGTTAAATTTGGCATTAACAATTAAAGAAGAAATTAATGGTGTTCTTGGATATTCAGGTGGTGTAATTTTAACAAAAAGTGGAAAAATTGAAATAATTTCAAAACCAAAGATTTGTTTAGTTCATGGAACAGATGATGAGGTGGTACCAAAAAAAATGATGGAAACCACTAAAATCATTTTAAAGGATAATAACATGGATGTTGATACACATTTGATTGAGAGTTTGGGCCATAGTATAAATGAAAAAGGGTTAAAAATTGGCCAAAACTTTCTTGTTAAATATTTGTTAAAATGTTAGTAATAATTTAGTCCTTTTTATAATGTTTTTTTTTTAGGTATATGAGTTTCAAAACACTTGTTCTAAATGCTGATTATAAACCACTAAGTTATTTTCCTTTATCAATTTGTAATTGGAAAGAAAGTATTAAAGCTGTGTTCTTGGAAAAAGTTTTAGTAATTTCTGAATATAAAGAAATTGTTCGGTCACCTTCAATAAAAATGAAAATTCCAAGCGTTATAGCACTTAAAGAATATGTTATATGTTCAAGAAAACCGGCTTTTACGCGTTTTAATGTTTTTCTTAGAGATGAATTTGAATGCCAATATTGTGGTATAAAAAATAATTTAACTTTTGATCATATATTACCTAAATCAAAAGGTGGTACAACAACATGGGATAATGTAATTACTGCTTGTTCAAATTGTAATACATCAAAAGGCAATAAAACTTTAAAGGAACTAAAATTATCTATCAATAAAAAACCTTTTGAACCTTCTATTTCTTTTTTAAAAGAAAAAATAAGAAAATATCCACCAAATTATTTGCATGATAGTTGGAAGGACTTTTTATATTGGGATACCGAATTAGAGCCTTAATTTCCTAATTTTCTAAATCCTGCTATAGAAAGAATTAATAAAAAGGAAGATACAATTATATTGAGTCCAGCAAGCGATATTCCAAAAAATTTAAACGAAACATCGCTACAAGAAACATAATCTTTATTTAATAAATATTCTTTCAAACTATCGGTATTCGAAAAACTTTTGACATTAGTTTCACAATCGGTTAAAGCATTCCATAGGTTTTTTTCAATTCCAAAATGATATACTGACATAATTAAACTTGAAATAAAAATTAAAATATAAAATAGAAAAGTAATTTTTTTTAAATTTTGATTTTTTATTAATAAAAAAGGTATTGCCAATAATATAACTATAAAATAAGGAAGTCTTTGATAAATACATAATTTGCATGGAGAAACACCTTGGAAAAATTCTAGGTAATAAACTATTAGCAAAGCTAAAGCACTAAAAAATAAAAAAAATAAATTTAAAAAATTACTATTTTTGTAAATCATTTTAAATGATTAACCTAAATGTTTAATTATAAAATATATAATTAGTAATATTAAAAATAATATTAAGCTTATTAATCCAAATCTTTTGATTAATAATTTCTCTATTCTTTCACCAAAAAAATAGAGTAAAGTTGCAATTAGAAAAAATCTTACGCCTCTAGAAATAATGGATGCAGAAATAAATTCATAAAAATTCATTTTAACAAAACCACTAAATATAGTTATTAATTTATAAGGAATAGGTGTAAAACCTCCTGCTAAAACAATTAAAATACCATGTTCGTTGTAGCCTTCTGAAAAAATTAAAAAATTATCATTTAAATTATAATAATTTAAAATGCCCTGTCCTAAACTCTCAAAAAAATAATTCCCAATAGAGTATCCTAAAATTCCACCTGCAACTGAAAATATTGTACAAAGAAAAGCTAAAATAAAAGCCATATTAACTTCTAAATATCGCCAATAATAAGTTTTTTTTTTGTATGCTAATATTAAAAAAATTAAAAAAATATCAGGAGGTATGGGAAAAATAAAACTTTCTAATAATGCAACGAGGCAAAGTAAAGGTATGCCATATTGTGTTTTAGATAATTTTATTATTTTTGCATAGATTTTTTTTATCATTTGTAACTCATTTAATGGTAGGCGTGGACGGACTTGAACCGTCACGGTGTTGCCACCAGTGGTTTTTGAGACCACCCTGTCTACCAATTCCAGCACACGCCCAAAACAATTTAGATTATAATTTTTTATTTATTTCTATAAAGTTAAATTTTAAGTCTGTGGAAAATATAATAAATATTATTGAGTACAAACATATAGGTGCGTAAGGACTTGTCCAACAAAATAGCATTAAAAATAATAAAAATTTTATTGATAAATTTAAAGATTTAGAAATTTTAAAGTTAATTGCTTCAATTATAAAAAAAAGACATGGAATAGTAACTAAAACATCATAACTTTTTAGTCTAGGGAGAAGTATTGAAATCACAATAATGCTAAAGGCTATAGCAATGTTTTTATTTTTTAAAATTTCTGAATTTTTAAATAAAAATATTGAAAAAAGAAACAGACTGCTAGAAATTAAAAAATAAATTACATATTTTAAATAATTTTCAGAAATAAGGTAATTATCTAATATTCTAAATAATCCTCTACCAAAATCTCCATTATCTCCAATGTATTCCGAAAATTTAAGAGAACTTACCCAATTAATAAAAAGTTCGTTATCAAAATAAAAAGAAATTAAATAAATTGAGGCAATAAAAATTAAATAAAAAAAAGTGTTTATAAAAACTTCTTTATTTAAGTCTCTTATTAAAAAAGGAATTCCAAAAAAAATTAAATAAGGAAATTTAATTAATGAAAGTATTGACAAAATGAAGTAAAAAATATGATCTTTTCCCTTACTTAAAAAAAATAAACTAATTACGAAAAATCCACTTAAAATAATAGATAAATTACCAGTAAAAAAAACAGAAAGAGAAATTCCTCCAAAACATACTAAAAAAATATAAAAAAATTTTAAATTTAATTTAAAAATTTTAAAAAGCACGATTGGAATAGAAAGAAAAGATAAAAATAAAAAAAAAAACCAAAATTTTACAGTAATTAAATATTCAAAATTGGTAATAAACTTAAAAAAATGAAAAACTATTGGAGGGTTAAAAAAAGGCATGTTATGTATTTCCAGCCACTCTTTATAAGGATTATTACCTTGATTTAATATCTCAGACCCTGCATAAATTAAATAAAAGTCAGAAAAAAAAACTTGGAAAAAATTTGGATTACTTAAATATTTTTGTAATATTTCATTATAAAAATTTCTTGAAAAGACCGCTACAGTAGTCACAATTAAAACTAAAAATAATGAAGAATTTATATTTTTATTAATCAAAATGAATCTACCAAAAAATAAAGATAATTGGACACCACCAACTAGTTTTGAAGAGAAAATAAAGCATATAATTATTCCACATAAATTATACATCAGAAGATTAGTTTTAAAAGAATGGATAAAAGGTAGAACTGATATAAAGTTTTTAAAATATCTTACTAATATAAACCTTAATTCATTGGATGTTGGAGCGTATAAAGGTGTGTATACTTACTTTATATCAAAATATTCAAAAAATGTTTATGCATTTGAACCAAATCCAAAATCTTATAAAATTTTAAAAAAAACTGTAAATAAAAATGTTAAAGTTTTACCATATGCGCTTTCCGATAAATCATCTTCTGATTTCTTAAAAATACCAAAAGGAAAAAAAGGTTACTCAAATCAAGGTGGTTCAATCCGTGATGTAAAATTAGATAAAAACTTTGGTAAATTAAAAATAGAAACAAAAAAGATTGATGATTTAAAATTAAAAAATATTGGATTTATAAAGATTGATGCTGAAGGAGTTGAAATTAAAGTTTTAAAAGGTGCAAAAAAATTAATTAAAAAATATAAACCAACTTTACTTATTGAAATTGAAGAAAGATATATTTCTGAGCCTATAGAAAAAACGCTTAACAAAATTCTTAATTTAGGATACCGCGGTTTTGCTTTGATTGGTGAAACTCTTACACCTTTAAAATTTTTTGATGGTAATAAAAATCATCGAATAGATTATGGGCCAGATTTTCATGCAAATGCCTTTATTTTTATTGCAAGGTAAATTATGAGAATTATTCTTTTTTTGTTTATTTATTTATTAACGCTAGCTCCAATATATTCAAAAAGTTTAAAACTTATTACATATCCTTTTACAGCAAAAGAATTAATATATGAATGTGAGGCTTGGATACCTGGTGAGACAGCTGTGCAACAAAAAGCAAAAAAAGAAGTATCGTGTATTAGATATATTCAGTCAACAATAAACACATATCAGCTAATTAAGTCAAAAAATAATGAAAAATTGTCAAATTTATGTTTACCTAGTGTCTTAAATTTGCATAGGCATAAAGATGTGTTTATTAAATATGTAAAAGAAAATCCAAATAAAGGTAATTTAGATGCGTCAAAAATTATTATCGAATCTCTTATTGATTCATACTGTAAATAAAATCATTTTTTTAATTCATTTGTCATAAATCTTTGATATATTTAAATTTCTTTTTTTTATAGAGGAATGAGCGTATAACTAGGTAAAATGAGTTTAGATTTAGGACAACTAACATTGTGGCAAAATATTACAGTAGCTGTTCTAATAGGACTTACTTTTATTTTTTCAGTTATAAAACTTTTTAAAATTATAGGATTCACAGAAAGTGGTTTTGGTAAACTTTTATTAAAAGAACAAATTGTTGGAAAACCCAAATTTAATAGATGGTGGGTTCCTGTTGCTTCAGTTTCAATCCATTTGTGTATAGGTTCTGTCTATGCCTGGAGTATATTTAACCCAGCATTGATTAAAACTATTGGAGTTGTTACAAGTTCTGCTGATGATTGGGCGCTTAAAGAAGTAGTTTGGATTTATTCAACTGCAATTGTATTTTTAGGGCTGGCAGCAGCGTTTGCTGGAACATGGCTCGAAAAAGTTGGACCAAGAATGGTCGGATTAGTTGCAGCTTTTTGTTGGGGAGGAGGTTTCTTAATTGGAAGTGTAGGTATTATTAATCATCAACTTTGGTTAATTTATCTTGGTTATGGAGTTATAGGAGGTTGTGGACTTGGATTAGGATATGTATCTCCAGTTTCTACATTAATAAGATGGTTTCCTGATAGAAGAGGTATGGCAACTGGTATGGCTATAATGGGATTTGGCGGTGGTGCATTTTTTGGAGCACGAATTAAAGATTTTTTTATCCAATACTATTATAAAGCACCAAAACTTTTATCAAATATTACGGAGTCAGATTTAATTACAAAAGCAGGAAAAAGATTTGCAGAAACAGCTGAAGGATTAAAAGAAGTTGTAGTTGTAGGAGCAAATGATGTTGCAAATATGATTGTTCCTGGAGATATTGGTGTTTATGTAGTTGGAACAGGTTCAGTTGGTGTTTCACAAACATTCTTTACTCTTGGTGCAATATATTTTGTAGTTATGACTATTGCAGCTCTATCATATAGAGTTCCGGCAGAAGGCTGGGCTCCAAAAGGATGGACACCTCCAAGTGATGCAGAGATTGAGAAAAAAATGATAACAACTAAGCATGTTCATATTGATGAAGCATTAAGAACACCCCAATTTTATCTTTTGTGGGTAATTTTGTGCTTTAACGTTACAGCGGGAATAGGTGTTTTGGGTGTAGCAAAAACAATGATTACTGAAATATTTCAAAAGAAAGCAGCTTTAATTGTTACAAGTGCATTTACAACTTGGTATGTGATGCTTATTAGTATTTTTAATATGGCAGGACGTTTTATATGGGCCAGTGCCTCAGATTATATGGGAAGAAAAAATACTTATTATTGTTTTTTTATACTTGGAATAATTTTATATTCTTCCATTCCTATTTCAGCTCAAACATTTGATATTGCACCAGTTGTTGTTTGGTTAATTTTATTTTATGGAGCTACTTTATTTATTTTTACAATGTATGGAGGAGGGTTTGCAACAATACCCGCTTACCTTGCTGATATGTTTGGTACAAGATATGTTGGTGGTATTCATGGAAGATTATTAACGGCCTGGAGTACTGCAGGTGTTTTAGGTCCTGTTATAATAACGTCTCTTAGAAGCAGTTCAATCAATAATGCTATTAACGATCTAGCAGGTAAAGTTGCGCCACAAGTTTTTTTAGAGAAATTTGGCGCAGGCATAGATAGTTTGGACGAACTTGTAAAAGCTAAAACTGTGACAATCCAAAATTTATTGGAAATTTTACCAGTAGGTACACCAGATCCTACAAGTCAAGTTTACAATAAAACAATGATAGTGATGGCTTGTTTGCTTGGAATAGCATTAATTGCTAATTTTTTAGTTAAACCTGTTGATCCAAAACATCACATGAAAGGCTGATTTTTATCTAATTTTATAAATTACTGGAACCTGGATAATCATATTCTTTTTTGTTATTTCTTCTGGAAACTCTGGAAATGGAGCAGCTGATTCAACAGCATCAAAACTGGAATCTACTAAACGTTGAAATTCTGCTTTAATAGATTTTACGCTTTTTAACTGCCCAGTATTAAGAATAACTATCTCAAGTAAAACTGTTCCCTCTTCTCTTCTTATTAGTGATTGCCTAGGATATCTTTTTTTTGCATCTATTAATTTGTAAACTTGCGTAACATATTGATTTATAATTTCTTTTGATATTCCTCCTTCAATTCCTTTTAAATTACCTAAATTCTCATTTTTTTTTACTTTTTTTTGCTCAATTGCTTTTTCTTGTGGCAGAATTTTTTTTACATCGATTTTTTTTTTAATTTTTTCTTTAGATTTTCTTTTAATTTCCTTAATTACAGGTATTTTTTTTTTTATTATTTTTTCTTTTTTGATTGATTCTTTCGCTGATTCATCCATGGTACCTATAGCAGATAAAGTTATGACAATTTTTTCTTTTTTATCAAACAAATCAAGATTAAACCCTGTGAGAAAAAAAATTACATAAATATGTAAAAAAATAGAAAGTAAAAACCCAAAATTTAAACTCCATATATTAATTTTGTTTTCCAATAATTATTCCTTTATATAGTTTGTTTCTATTACTACTTTTTTTATTTTTTCATTTTCTAATATTTTTAAAACTTTTAAAAAGTATTCAGAAGGAGTTTGAGAATCTATTTTTAAAGATATTTCTTTAGGTTTTCTCGCTTTTAAAATTTCTAAATAATTTCTTTTTTGCAATTCTTTCTTTTTATTTTTACTATCTATAAATATTTCACCATTTTTTTTTACAATAATTGTTAAAAATGGAGTTGCAGGATCGTTTTTTATTATAGATTCTGGAATTTTTATTTTGTAAGGATCAATTGTGGTAATCGTTCCTGCCAACATAAAAAAAATTAACATTAAAAAAATAACATTAATTAATGGAATTAAATTTATTTGTTTTATTTTTTTTTTTGAAGACATTATTTTTCCAAATTAACTAATTTAATATTATCTGATCCTGCCATACGTATTTCTTCTATTAATCTAATTACTTTTTGTACAGCTATTTTTTTGTGACTTTTTATCAAAATTTTTGATTTTGGATTTTTTTCAATAATGTGGATTATTTCATTTCTGATGTTAGAAATATTAATTAATTTTTTATTTAAATAAACTTGGCCTTCTTTATTTAAAATTAGTACAACGGTGCCTTTTTGATTTTCAACTTTAACAGTTTTTCCAGTACTTAAATTTACTTCAATTGTACTTTTTTGAATAAAAGAAGTGGCAAGCATAAAAAAAACGAGTAAAAGAAAAACGATATCTATTAAAGGAGTAATATTTATGGATATTAGTTCTTTTTCTTCTTTTTGATAAAAACTGTGAGTTTTCAATTTTTTTTATTTTTTAAAATTAAGAAGAGTATTTGTTCTTACAACAGTATCATTTATTTTATCTCTTGTATTACTTATTTTGTTTTCAAAAAGATGATAAGCTGTTAATGCAGGTATTGCAATGGCAAGACCAAAAGCTGTAGTTAAAAGCGCTTCCCAGATTCCACCAGCTAATAAAGCGGGATCTATTTGAGAACCTGCTTTTTCTAAGTTTAAAAAAGCTTTTATCATACCAAGCACGGTTCCAAATAACCCAAGTAAAGGACTAATATTTGCAACAACTTCTAATCCACCTAAATAGTTTTCTAAATTTCTAATTTCTATTGATATAATTCTTGAAATTTCTGCCTCTCTTGATTCTTTATCAAATCTCCTATCGCTTTTTGTCAAAATAACTACCTCAATTATTCTTGCCATTGGATTTTTTATTTTTTGTATTTCAGTTAGAAGTTTTTTTGAATTTGCACCACTCAAGCTTGAAAGGATTTTCTCTATTTTTTTATTACTAGTTAATGCAACAGAAAAAAATTGTACTAATTTAATAAAAATTATTGCAAAAGCAAAAATTGAAAAACCAAGTAAAATAAACATTACAGGTCCTCCTTTTGCTATGAAATCTAAATTATTCAGATTATTTAGGTTATTTAAATTTATGAATTTGAACAAGTCCATTAAAAAAACATAAGAATTAATTCGTTTTTCGTGATTTCATACAATCTTCAATCATTTTATTTCTTGTTCGTGACAACTGTATTTTATCTGCATCATTTCCAATATTATATAAGTCAATCATAGTATCATCTGTTTGTAGCATATCAATCCTATCTTGATTAATATTAATACTTTTTTCAATATTATGATCAGCATCTTTAAGACAAACTTTATAATTCAAACTTTGTTTATTAAATTGAGGTGTGTAGAGATTTTGACTACATGAAGCAATTAAGAATAGAATAAAAAAAATTTTATTTTTTAATTTTTTTTTTATCATTGAGTTTGTGTTGTTAAAAAGTTAATTAAATATAATATTACATTAATTTTAAAAAAATTGTTTTAATAATTTTTTTTTTTTTTTTTTATTTTATATATTAATAATGAAACAAATTTATTTTAATTATTTAAAAAAAAATCAATTTTACTCAGATAGTATAAAAATTACAGATGCAAGCATAAAAAAGTTTGCTGGTGCTTCAGGTGATAGAAATCCAATACATTTAAATGAAAAATTTGCTAAAAAAACTATTTTTAAAACAAGAATTGCTCATGGAATGTTAATTGCGTCTTTTATTTCATCAGTTATAGGAAATAAATTTCCTGGAAATGGAACAATTTATGTTTCTCAAAGTTTAAAGTTTAAAAGGCCTGTAAAAATTAATGATATTGTAAAAATTAAAATAATAGTAGAAAAAATAATGTTGAAAAAAAAGTGGTGCCAACTCAAAACACTATGTTTTGTAAAAAATAAAGTAGTTTTGGAGGGAACAGCTCTAGTTATACCACCACAAAAGAAATAAATTAATATGAAAATCCTAAATGGATACTCAAAAATAAAAAAAAATACTGTTTTAACAATTGGAAACTTTGATGGGGTACATAAGGGTCACCAAAAAATAATTAAACAAACTATTAAATTATCAAAAGAGAAGAATTTAAAATCAGTTGTAATTACTTTTAAACCACATCCGAATGATTTTTTAAAAAAAAAATCTAAGCCTTTTAAATTAACAAACGATGAAACAAAAATTGAAGAGATAAAAAAATTAGGAACTGATTATTTAGTTTTTTTTAAATTTAATAAAAATTTTAATAAGTTATCACCTAAAAATTTTATTAAGAAACTAGTTAACTTCAGACCCAAATTTATTATTGTCGGATATAATTTCAGGTTTGGTTTTAAAAGAGAAGGAGATATACATTTTTTAAAAAAATTATCTAAAAAATATTTATATACTTTAAAAGTTGTTAAACCAATTATTAGTTCAAAGAAAATAACATTTAATTCAACCTTAATTAGGAAGAATTTAGAATTAGGAAAATATAATATTGCAAAAAAAATGTTGGGAAGAAATTGGTTATTAGATGGAAAAATTATTAAAGGAAGAGGCAGAGGAAAGAAATTAGGATATAAAACAGCAAATTTTTTTTTAAATGATTATGTTTTACCTATGAAAGGAGTATATGTCACTAAAAGTTATTTTGAAAAAAATAGAAAAAAGAAATATTCTGGTATAGCTAATATTGGAAATAGACCAACATTTAATGAAAAAAAGATACTTTTTGAAAATCATTTTTTTAATTTCAAAAGTTTTTTATATAAAAAAAAAATATTTGTGGAACTATTAGCGTTTTTACGAAAAGAAAAAAAATTTGCTAATATTGAAGTGTTAAAAAAACAAATAGAAAAAGATATTTTATTAGCAAAAAAAATTTTAAATAAAAGTAAATGAATTATAAAGACACACTTTTTTTACCAGAAACAGAATTTAGTATGAAAGCAAGTTTACCAATTAATGAGCCCAAAATACTTGATAAATGGGTAAATGAGAAACTGTATGAAAAATTAAGAAATAAATCAAAAAAAAATAAAAAATTTACTTTGCATGATGGGCCCCCATATGCAAATGGTCATTTACATATGGGCCATGCTTTAAATAAAATTTTAAAAGATATAATTATTAGATCAAAACAAATGCAAGGTTTAAATGCACCATTTGTTCCAGGATGGGATTGCCATGGTTTACCAATTGAATGGGAGGTTGAGCAAGAATTAAGAAAAAAAGGGGATTATAAGAAGAAAGTTTCTATTAAAGAATTTCGTAATAAATGCCGAGTATTTGCCGAAAATTGGATAAAAATTCAAAAAGAAGAATTTGAACGTTTTGGTATTTTAGGTGATTGGGAAAACTATTATTCAACTATGTCGTATAAAGCCGAGGCACAGATAGTTAGAGAAATAGGAAAATTTATGTTGAATGGATCGCTGTATAAGGGGTCTAGACCTGTAATGTGGTCTGTGGTTGAAAAAACCGCCTTGGCGGATGCTGAAGTGGAATATAAAGACCGCTCAGATAATGCAATTTATATTTTATTTCCAATTGATAAAACTAATTTAAAAATAGAGGATAAAGAAAATGTTAATATTTTAATATGGACTACAACTCCTTGGACTATCCCAGGCAATAGAGCTTTAGCTTATAACAAAAGTTTGTCATATAGTTTAGTAAAAATTGTTGCTTGGTCACTAGGTAAAGATCCTTCTAAATACCATTTTGTAATTGCAAGTGACTTAATTGATAAATTTAAAAAAGATACTGATTTAAAAATAGAAAAAATTAAAGATTTTTCAGGTCAAGAACTTGAAGGAACTATTTGTAAACATCCATTACATAATTTTGGATACAAATTTAAAGTTCCTTTGCTACCAGCAGATTTTGTTACTAAAGAAGAAGGTACTGGAATCGTCCATATAGCACCTGGTCACGGTTTGGATGATTTTACTTTAGCAAAACAAAACAATATTGATATTCCAAAAACTATAAATGAGAGTGGGATTTATTATGAAGAGGTTCCTTTATTAAAAGGGGTACATGTTTTTAAAGCCGATGACATAGTTATTGATTTTTTAGAAAAAAATACCAAACTTATATATAAAACAAATATTTTTCATAGTTATCCTCACTCATGGAGATCAAAAAAACCTTTAATTTATAGAAATACAACTCAATGGTTTATTTCTTTAGAAAAAAAGAATTTAAGGAATAAAGCAATAAATGCTCTTAAAGATATAAATTTTTTCCCTAAGAAAGGAAAAAATAGAATTACAGCAATGATTAAAGATAGACCAGATTGGTGTATTTCAAGACAAAGATTTTGGGGAGTCCCACTTCCAATATTTATTAATAAAAAAACAAATCAACCATTAATTGATAAAATTGTTTTAGAAAACATTGCTAAAATTTTTGAAAAAAAAGGAAGTGATTCATGGTTTGAATTAGATTCAAGTGAATTTTTAGGTAAAAAGTATAAAAAAGAAGATTTTATTCAAGTTAAGGATGTAATAGAGGTGTGGTTTGATAGCGGTTCAAGTCATACATATGTTTTGGAAGATAGAAAAGATTTAGAATGGCCGGCTGATTTATACCTAGAAGGTTCAGATCAACACCGTGGTTGGTTTCATTCATCATTATTAGAATCATGTGGAACAAGGAATAAAGCACCATTTAAAAATATTTTGTCACATGGATTTGTTGTTGATGGAAAGGGAAAAAAAATGTCAAAGTCGGAAGGAAATGTTATTTCACCCAATGAAATTATAAATAAATACGGAACAGATATATTAAGACTATGGACAGTTGCCTCTGATTATTTCGAAGATATAAAAATTGATGAAAATATAATTAAATCACAAGTTGATTCCTATAGAAGAATTCGAAATACTCTTCGTTTTTTAATAGGAAATCTAAAAGATTTTAAGGATAAAGAAAAAATGGATTATAAAAATTTACCAGATCTTGAAAAATACATTTTATTTAGGATATGGGAAATGGATAAAATCATAGAAAAGTCTATAGAAGAAAATAATTATCATAAAATATATAAAGAATTACTTATTTTTTGCTCAAACGACTTATCTTCTTTCTATTTTGATATTAGAAAAGATTGTTTATATTGTGATAATCAAACAAGCAAAAAAAGAAAATCAAGCAGAACAACATTAAAGACAATTTTTGATTTTTTAACGGCCTGGCTTGCACCAATACTCTGTTTTACAGCAGAGGAAGCTTGGTTATCTAATAATTTTAATCATAAAGAAAGTATACATTTATCTAAATTTCCAAAGGCTGATAAAAAATGGAATGATAAAAATCTAGCAGAAAAATGGGAAGAAATTATAAATATTAGAAAAGTCGTTACTAGTGCAATTGAAATTGAAAGGGGAAAAAAAATAATAGGTTCAAGTTTAGAAGCATCTGCTGAACTTACAGTTTCAAAAAAAATAAAAAATTACTTAAATGATATAAATTTAAATGATCTTTTTATAGTATCTTCTGCAAAGATTGTAGATAAATTATCTGGAGATACTTTTTCTTTAAATGGAATTAATGATACTAAAGTAAAGATTAAAAAAACAGATGGATCAAAATGTGAAAGATGTTGGGTTATATCTAAAGAAGTAAATAATAATCAAAATTTATGTAAGAGATGTCAGTATGTTATTACAAATGAGTAAAACCAAAAAAATATTACTAATTTTAATTCCTATATTTATTCTTTTTGATCAGTTAAGTAAAAAATGGATGCTAAATAATATTTTTGACATGCAAAGAATTATTGAGATAAATAAATATTTAAATTTTACACCTGTTTGGAATAAAGGGATTAGTTTTGGTATGTTATCAAATCTCATGAACATAAATTTTTTTATGATTATAATAACTATCACTATTTCATTATTTCTTGTTTTATGGTTTTTAAGAACAACAAACAGAAATTTAAGTATATCATTAACTTTTATTATCTCTGGTGCAGTAGGAAATCTTATTGATAGATTTAATCATAAGGCAGTAGTTGATTTTATTGATATTCATATTCATAATCTACATTGGCCAGCATTTAACTTTGCGGATAGTTATATAACAATTGGAGCTTTTATATATATTTTTGTTATTTTTACTAGCGAAAAAAATAATATTGCTTAAATTTATAACTAATGCATTTTCAAACTTATATAAAAAAATTTTGCTTTATTATAATTTCTATTCTTTTACTAACTTCATGTGGTTTGGTTGGTGGGGGTGATAAGGCAGATACTACTGAGAACTCAGTTTTATCAGGACCGCCACTTTCAATTCCGCCAGAATTTGATATTGATTCACAAAATGCAAACCAGCAACAACCAATGCAAACATATGATTTAGAAACACTTGATGGAAGTGATGATATAAGTAATTTTGAAAATGAGCCTGTTTTTGAATCAACACAGGATGATAATATATTTACTGGGGAAATACCAAGTATGACAAATGTAGAAAGCACAGGAGAAATTCAAAGTTTTGAAAATTTTAATCCAAATTTAGAACAAACCTTCAGACAAACAAATGTTAACGTTAGGTCAAATATACAAAAAAAATATAGATCAACAGTTCCTTCAGATGCATATATACAAAACATATCACCTAAATTTGGTAGAGTAAATCAAAAAGCATATGCTCAAAAAAAGAAAAATAATTTTACTGGATTTAGTGCTTCAAATTTTGGCCAAATAGAATTTAGAAGAAGCGCAGATTTATCAAAAGAAGAGGAATTTTTATTGGAAGATATTATTAATAAAGAAAATACGCCAGGAACTATAGATCAATCTATACCAGATTTTGAATAGTGTCGACTCAGATTAAAACCTTTTTTTTATTTTAAAAAAATTAACTTATTATTTTTATTTTCTTATCTATCTTAATATGAGATTTATTTTATTTTTCATAATAATATTTTTTTCTAAATTTGCTTTTGCTGAATTTAAACCACAACAATATATCTTAGGAAACGGATTAAAAATTATTGTACTGGAAAATAATCGTGTACCTGCTATTGCAAGCTCAATTTGGTATAAAGTAGGTTCTGCAGATGAGCCGGCTGGTAAATCAGGAATAGCGCATTTTTTAGAACATTTAATGTTTAAAGGTACAGAGAAATTAAAACCTGGAGAGTTTTCTCAAATTGTTTCTATAAATGGTGGAAAAGAAAATGCTTTTACCAGTAAGAATTATACAGGTTACTTTCAATTAATACACAAATCTAAACTTGATTTAATCATGTCTTTAGAAGCAGATAGAATGAAAAATATAAAATTAATTGAAAAAGAGTTTGAAAATGAAAAAACAGTAGTCCTCGAAGAAAGATATTCAAGAGTTGATGATAATCCATCTGCTTTACTTTCTGAACAAATAAATGCTGCGTTATATATGAATCATCCATATAGAAAGCCAATTATTGGATGGGAGCATGAAATAAAAAATTTAAATTTAGATGATGTTATGAAATTTTACAAGAAATATTATGCTCCAAATAATGCTATTATTGTTATTTGTGGAGATGTAAATCTTAATGATGTTGTTAAAATAGCAAAAAAATATTTTGGTCCAATTAAGCCTTCAAAAATAGAAAAGAGAGCTTGGACAAATGAGCCAAAACAACATGCTCCAAGAAAAATTACTTTAAAATCAAAAAATACAGCAATTCAGGGTTTTGAAAGACATTATTTAGCTCCAACTTACACTAAATCAAAAAAAGAAGCTTTAGCCCTGGAAGTTTTTTCTGAAATGTTTGGTAATCCATCAACGGGGATGTTATTTGAAGAGTTTGTAAAAAATAAGAAATTGGCAGCAAGTGCCTCGGCTTATTATTATCCAGATGGTTTTGGTCATACTAGTTTTATAATAAGTATAATTCCAAAAAAAAATGTCAATTTAGAAGAAATAGAAATTCATTTAGATGAATACTTAAATAAAATTAAAAAAAAAGTTTTTAATAAAGAAGAGTTACAGAAGATAAAAAAAAGATTAGTTAATGCTACAATTTTTGCGCAGGATAGTTTATATATGGGAATGAGAATATTTGGTTCTTCTTTAACTACCGGATATTCTTTAAAAGAAATAACTAATTGGGCAAATGATATTGCCAAAGTTTCTATAGATGACTTAGAAACTTATATTCCAAATATTTTTAATAAAAAAAGTTCTGTAACAGGGTATTTATTACCAATTAAGGAGTAGATTATGAAAAAATTTTTTCTTATTTTATTTTTTTTATTTTTTTATAATTTTAATAATTTAAATGCGCTAGATATTAAAGAAGTAAATTATTACAAAAATAAAAAAGCATGGTTAGTAAATGATAACAATTTACCTATAGTAGCTATTAAATTAGCTTTTAAAGCAGGATCCGGTATTGATCTTAAAGGGAAAAGAGGAACAGCAAATTTAACCGCATCTCTTTTAGATGAAGGAGCAGGAAATTATTCTGCTAAAGAATTTAAAAAGGTATTAGCTGATAATTCTATCACTCTTAATTTCAGTATAACTCAAGATAATTTTTATATAAACCTTTACACTTTAAAAGAAAATTTGGGTCTTTCATTCCAACTTTTAGATTTAGCTTTGACCAAACCAACATTTAAATTAGAGGAAATCAATAGAATAAAAAGTAATATAAAATTAATTTTAGAAGACTCTTATAAAGACCCTGATGAAATCGGCTCTAGGTTGTTTAGAGAAATTCTTTTTGAAGGACACCCTTACGAGTTTGATACTTTAGGAGTATCTGAAGATATTGATAAAATAACAAAAAAGGATTTAGAAAATTTTTTAGAAAATAATTTAAGAATAGAAAATCTTTACATAGCAGCCTCAGGGGATATTAATGAATATGAATTAAAAAAATATTTAAAA
>Ga0315338_1001552_pt1 | contig 28113 bp, 51 predicted proteins | sample ASW8metaG_FD_204518 | JGI IMG/M metagenome (GOLD analysis project Ga0315338, IMG submission 204518) | Ammonia-oxidizing marine archaeal communities from Monterey Bay, California, United States - ASW #8 | ecosystem: Environmental > Aquatic > Marine > Coastal | place: USA: California | collected... | reverse complement strand
AATGATGTAATCAGAATAGGCCATGAATATATGAAAGTAGCTAGTAAAAGTACGGGTGTTTTGAATGTACAGAGGGGATATTTAGATAGTGATAAACTAACCCATGCAAGTTCTTCTAAGATTTTTGAATGTGCAGGTGTTAATCAGAATGATTATTCAGGTATAGAGAACACAGATGTGGGCTCTGGACAGAATAGAAATTCTTTAGTATCGATAGACCACATATCAACACATAAATTACCAGTTTTTAGACCAGCTAATAAACCACCTGTAGCAATATTAAAAACCGACAGGACTAGAATATTATCTGGTATACAGAATGAATTATTATCAGCATCGGGTAAATTCTCACCCTCTGACATATATGTTGACGTCACTGGTAATAGTAGCACTGGTTCTGCTAGTGCACAAGTTAAGATAACATACGAATCAAGATTGGAAGGTTCTACAGACCAGAATGTTCTTTCTTCTACCAAATATGGTGCTCAAACTATTAGTGATGTAGCTAAAATATTAAAAGTAGAATTAATAAATATGAAAGAAGTTACAACAACTACAGATGGTGCTTTAAAAGCTGGTGAAAGAGTAACTATAAGAAAAGGAGACGTAAATGGTTATGCTATTTGTTATGTTTCGTTAGGTAATCCTATTGTTTCAGAAAATGACGTGGCTTATAATTCTATATTAGATTTATCTGAAAGTAAAACAAGAGCTTCTAATTTAGATATAAGTAATTATTATATAGACGATGGACACCATATAACAGGCAGTACCAGACATAATCCAGTAACTACAGATATAGAAAGTGAAAGTGGAGATGAAACTGGTAACGTATTAAATAGTAATTTCTTAACTTATTACCCAAATTTAATAGTACAATATTCTTTTCAGGATAAATTAGACCCTATTGGAACTGATGGTAGATATTTATCTAAAGAAATATTATGTAGGGGACAGGTTCAAGATAATAGTAGTACACTAAGAAAGAATCATGCCCCAACTAGTGGAGACACTATTAGTTTATCTTATTTAGACCATGATGAACACCTTGTTTATAGAAATAAAGGTGGTGCTGGTACTACGCCCCCAAGACCTGCTTCACTATGCAGTTCTCACTTAATAATAGGGTCTCTGACAAGACATAATCCTGATTGGACGGATTTGAGTGAAATAAATAAAACTGGAGCTAGGGCATCTGCTCAGTTTTTATTAGGCGGTGGACACAACAGCACTACTGCTAGAACACCCGGTGGTACGGCTCATACAAATAGAGCGCAGAATTACATATTTATGACAAGGAGGGACAAGTTCGATAAAGTATATATAAAAACATATAATGATTATATTGCTAATCCACCCACTATGAGTGGTACAACAACAATACCTGAGTATACAATAACACTATATTACCCTACTAAAAATAATAGTGGTGAAGTTCATTGGAAAGCATTACCTTATACAGATACAACAAAATACGAAAATGTAGAAAGCTCATCTCTAATGAGAGATGGTTCTTTAATATTTAGACCGCCACTAGATTGGCATAAAGGGGTGTCTGCTGATATTTATGGTTCTGGAGGTGATACCGACCACTGGGATTTCGGACAGAACTTTGATTCAGATTCTGGAGGAGGTTCTGATGTAGGACCAGAAGATGTGTGGACATCTTCTAACGGTTCTTCTTATGGTTTAATGATTTGTGTTTCTACAGATGGAGGTCATGATAATACTACTAGGTCTGGCATATCTTATATTAAACCTTATAATAATACACATTCACAAGTTTTAACTTTATTAGACCCCACACATGTTTCTCTAAACACAAAGACATTAACGCAAAGCATTTCATTTAACAGACAAGGTAAATTTAATATATTAACATCAAGATTAGGTAAGGCAGAAATAAGAAGGATTTCAGCTAATAATGGTAGTGTTACATTCGGTGGTGTAGATTTCCCATCAGATACTACTAGAAAAGATATGAAAGATTATCAACAGGCTAGTACGCCAGTTTATTTAGATATTGAACATAGAAATGGAGACTCTACAAGATTCTACGGAATTATTGAGTCTATGTCAGAAAGCCATGCAGCAGGAAAAATGACACCTAAATTTTCATTGAAGATGACTGTTTCTCATATAATTGAATTTGATTCAACAGGTACGTTATTATCCAATGGTTATATATCTTTGGGGGGTAGTGTAGACTATGAATCAGAATACATACAGTAGACCTATACTTAGAATAGGAGATAGAGATATAGAAGAATACGGTAAAATAAGTATTAATTTCCCCGGTTCTAGCCAAATAAATTCTATGAAGATTGATGGTATGCATAAAGACCTTGCTAATGCTAATTTATTAAATAAAGATATTATTTTTTATTTAAATGAAGGTTCTAATGACGCTGTGCCTATTTTCAGAGGATATATAAGAAGTGTAACACCCAGTGCAAAGGGAGTTTCTATAAAAGCATTAGACCCAAGATGTTTAATTGCTGGTAAAGAAGCTTTACCGATTATAGTTGACGATAATGAAAATTATGATGGGATGACGATAAGTCAATTTATACATCATTATATATCTACATATGTTAACACCACAGATACATTTATAGGTTTGGACATGTTGAATTCTTCTAGTCCATCTTTATTAATGAGAGGTTATAGAAGTGATTTAGCGGCCCCCTATCAAGTTATGCAGGATGCTTTAAAACAAGCTATTGATGATTCTGATATAGAAAATCCTAAAGATTTTGAATTTGTAATGGTTGATGATGGCAATGCGGCTAACATCATGGTTCAGGATAAACAGATTTTAGAAAACAGCATAGCTTCTATGAATTATGACTTATTTGATGGTATACAAAGTATAAAATATAAAAAAACTAACGTACCAAATTATGCATTAATTAAAGGAAAGAAGGTACAGACAAGATTCCAACTTAATAACATGCCCAACGGACCTTCAGCTATTTCAATTACGGGAGATTATATTGACCGTGATTCTGCTAAAAGAGCGGGTATTTTAGAAGTTATGAGAGAACAAGACCAATATAGAAATATAAGTATTGACGTTACTAAAGGTTATCAAGTAGGCATAGGAAGTATTATACACATTCATATGAATCATAATGCAACAGATGCTTATGAAATATCAGGAAATCACAGAGTAGTTAGTAAAAAAATATCTTGGTCATCTAAAGGTGCTAAGATGAGTCTACAATTAAATAGAAAACCGTTGAAGGTATCAGATTTCTTATTTCCTAATTAGTAACTCTTATTTGATTTACCGGTTTTACTTCTATCTCCAAGGTCACCACTGTCTGGTTCGTCAGCTTGAGTTCTAGCTACTATAGTTCCTGCTTTCATCTCAGTGCCTTGTAGAGAGTGTATACCTTGGTCTAATTTACCATCTTGGGTAAGGTTTGCGTTTCTACCAAGTTTCTTGGTTCCTGTTATTATGTCTTTTTCAGATGTCACATTTATCACCATTACATGCGAGCTCTTGCTTGCCTTGTGTATTGTCTTCGTTCTCGTATTTAGCAAGGTCGCTATATACTATTCGGGGGAGGGCCTTTATAAGCCTTTCGTAAGAATGTACGTCAATTTCCTCATATGGGGCCAATTTATAGTGTCCACCATCATATGGTAGGAAAGATACCCCATTAATAATATCCCAGTTTTTATATACCCAATTACCTACTTCAAACCATTCATCATCCCTAACGTAAACAGTCATACTCGCGTTGTGTTCACACCAGTTATGTTGTAAATTCTTATAATGGCTTAATTGTTCTAATGCAGTCACATCTTTCCGTGTAATACACCCTTCTGGTGATTTTACAGGAAATTCTAAAACCCATGTACTTGCGTCTTTTTTAGTTTGCCCATTCTCAGGATTACATGGCATACCTATCTTCTTTAACATAGTAAAGAGAGGGTCACGAGCAGCTATTCTATACCTACGAATGTAATATTTGGACCATCTTGGATGTACTCCAGAAGCAGAATCAACAAGTTGTGAAACAGTGCCGCTAGGCTTCACACAAGTGGTTGCTGTAGGCATTCTTGTACCCAGTAGTCCTGATGCCTTGCGAGAAATGCGTATAACACGGCTTTTAAGCGCGTTTAAGGCCTCAGAGCTCAATATGGAAGGGTTATCCATCTGACCGGTCAAACTAACGCCTAAAAGCGCCTCTATATCACAGTTCTTTTTCCACTCTTTTCTCAAGTATGGAAAATCAGTAAAAGAGCTTTGTATGACTCCTAACCATGTAGCAGTCTCTACTTTGTCTAATAAGGTATCTAAATTATCATCAGCTCTCACAACAACTTCACTGAGATTACAGAATTGTTTATCTCTTAACATTATTTCTCCACAAGGATTAGTGCCTTGTATTAATGGAGCATAACGTCTGGATGGAGCCTTATGTTGTGCAGACTCTAGATTAAATATACCTCTTTCACCAGTACCTGATAGAGCTAATGCTGCCCATTCTTTAAGAAATTCAGCAGCGGAGGGCTTATCTCTATATATAGCACTATTATTAGCCATAGCTCGTTTAATAGGGTAAGGCCACTCCTTTGCATGCCGCATGTCTTTGTCTTTTAGGTCGGACAAGGATATTTGAGAGCTGCGACGTACCCCACCAACTACAACAATCTCAGCAATTTGATTGCATATATCATGAGCTTCTAAAGTGGTAAGCTGGCGTCCTTGTGCGTTATGCATAATCTCACGTATGAAATCATGCAGTTTTATTAGAGGTTGTGGACCAGACGCTCTACCACCCATTGTCATGAGTCTAGCTCCTTCTGGTCTAATCTCTGAATAATCGAAATATAAATTTTGTCCTTCAAATAAACTTTGCATGAGTGTCTTTACTGAATCAGCCCAACCTTTCTTCGAATCTTCTATTTTTGTTCTTTTTTTGCCTTGCCCCGAACTTATTTCCGGTATTTCCGGTAATTTGCCCACTTCTTCTTGTTCTACTGAAAATCCGAATCCTGTGCCACACATAAGGATATAAAGACACTCTGCGAAAGCCTCAACACTGTTTATCTTTGCAAATGAACAGTTGTATATGCAAGTATTATCAGCCTTTGCTGCGGGACCTGCTGCCCATAAAAATCTCATAGATGGCATTACTGCGAATTCCATCATATACTTCCTAATCTTGTTTACAGTTTTCTCTGGTATATCATTCCTTTCTGAATTTATAAAATTAATAAATCTTTCTATTGTCTCAGGCCAATCTTCTCGCCTGTTTTCTTCTTCTAGCCAACGTGAATACGTTCTTTTATATATAAATTCTGCTACTTCGTTTTTAAACATTTTTTTCACTTCCTTTCGGTTCATTACTATAGAAGACACATCTATATAAAGCTTACGCTCGGTCTCTACATTTTAAACACAATTTGTCCCTATTATACCTAGTCATGATAGCTCTACTACCGCAGACGGGACATTCTATCACTATTTGTAATCTACCAGTATACGTTTAACTGGCTTTTTCTTAGAGTTACTTGTTAATACCATTAACATTCACAAGGATTAGCCTTGCAACACATATAGACATGGACCCAACCTACACCATTGTGTATTTTGGTCATCTCTTTTTCTACTGGTTCTGCTTTAACTTCTTTCTTTGCTTCTTTTTTAGCTGCTTTTTTTGCCATATTTAATTCTCCTTATGAGCGCAACAGTCATCCATATTATCACCATGGTTACAGGCTGGGTCGCAAGACCATATACCATCCCATGATTCTCCGTCTGGATTACATGTTTTGCAGTCACAATTTGTACAATTACATTTTGCCATATTTATTTTTTTCTCCTTTTCGTTGTTTTACGCTTGGTTTTACGTTTAGCTGGTGCCTTACGTTTTGTTCCTTTTCGTTTCCTTGCTGCCGCTGCTTTACGTCCCTTCTCAGGGTGTTGTTTATTATGTTGTGCGGCTGTCATTTTCTTAAGATTACTCTTTTTAGCAGTTCCCGCTGTGTGGACGCCGGGTTTTCCTTTTCCCCCTTTACCTCCACTATGGTGGTGAACTACTTCATTTTTACCTGCATTAGCTTTTCTTCGGTAGTAATGAGCGGATTTTCCACCTTTCCATGCTCCGTTGGATTTACCAGTTCGGGCCATGGGAGATTTCTTATTCCATCTCTTTTTTCTATTGGCAGCGGTATCCTTAAATTTCTTCCGTGCCATTAGTACTTCTTACTCCTTTTCTTCTTCGGATGCTTCGACAACTTCTTCGCTGCTTTCGGCTTCTTCTTGTACAGATACTTCCTCTGTTTGTTGCTTTTGAACGGCATTTTCTTTCTCCTGAATAAAGGTGTTCCAATCGTCTCCTAGTTCTTTCTCTGTGAGAAATGCTTCTACAAGTCCACGATATGAACCCTGTTCTCTTTGCATTCCCATGAACCTTTCTGACGTGCTTTTTAACATTTCCAACAAATAGTTGAAATTGTCTAATGTAGGTCCACTTTCATTCTCGGCTATCCATTCTTCCATTTTTCTGACTCGTTTAGTCAGTCTTTCGTTATTCGCCATATTATACTACAGTCACCCCACTATATAAAGCTTTCCCCTATATACATGGACAGTTAGGGTCCTTACATAGATTTCTCTCTTTTAGAGTCTCTTTTCTGTACCTAAGTCCAAAGTTTTTGTCGAATTTTACTATTTCTCTGCCGGGAATCGTGGGGTCGTCATTATACCACCCATGGTTTCCAGCAGGCTCATTATAGATAAATCTGAATACAGCAGAGATATCTGTTAGACCCCATCTAGCGTTGAGCAATTCAGCTACAATAGCTTTATTCTCTTCGTAGTTACTACTACCCTTAGCTATATTAGTCTCTATTAGCTTAATTATACACTCTCTAGGTGCTTTATAGAGCCTATCTTTATTAAATATATGCTTAATAGAGCCTGTTGAGCTTTCTTTCAACTGCTCTATAAGATAATCACCACTATTAGATATAGTGTGTTTTATACCAGCTTTATCACACAAGAAATCAATCATATCTCTTTGCGCTCTTCCGCTTTTAACTATGGTAGGTTTATCTCTAGGTCCCATTGCTAGGCCATATATCTCTTCTATATCCATAGTCATTACTTCATCTACTGACAAAGGTACACACCAGACCCCAGTGGTCTCCCCAGTAAGTTTACTAACATACTGTGTATTGGGAATCCTTCTTAAACAAGCCACACTATTATTAATACAGGCTTGGTCAAGCGTCTTAAGTCTATACTTCTCTTTCAGATGCGTCAAATACTCTCGTAAAGCTTGTCGCTTCTGGTCGTCCGATAAGTCCAAAGGGGAGCGAAAGTCTATATTCATTTGAAAGCCCTTCCCCCCTGTAAGATATATTCTCGGAGTTATCTTGTTTGGTTTGCAATATTTTCTTATAAATTTCCTTACATCTTTTAAACATATACTCACGTCCTTGTTGTGGTCAAAATCGAACCATATACCATTAATAATGGCAGAATCATAGTTAGCTTTGCCGTCAACGTCTTTCATGTTGTCAAAACAGTAAACACTGGTATAACAACTTTTCTTTCCATTATACTTATCCACCAGTTCTTCTATCTCTTCTGGTGAGTAAGCCCTATCTATCCTTGCAGGGATTCCAAATTCTCTGTAATACATTCTCCAGTCATCTCCATTACTTCTATTTTCTGACACCAATCTCTAGGAATAGCCATTATGTCTGCACCATCACTTACTGAACCGTGCATTACTATTACTATTGCCTTTTCATCGTTTGCTACTAATTCTCCTACAGTCTCACATACAGTGAGATGTTCAGAGGGGTTTAGTGCATTTATCTTATACGACCTAAATGTACTGGCAGCATCATTCCATGTTACCTTTACATAAGGTCCTACACTACCAAGGGTTTCTACTCCCTTAGGCGTATCCTTTACTTTCTCTTTTGTCATTTTTCCATTCCTCGTACATTTCTGCTATAATACTCAAATCGCCTATGTGTTTATAAAACTTTGCATGAGATGGAGTTTCATCCACAAATATAGCGTCTTTTGGTTTTTCTAATAATAATCTATGATATTTTATACTATGTAGCTCCAACCACCTTTCTGTTGCTAATTTAACTGCTAAATCATTAGGCCTTTCAGCCCATATGATTATTTCATGGTTTTTATAAGCCCATGACATAAATTCTGCTACATTTTCAATAGGCTTGGCATTCTTTATATAATCAACTACGCCAAACTGTATACCCTTAGGTGGTGTACATATAACATTGTCTAAACTAAATACTAATTTCATTTCAGTCACTTTGTTTAATAGCCGTAACATCCTTACAATTTAAAGCTAATTTACCTTTTTCACCAATTAAATAAACAAAATTCCCATCGTATTGGGTTATTTTCCCATGCCCTACCTTGGGTTTTGTTTGAGGCTCTTCTTTCCATACTATTTTAACTTCCTCACCTGCAAAAAAGTCAATCATAGATAACATTTCTTTTTCTTCCATATTTTTCTCCATTATAGGAGCACCAACGTGGCGTCCTTATATACTTAGTACAGGGGAGTATTTAAAGCTTTCCCCTAATCAATCATCAATTCTACTTCTTTTTCGGTAGTAAAGGCCAGTTGCAGGAACATTTCTGATTTACTATCCAAAATTACATCAGGATATCTCCTTGCAGCAACCAGAGTTATAAATCCTTGGTCACCACCAAAAAGTGACTCCTCATGGAATCCTTCTGGTATTAAATCCATACACTCTTTATAAAAATCTAACATATATTCTCTCTCACCTATCCAAGTTCCACTACACAGGTGTTTAAAAGGAGAACCCAACCATTCATACACTTCTTCTAAACGTCTAGCATCTTTTAATTCATGTATCCATGCACCCATTTCTTTAGGAGCGTCTCCTATTGGTCTGGTTATACCCTTCATAGTTATTGGATTAGGCCATTGTGATTTTTCTGCACCAAACACAGCCTTAACATTTTTATTTCTAAATTTATTTAGAGCTACGTCACAAGCATCATACCCAAAGGGCATAACATCAGTCGCATCTAATCCCATTACATATTTAGTTTTTATACTCGATAAGTATTTATATGTTTTTCTTATCTTATCTAGAAAGTCAAACGGCTTTCCCATAGGTATAACAACCAAACGCTCTCGTAACCCATAATGGGTAAAACAATTCTCTAAAAGAGTTTCTTCTGTAGGTATGGACCATGTAAGCACCGTTAATTCTTTATTCATAATCCCTTTGACAGGGTCTTCTTGAAAGTATCTTCTAACTGCCCCATCCCACGACTTTTCAAATTTTGCAGGACCGTTAGCGTGTATAAAAGGACAAAAAGAACCACTTAATATTTGTTTATAATACATTATAATTCCTCAACCATCTCAGTAGTAGGTTGCCTATCCCATAAATTAATAGCTACTGCATATCTTTTACCATTTGGTATTTCTGTTACTGCGTGTAGTTTTGTAGCATCAAAAATAACCAATCTATTTGGAACAGGAGCTATAAGTTCGTAAAGAGCGCTGCGGTCATTTTCACTATAAACCTTCAGGTAACCACCTTCACACTGTGGTTCTCCCATAGGAGGGTAATAAACAGTACCTATTAAAGGTTTAGCACTACCACCACCTTCATCTTTATCATAATGGTGATTTAGGGCATACCCCTTCTCATTACCTATAGTATTATCCTTACTTAGTATACCAACCCAATGTTCAAAACCACCCGTATCTATACCCCAAAGTTGTTTTGGGACACCATATCTCCAGATTTGTTCTATCAGTTCCATCCTTACAGACATAGGACCAGTATCAGCCCACCATCCATTCCACCAATGGTAGCCTATTCTCCAGAAATCGCTTTCTTTATCTGCCATTTTGTCCAACAGCTGCTGGTCGGTAATAAAATCATCTATAACTATCATCGGTAATGGTCTCCTCCAAGCCATAATACAAGTGAATTTCTTGTACCTTTAGTAACAGGGCTAATTCTATGTAACATATAAGAGGGAAATATAACTACACAGCCCTTTTCTTTAAGTGCTGTTACAGGTTTCTGTCCCCTCCACAACTGTAGTTCACCACCATCATAATCATCATTTAATTGAACAGTTACACTAACCTTCCTCTGTGCTTGTATATGAGGTCCACAATCTATATGCCAATCGTAATGTCCCCCATTTGGTGGATATTCAGTGTATTGTAAGGATTCAGCGGCATGGGATAAATTAAAACCCCATAGATGGTCATTAGCTTCATTAACCATATTGAATATTCTCTGGTACAACCAATCGTCTTCTCCATCTGGTCCAGTCATCCATCTAATTGTGCTTTTCCTAACACTATCTTCCTTTGTTCCACTAGCGTGTTCTCCAGTTTCTGCATCCATAGCTGGAAATTTCTTAGCAAGTTTAGTTATTTTTTTTATTTCTTCATCATTAAATCCATTCTTAAAGAAATAATAATCTGCCATGTTGATAGTACTTTCCCTACCTTCTTCATTTCTTAAATCTGTATATACTGGTTTCTTTATCATTCTTTCACCCTATTAAAGAAAAATGTCTGAAATAATCTTCCATTCTCAGGACTGTCTCCAAAGTAATCATCAGCAGCGTGCCACAAATCTCCTTCAAACACAACAGCCCTATTATATACATTACCCACAGTGTCCCTTCTAATCCATTTCTCTGGTTTATCTCCATCTTCTTCTATACTTTCTCCGTCATTATCCCAGTATGACCTCGAACCAGTCTCTTTATGTGTATAAAAGGATGTCCCTGTATTCTCAGCTGGGTCAGGGTGTAAGTATACAATACATGATAAATCACTATGTCTATCAGCGTGAACCCATGTTGTTGCGTCCACAGTTGCATACTGGTATGTTCCTGTATATTCTCCTATTTCCCAATCCATTTCATCTATCTTTATATCCAGAACACGTTCTAAAAATTCTCTTACGTCTCCTCCCGTTAAGGGAGCTGTTCTCTTTCCCGGATAATTTCCCGATACGCCAAAGTCCATCTTAAGCGCTTCTTCTCTTATTCTGTCTGGGTCTTGATAAAACCCATCTATCACTACTATTTCCTTTCTCATTTAATCACCTTTCTTTACAAACGATACTATTATGTATCTGGTTCCTTTAGTTGTTGGTCTACCTCCATGCCTATGTGTAACACTAGGAAACAAAGAGGCATATCCTGATTTAGGATTAGCTAACACTTGCTGCCTAGGAAACCAAGTCCCTCCTCCTTCATATTCTTTATTTAGTCCAACAGTAAAAGTATAATCAGCGTGGTCATGGTGTATGTCCAGCGCTGCTTGGTCTGTGGACTTATATCTAGCAATAAAATCCTCAGAAGTTACATTCCTATGCCAAGAAGTACCTTCAAGCTTCCATAATTTTCTAGCAATAGGATGAGCATAATTTTCTAATACATAATTATACATCTCCTTTAACTTTATATCTTCCAGAAGTATATCTGTAGTTGGGTAAAACTTATGTCTTGCCTTGGTCCATTTACCTGTTTCTTCGGCGTGTTTAATAAGTAAATCACAGCATTCCTTAGTAAATAAAGGAAATTGATATATTTCGGGTCCTATCTTCTCTAATATTAAATCCCATTGTCTATCTCTAGTTCCTAAAGCAATCATCTTCTTAGCCCATGCGTCTGGGTCTATCTTATATGCATATAACTCTGGTGTTTTCATCATGTAGGGCTCCATTTCGGTACATATGGCGGTGGTAACCCTGTATCGCTACCCACTTCTTCTTTAGGTCTTTGAGTAGCAATGGCTGGGTCCATAGCATAGACTACTAAGGAAGGGGGGTATTTAAAGCTTACGTCTGTCCTAGGGTGCTCGATATACGTTGCGGCCAAAAATTCATCGAGAGGTATTATAGATTTTTGTAAGTTATAATCCAATAACCGCTTTATACCTTTAGGTGAAACACAATAAGCATAGGCACAATATGAAAAGTGAGGTATAACTAATGTTTTAGTAAGTCTTTCTTCCAAATGTGGTTTTATAGGCATCCTACCCAAATATAAAATGTCCCAGTTTTTACCCATTACCTCTAATGTATCAATAGCTATATCTCTCTTAAGCTCAATATTCTCAGTAAATAATGCATCATCTTCTAATATCATTATAGGCTCATTATATTCTTTACATTCATTCCATATAGACCAATGGCTTAAAGCACACCCTATCTCTCCCTTGGTTAAATCTCTAGCCCACCAACAATCATCTACATCATCATCCAACATCCTAGCTACCTCTGGTTCTATATACCAATCAAAGAGTCCAAAACCATTCTCCTCTAACCATTCATCTGTTATATCTTTACCTACCTTATTATATTCCATATGCGTGGTCCATTCTACTCTTAAATCAGGAGCAATATGTCCTGCTTCATTCTTTCTACCTTCTTCTGGTATCTCAAATCCATGAGCACGAAGTTGTTTATCCATTAATAAGCGTCTATCTTCCCTAGTAGGTATATTAATTACGAAAGTTCTCATATGTTATTTTCCTATGACAGTTAGAACATACTAGTTCACACTTGTCTAATTCATCTTTTATTTTTTCAAAATCAAAACCTGCACTACTAATAGCAAAACTTTTCTGTGATGGGTCTTTATGATTACAGTCAAAAGCAGAGTAATGTATATCTTTTAATGTGACTCCGCATTTTACGCATTCACCACCTAGATATTCTATTACTTTCATTTTCTTAGCGTATCTCCTACGCCTCATTCTATCTTGATTACAACCTTTACATCTGTTTTCTAATCCATTTGAATGTGATTTGTCTTTCCAAAAATTATCAGGAGTTAAATATGTCTTACACTGTTTGCAGTGTATACTATTCATACCCACTCCATCAATGACTTTTGTTTCCTGTCTAGTATAGTTAGTGGTGGGTTCTTTTTAATCATATGCTTTAGCCCAAACTTATCTAACAAACGAGAAACTATATCCCAATAATAAGTCACATCTAGGTCGGTCTTGGATTTTACTAATTGTTCAATCTTATACCCTTCCTTTGTCTTATAATAGTGATATGAAGTCCTAACTAGTGGTTCTATCCCTATTTCTTCACCTTGCTTTACAAGTGGTATCATCATATCTGTTTCCGACTTGTAATCTTTAATCTTACGATTCAGCGTTCTTCTTTGTATAAATGTTTCCATAGGGAGACTATCAAAGTCGTATAAATCATCTATAAATGTTTTAGTGACTCTATTATCTAACCTAGCGTCAATCAACTTATTAATAGTCTGCTTGTAAAACTTGCTCCTTGTAGAAGCCTTAAAAGTTGAACCGTGCTTGGTAATACTATCGTCCGCATTGCGAAGGACATAATTACCAATTTGTATCCATAAACCTTCTTTGTATTCATCTTTATCCAATCCTATCCATTTAGATTCTACATTTGGTATAGTAGCTTCTAATATTAATCTTAATCTTTTAACCAACCAATCTACGTCAACGTCACAATTAGTATTGATACCATCAGTGTGAACATAAACCACACTTTTATCGCCATACTTCTTTCGTATGAGTTGGATTCCGGTAGTAAGTAGAAACCTAGCAACCGAAGTAATAGCAATCCCACTAGCCATATCACCGTAGCTGATGTAAGGGTTTGTGTTAGCTCCATAAAATGTATTCACCATTATTTTTAATGCATTACTTTTACTGTCCCCTTCAAGCGTTCCCATTTCTTTGTAGGGCTTTCGTAGTTCATTGAATTTTTTACACATAGAATAGAGACAGCTACGTCTATCATTATCTATTTCTATTATTACTCTCTTATTAATCTGGTTATCTGGTATATAAAGTTTTCCCTTTTTGTACTCTATTTCGTCAAAATAATCCTCATATCCAACAATTCTAGTGGTATCTGGACCTAAATTCAGCGCCATAGCTATAGAGGGGTAGAACGATGAAAAGTCCACTTTTATATTCTTCTTATGAAATCCCGGCTCAAATAAATCAATATAAGCGGCTTGGAAATTACCTTTTGGTCCCTTATATATCTGAGGATGTCTATCCCTATTAATCTCTCTGGTAAGTATCTTTTGTTCAAATAAAGACCTACCTTGTAACACTTTAGTTACATAACTAACAGGAGCGTTGATATATGTTTCCAATGGCACTCCTATGAGTTCCGCCGTATATTCTAGACGTGGGAAGTAATTATCGAATAAGAACTTCGTACAGTCTACATCTGACAGGACGTATTCATGGATTTCTGATAGTTCATAGTCTAGCAAGTCTTTCGACTCAAAGTCCAATTCTATCGGGTCAAGTCCGAAATGCCTACTAACCGGCTTAAGTCCACGGGGTAGTCCTGAGAGTGCGTAGTCTAGACGAGTATGTCTTAATACATCAACAATCACTCTACCGCCAGTTTTCATTCTAAGGTCATCACTGTCCTTAGAAGGTTGCCAACCATAGTCTGTCCCATCTCTATTTAATAACTTCTTATAGTTGGTCATACCGTGATATGATGCCCTAAACAATATTTGGGGTATATCATATCCTATAAGGTTATATCCATAGATTACATCTGGGTCATACTCTTTAATGAATTTAGCAAAATCAATTAAGACTTGCTTATCATTTTCTCCATCCCATAGGTAGACTTCACGTTCTCCTGTTGACGTGACAATCCCGATTGCCACGACGGGGTAGCGTTCCCCAAAGGGAAACGACCCGTCAGGTGAATGAGTCTCTATATCAAAACAGAGAGTCTTCAATGGTTGGTCATTTGGGAATCCATAAAAGTAATCTGGATGCTCTATTACGAGCCTATCCATTATATTCTCACGACCTCCATCTAATATTAGGCTCGATGGAAGCTCCTCACCGGCTCTATAGTGCTCCTTTCGCAGCATAGTAGAGCCCTGTTGCCCTGTTAATCTGTATGGTTTACCATTGACATCGTCAGGTACATACGCATAGGGCTCATACGGGTTCTTATGCACCTCCTTCTTACCGTTGCGCCAGACTATCGTCTGGAGCTCGCCTGTCTCTATATTCTTAGTGTAGGGACTACTTACTCCTATTAGGGGTACATTCATTCTCTTACCTTTTTTCCTGTCTTTCCGTCACATTTGCAGTTCTGATGTCCGTGAACACAGTTGCATATCCACCACTTCGTTTTTACTTTATCCATAAATAATATCCTATTGTTGCTAAACATACCATACAGCCGAGGGTATATAAAGCTATGTATGTCCATGAAAACTCACCCTCTAGCCACAGAAAGGTCGGCCCTCTCTTAGGCTTTTGAGATATAACCTTGTCTACCTTATAATGAGGCATGCTGTTCCAGCACTCATCACATAGGTATGCTCTTAGGTGTGGCTGTTCTGACATATAATGTATCTTACATTTATTACAGTTGTGCCACAACGCTTCATAATATGTTGGTTTCATAGTTCAGCTATAAAATCCTCCGGTAGCATTGTAATCTTGTATCCTAATTTTTTTAACATCTTATAAGGGTCTCTTAACATTGGTCTATCATTCCAGTGTATATGCTCACACTTTATCTTCTTAGGTAAGATACGCCATGAGTAGTTCTCTAATATCTTATACTCTAACCCTTCTATGTCTATCTTAAGATAATCTATACGTTTAACGTTATACTTATCAATTAGCATATCTAGAGTCAAGACATTTACCCTAGCTGCCCTAACGTGTTCTTTGAAGTGCGGGTTACAGTTAAAGTTATTTACATCAGATGTATTACCTACACCTCTCTGCCATTCTTTAGCCCAATCTAGGTCATAGTATTGAATGTCAGTTTTTCCACTATAATCTAATATAGCAGATTCTTCATAGAAACAACCATCAAATCGTTCTATGTTATTTAGTAGTTCTCCAATAGGCTCTACAAATATCCCCTTCCATCCTAATTGAGCCAATGGCTCTAGTGTGTCAAAGTCAGATGTACCTATCTCAATAAAGAAGCTATCACTTACATATTCACTATTATCTGTGTCACTATCTCGTTTTCCCGAAGGTAACTCCCCCTGTTCCTGTATAAAAGGCATAATTTCAACGTTATAAGCTGTTAGTTTACCACGTAAATGCCTCAATTTAGGGTGTATTTGTGATTTAAGTGCGTAAAAAGCAGGTATATACTCGTCAGCAACGCATAAGTTATGCTCAAAGTCATGACTTAGTACCTCATTTAAGGCTTTAGGTGTTAAAATATACGCATGTAAACAGTATGTCCACTTAGTTTTTTGTAATTCTCCTATAATATTCTCACTAATACAAGCGTCTGCCTGTCCAGCATAGAAAATATCCCACTCCATATTATATTGTTTTAATTTTTTTAAATAAAAATTTATTAATTCTCCTGTTTGAGACCAAGTATAACAACTATTTGGTACAGCATCCTGTTCTAAAAAGAGAGGACACTCAACACCATCTTCCTTTGCTTGTTTCCAAGCAGATAAATGTGCTATACCACAGGCAATCTCACCATATTTATGGTCTCTCTTATGCCAATCGGTATGCCACTTTCTTGGATTATCTTCATCACCCTGCTTCCAATCTCCCATAGGAGTATAATCATTTTCTAATAACCATTGAGAGAAATGATGGTCGTTACCACTAGGTCCACGTATATAAGTGATAGGAACATCTATAAAGTCCTTTAGTCCTTCTTCTATTCTTCTTCTGACATCTTCTTTATGCCAAATAACATATATACTATCTATCATTTCCAACTCTCTCTATCATATCCTGTTAATGTAAACAACCTATCAACGTATTTATTAGCAAGAACAAAATCCACTATTTCCTGATTCCAGTATTGTTTCCAACCTGATTCTACCAATCTCTGCCTTCCCTTCCCTAATACATCATAATCAGGTGTATTCACTTTAGACATTAATTGGTGTGTGTCCTGTAATGTTTTAGCTGTTAAATTAGGGATATCAAGTAATGAACCATACATATCTTCACACTTAATAAAATAATCAGGTTCGATACCAAGATTCTCCCAATACTCCAATTCCTTAATACATTGTACATTCATTAAATTCTCTCTTAAATACTCATCAAAGTCATCTAATACTCTTAGGTCAAACAATGAAGCTACTATCCATTCATAAGGGTTTCTAACATTGACAATTATATCATAACCAGCAATGAACTTATCTCCAATAGTGTTCCTATTACAGTAGTTAATGTCTTGTTTAGATTTATCAATAGGTATATCAAATATATTAGTAAGTGCCCAGAACATACTAGCACTTCCATTCGCTCCTACTCCCCACCAGTGAAACTTATACTCATGTGATGTTAACATTATGCTTTCTCCAATCTGCCAACCAACTCGGTGGCATACGGGCTTTAGGTATAGTTCCGTCACAGCCTATCTCTTTGAATGATTCATTATACCATTCAATTATCCATTTTTCTATATCCTCTTCAGATAGGGCCGATGCTCCTTTATTATATTCTTTAAATATATATTCACTTAATTTCATCTTTTTTCACCACTTGGTTTCTTTCGTAACAAGCGTCACATACATATATATAGAAGTGCTTACTATATAAACCTTTCTTTCTACAGAAGCAACATTCTATATACTCTTTCATCCAGCCGGACCCCTTGAGTGCTGTGGTAATTCGTCATCATCCTCTTCCTCAAAGTATCCATATGCTTCCATCTGCTGGATTAGTGCTATAGCATCTTGTATTGCTACGCTTATACCCATATGAAACATCTCTTCATCAGAAGGTTTAGCACCTATTATAGGACTTCTAACTTCTTGTACTTGTTGTTGATGAAACATCCATGCGGCATGGAGTAAGTCGCACCATTGTTTGCGATTAGATTCCTCAGGATGATTATCTATTATCCCCGTCACCTTTAAGTACTCCTCTATTTTTTCTATCAGTAAGCTTGACGTAGTTCTCATGTAACACTTCTACTAAAGTCATGTCATACATGTCAAATAGTCTCGCTAAATACCAACATACGTCTCCTAATTCAGAACGTATCTCTTTGTATTTACTTCCATCTCCACGAAGTTGTTTCTTATACTTACCAAGTACTTCTCCTACTTCATTTGCTAAACCTATCATTAGGTATTCTTCTTCCAATTCCTTAGGGTAAACTGCTGTTTCCCTTGTCCATTTTTTATATGTCTCAAAATCCATTATATCACTAATTCCTCTGGTACCATATTCCTACGGTATAACCATTTTCTTTCCGCTGGTAAATAACGATATACTAAATCAGCCTTTGTATCTGCTTGTACAGGCCAAGGTTTTATTAGTATTATATCATTAACTCTACACCACATTCTACGCTTAAGTCTGCCGGGTATTCTTATCATTCGATTCCTACCATCTTCACAGAGCGCCCGCATCCGGCTGCCGCCTGACATCTCTCTAACAACAGCATATTGCTGGTTGCCTCTCGGTAACTTACCTGCTCTTCTCTCCGAGCTTCCAGCCTTTGATTGTTTTAATTTCTTTTTTCCCATAATCTCCTTTTGCATTTAATAAAAATTCTACTTCATTCCATTCATTTTCCTTTACCCATTCGTAATCGTCTTTATGTTTAAAGAAGTCAGGCCATTCTCCACCTACTACTTCTATACTACCAGCATCACTGGCATCAGCAGTGATAAGAACTTCCTCACCACTAAACGGGTCTATTGCTTTTACATCATCGCAATATCTTTCTATATACTCTTCAGCAACCTCAGGCCAGTGTTCTCTAACAAAGGCTTTAGTATCTGCTATAAGTGGCTCCCATTTTATCTTACTCTCTGGTGTGCGTAAGAGAGGGCTTTTGAAATAGTATTTCTTTCCATCTTCTTCCTTCTCTTCTAAAAATCCAGTCATTAATAATCCTGTAATTACAGGGTCTAATTTAGTAAATGGTAGCCCTGCACGCTTGGCCGCAGTCCGAATCTCACGTGATGTCATCTTTACAATGTCTGAACCTGCTAGTCCAAATTTGTCGATACGAGTATCGGGGAATAACTTAAGTAAGTCAGTTCCGTGTGATGGCATATGCAGACATTCATTCACAAAAGAGTTCAGGTAGATGCGTAGACCTAGCCAAGTGTGCTTTGGGGTCAATAATCCATAGGTAACACCATCCTTCTCGACTTTCATTATCTCATCTGGATAAAATCGGCCTACGGAATTAATAACTTTCAATAAATACCCTACCTTACTCCTTGCTACGGGGAAGGCATTTGGTATAGCCTCCGAGATAAAGGGTGCGCAGGGATTGCGAATTTGAAGGGCATTCTCATCATCTCTCCTGCCAATAGCATCAATTATATGCTTTTGTAAACTCTCTATCTCATCATCGGTCATTGTGGTCATAAACGACTTTGGGACAGCAGAGTCCAGTAGTTTATAACGGACTACATCATCCGTCTGCTTAGAAGTGGGATTGGTGTAACCTATCATACAGCGCCGTTCCAACTCCGCATCGAAGTAGGAACTCCCCTTTGTATTTTCGACAGCTACACACATAAATACATATTTAGGTAGCAATCTTTGCTCTACGACATCCTGCACGGTTACATCCGTTCTTTTTCGGAAGGCGGCTCTTCCGTCTCCCCAAGTTTTAATTACTTCCATTACCCCTTCGGGTAACTTCTGTGCTTCGGGGATAGCAATAAATCTAGCACGATTGATTTTATCCATCTCATACCAAATTGCAGTCTCAGATAAGTGTTCAATAGAATGATAGTATTCTTCCGGAAGGAGTCCGAATACTGCATCCATTATCACAGTCTTACCTGTACCACTATATGCTTTGATAACAAAGTTGTTATCTTCTAATAAGTAAGATAGAGTAGCGACTACGCCTAGTTCATCCTCTCCAATGATAGGGTTGGCAGAACCATCTTCACGTCTTACGTTATTCAAATATCTTACTATATCGTGTATTTCGTGGCTCATTCTATGCTTTCCATTAATTCGCCAAATCTTTCAACTATTTTATTATTTTCTTCCATTGTTTTATGTAATCTCTCAATCTCTTTCTTCAATATATCTGTTTCAGTTTCATGGTCTTTTACTGTTATACTCTCTACTGGATGAGCAGAGTGGTCATATACCTTCTTTGTAAAAGCTTCTACGGCTCCATTTAGATATTCTTTATGTTTCTCAGCGCACTCAATAGTGAGTTCTAACAGCCCATCATATCTTTTAGCTTCAAAATTGATAACTCCATCAGGCATACGATAAAAGCCTTTATATAGCCATGGTCGAGTCTCATCTTTATTGCCCGACTTAATGAAAGGTATAAACATCATCTCATCTTTCTCACTAATGACGGCTTCACCTTTATATATCTTTTCTCCTGCTTGTTCTCTTAATCTTTTTTTATCAGCTAAATTGCCCATGCGTTCTCCACAGCACGTCTCAGGTCGAGAGTACCATTATTTATTAATCGTATACAAAACTGTTTCAGTTCGCTATCAGCATAACTAGGAAATCTCTCTTTCATTACTAAGAATAGAGATATAAGGTCGAACTCATGTCCATCCTTATCTAGTAACCCATCAGCTATCATTCGTGGGACCACCCACTTAGCATCTTCAGGAAACGGAGACGGTCTGTCTACTTCTTCTATAAAAGCAGGTCTAGCATTAATACCAACACCATCTTCTATTTCTATTAATCCTGTTATATTATATCCTTTAACTTCTCTACCTGTTGCAGTTTTCACTTTCCCCCTGTGAACTTCGTATAAAACCGAACAAGGGTTAACATTCTCTTCAAAAAGCTGGGCGAAGCTTCGTTGAATAGTGTTATGAGTAGAGAGATTCGTTGATAGATACCTGATAGTTTTGTCTTTACTTGCTGTAAAAATTCCATAAGTATAGTCCAACTGGCTCGGAACACCCTTTTCACAGCTAAAACACTTTTCATAATCATTTTTATAACATCTCTTTTTCTTACCGTTATACCAGTGGTGAGCCCTCATTATAGGGTTCACGTAGGCAAACTGGCCTAGGGCAGTCATAGAGTCGTGTAACCACACCCTACCATTAGATTCTACCCAATCCGAATAGTCCATCAGTCAGAAACCTTTGGGGTTACTGAACCGACTGGGACTTTCTTCATCAATCTGAAATAAGGTTTATTCTCACCTTCTTTCCAATATGCGTTCCTAAATAGAACGTAGCTTGTTCCATCTTCACTCTTTCCAGAGTAATAGATGTCGCCTTTCTTACTTTCGTTACGGAATAATCCGCCGACATTGACTAATTCAGTCTTTACTGATTCTTTTTCCATTTTAATCACTTCTCCTATATGTACATGGGTCTATTTAAAGCTTTTCCAGCTTTCCTGTATCTGGATTGACAGACCACCCATATTGTTTCAATTCTGCCATCATTTCTTTCTTTTCCTTTTCAGATTCTCTATTATAATCCATAAAAGCCTTAAATACAGTATCTTTGAGGCCCATAATGCAGTTACCACACATCCAATGTCCACCACGAACGGTGGCATGTTTGGCTTTCATTCCATTACCTTCGACTATAAAGTCCTTACAAAACGTACACTTTCCTAGTGTAGTTCCTGCATCTGGGGTTCTCATTGGTGCATACCCCTACTTGAGTCAGGGGTTATACCCTTAATATCTATCTCTAAAATCTTATCACCAAACTTTTCATATAAGTCGGCGATAGTATCTTTAAAGATTTTCTCTACATCTATTTCCTTACTTGGTACAATTTCCATCTGGAAACTTCCGAATTTTAATAGATGAGTCAAGCTTTGTGGCTGTCGGGCCGCATCCATTTTTGCTTGGATTAGGTCACCAGCCATCTCAGTCATAGCGTCTCTATCATCAGAAGATAAATCTGTCATCTATGACCTCCAGTTTTATTAGTATTTTTCTTAAATTTTTTACCATTCCTTTCACTTCTCCTATTTCATTATGTAGGCTATCTATCCCTGCTGATAACATGTCTATATGACTAAGTAAGTCCTCTACGTTATCAACAAACGGGGTCCATTCACCTACGTGGTTTTCTGTTCTTTTTCTTATTAAATCTTTTAGATTGTTTCTTTCTTCGTCTAGCATTTCTAAAGTTCCTATCCCAGTAGGGATTCTTCCATTCTACCTTTCCCCATTTTGTAACAACAAAGGGTTTAATCCAACCCATGTAGTATTCAAAACAGTTCTTTTCCGTTGGCTCAAGGCCACGGACTTTGACCTTTTGGATAAGGGTTTGCATTGATTTGCCACCCTTATCCCAGATACAGTTGAACTGTATTCTTTTGTCCTTGGTCACTCTTCTATCTCTACGTTTGCTTTCTTAAGCATAAAACCGTGTTCAGTCTCTACCCATACACAATGTCCTGATTCTTTCTCTAATCCTAGAGCTTCCATGATTTGCTTTGGTACATAGACTCTTTCATACTGGTCTATACGCTTAATAGTTCCTATTTGATTCATTTTATTTTCACCTGTTTTCCTTTCTTTTCTTCTTTCATTTTCTTTACTGTGATGTCTAAGACACCATTAGTAAATGTTGCGGTAGCACTATTTTCATCTACCGTTGGTTTAAATCTACGAGTATAGTTATAGCTTCTGCCATTACCGTTCTCAGCAGTTACCTTAATAGAGTGGTTCTCTATGGTAATATCTATATCTTTCTTTTGAACACCCGGCATATCAATAGTAAAGACTATATCTTTATCTCTATCTTCATATGACATTTGGTTCTTTTTACCCGTCTTAGTGGGAACTTCTACATAGTCTCCCATATTTGCTAACGGCATGGAGATATTTAATAAATCCATCCATGCATCCAATAGCTCAGTTAATGAGTCATCCATTGGATTTCTTCTGTTGTCTTTTCTTTTCCACATTTTTTCTCTCCTGATACGACGGGTGCAATCTCATAAGATTGGCCTCGTCTTTCCACCACTCTGGGTTTAATGCCTTATTTGGTGGATTCATGTAGTGTGCTGGGACTCTACGCCCCAGATTATATCTGCTTCTACCCATACATTGCCTCATTGAATGAGCTTAATGCTGATTTGTCAGCATCTTTCATTAACTCAGCTTCCATACGACCTACTGTTTCTACTTTGGCTATCATTAACTCTAGAAACTTGACGTATGCAAGGATAGTAACTTCCTCAGTTTTGTTTAACTTATATGTCTCAGAGACTTCTTTTAAACCACTGCCTACATTATCTATCCGTATGGTTTCAAATATATTTATCCATTTCTCCCATTTACGCTTATCTGCTTTACCAAAGAGATTTGCTACATCGACGACATGTTCATCGCCTTCCATGATGTCTACAAATTCCTTTAGCATATTCTATCCATTCTGTATGTCCTGTGATGTTGAGGATGTTGAGATGTAAACTGTTTTAGATTATATCTGTTGTCCTTACCAACCACAAGCATATGACCTGCACCACTGACAACTATATCCTCAGGGAGTATAGCTCTGGGTGAATGATGGTCACGTTCATACTTCCATCCCTTAAAATCAAAATCCGTTCGATTTTCTGGGTTGTAACGTATAACCACTTGTTTGTGATTTCCTGTCTTTTGGTAGTGCATTACTGCTTCTACCAACTTATTAGCTGTTTTACTTTTCATATTATCACTGTTTTTAGTAATGTCAGGGGGCTATTTAAAGCTTTCGGTATTCATACAAGTATCGCATATATGCCATTCTCCTATAACATAGGGCTGTTGTCCATATCTCAATTTAATCTTCATTACTTTGTGACATATGTGACACGAACATTCATCTTCTGCATATTTCATAGGTGCTTGTCCAATAGTGGGTGTAATTCCCATCTGATTGGTGTTTTTAATTTTTTCAATTCAAAGGCGTTGGCGTGAAACCATTTCCAATTCACACTCTTTCCGTCTTTTCTTTTGTAAAGGTAATCAGCCTGTTCAGGGGTTATAGCCCAAACACGCTTATTTCTAGGCTCGTCACGCCTTATAAATATAAATGCAAGTGCGCCATGTCTCTGTGCCTCTATCGCCATTTTAACTTGGTGTGTAGGAATAGAGCGACTACTACCGTAGTATAAAGGAAAGCTAGTAAGATTACGAGTGGTTTTGCACTCAATAAGGACAGGGCGACTACGATAAACAGCCATAAAATCGGCTGGTTGCTTTTCTGCGACTGCTTTCTTAACGAATCTGCTGACATCATTAGTATCCTGTATTCGGAACCACCATATATCTGCTTTCCTGAGGCTCCGTCTTATCTCATTCTCAAAGTTCTTACCTGTGTTCTTTGCCATGCCATACCATTAAGCTTTGTTAAAGCTATATAGATATAGAGCATGGTTATATATAAAGCTTTCGGTATATGCTTAATAGAGCTAAGAGCTTAATATATAATATATATACCATAGAGCCTTAATAGAGCTAATCATAGAAAGGGTCATTAACAAACTCTTCTAAAGATATAGCACCTGAGCCAACTCTTCTACTATAATGGGTCTCCCACCTACACTTCTTACAGTATATCTTCTCACTACGAGTGGGCCTACTACAAATATAACACTTCACACCTGAACTTACAGGTATAACTGTTCCGGTCTTACTACCATTCTTTTGGGTAGACCAAGCCCTTTTATCTCCCTTAATCCATCCGGTATAACAGGAGTGCTTCATAGTGCTATAAGGCATAGTAACAATAGACCTAAATACCAAGCAAAATTAGAAGTAGTTATACCCATAAAGAAGGCTGATATATCATCTATTTCCTTTATCATCTTAGTAGCGTTCTCGTCTGCCATATCCTGTAATTCCAAGTCAGACATAAGAGTAGGAGAGTGATGATATCCATCTCCGTAATAATCTGGATGCATTAATTGCTTCTTTAATTCTTCTATCTCTACCTTTGCATTAGCTAAGTCTATACGTGGTTGTAGTTCTTTCCACTGTTCCCTTAACAATATATCTTCCAGTTCTACTAATTCAATCATCCCAGTCGATTTTTCTTTTAAGCGTTTCGATTTCCTTTTTAATATTTTCTTTTTCTGCATCTTTTATATTCTCCAGACAGGCAAAGCATGTCTCATCGTATAAAATCCATTGGGATAGTCGTATAACATCTGCACATAATTTACAGTGCTTGTAATTGTATACACTTAAATCACCACTCACTTAAGTTCCTCTACCCCATCCCATTTAATGTGGTCCTGACGTTCTATCTCACTTATTAACTTAGTAACGGTTTCTTTTAGCGATTCATTATCACTAAATTGAATACAGTTATCCCATACTTCCGTCATCATATCATAAGCATATGTTTCAGGTAACCATTGTAGTATAATACGGGTAACTGATTCTACTTCTTTATCACTCGCTACCATTAATCTCTCCTTGTCATTTGAAATTCTGCTGATGCTATTTCAATAGCCAAGTCAGTTAATTCCTGATGGATAGGATGTTCCTGTATCTCTACGGCTCTATCTACAATCCATGCTTCTACTTCTTCATCAGTCATTTGTTCTACTTCTTCTGCGGTCATATCTTCTCTTCTCTTCATTTATTCACCCCCTTCGTCTATTTTCATACCTTCCTCTATCTCAGGGTCAGGTCTCCATATTCCTTTATCCATGACATTCTTTAGCCATGCATCCTGATATCTCAATGGCATCTCCATCCAGATTATCTCAGCTATCTCACATACTGCATTTAACAGTTCTTCTTTCATTTTCATTGTTTCACTTCCATTCTACTACCACACTTAGGGCATTTATGAACATATAAGCCTCCACCCATATATAACTCCTCTCTATCTACACCACAGTAACCACATATCATACTTCAAACTTCTCCTTTAGAGGACTCTCAAATCCTACTGTATCTGTCTTATGGAACACTTGTGGCTTACCATTCTCAGCAACCCATTCCTTATATGCTTTCATGGTAATCCTTATACCACCGTCATATTCTTCTATTATATACCTATCGTCTATGTCCATATAATCATCCACATCCATATCATTATAAAAAACCCTACTAATATATACCACATAGCTTCTTCCATATGTGGTGGCCCTGTTATTATCTCTTTCATGTTTTATCTCTCTTACCTTTATCTGAGCAGTTACGACAATATCTCCTTCTCGTTCTGCCAAGCACAGCGTTACAACCGACACACTTAACTATCTTAGAGAAGTCTCTACTCATATAACTCATGGTAGCAAATAGTATCCTGTAATTATTCCGAATCCTAAACCAAAAAGGAAACCGGATAACATATCCATAGCTTGGTCACTAATCATGCCACTCCTCCTATCCTTACATAACATATCTGACAATAGGGATTTCCCTCAGTATCTTTATATTTAACATATTCTAAAGCTAATCTACATCTACATTGATTACAGTTCATTTTTTCTTCCTCACTACCTTTACAGGTTTTCTCTCTATCACTCTTTTGAAGTCTACAAACTGACCGCCTTGTTCAGCACTTGGTGGCAAACTATAACCTTCATAAGGTATCTTAACCTTTCGTTGTTTCATCATCATTACTATACTCTCCGAGTATTTAAAGCTTTCGCTCAGGTAGAGGTATAGAAAAGAAAGAGTCATACCCCTAAAACAAAACTGATATATTTTGACATAGCATGAATCTCCGTTGGAGATTGCGCACTCTATGTCCATATGGTTTCAACAGTGAACACTCATCTGTAACTTCCATAAATGGCCGTTATCTGTGTATGTCCTTTCATCCACCATATTCGTATAGGCTACAACCAAACTCATCAGACTAAGACTGACCTACTTTCATAGTATGAATTCAGTCAGATGCTCGACAGATTTACAGGGTAGAGCTATACTGCTCACACAGGATTACTTGCTTGACGTAAAGGTAGACGCATAATGATTAGCTAATCTCCTATACTTGGTTCAGTTTAAGAGTATCACCATAATTGATACTCTCCTATGTTGATGTCCGGTCTAAGCTATATAACTCCAAGTTACCATACCATGACCATAGTTCAGGATTTTATAATGGTGTTGTTTCATCGAGTTCAGGGATAGCATATAGCCTACTTTAGGTATCAAATACTCCATCGGCTATTCCTCACCAGCGACATCTCATACATTAACTTCCCTGCCAATATCTATATGTATCGTGACCCAGCGAATAGGGTCGTGTATTCATTCCTCATCAATTTCAGATACAGGCTTTATATAGAACAGGTGAATCATCAATGTATGTTCTCAGCGACTTTTGGGGGCGTATGTTCAAGTTTCTTTTCTATACTTCTTTGTGGGGATAAAAGCAGGTTTAGAGGTAAACAATGTAAAAAAAACAAGTTTCCTACTTCTATCCTATCCACGTTTATCTTAACTTGGCGTAAGCTTTAGCTACTGCTTCTTTCATCACCTCTTTACTTCTCTTTCTGCCATCAGTTTTATGCGTGAGCAAGTCATACTTCTTTATTACTGCAAGTATTTGTATGGCGGTGGGGCGAACGGATTTATATTCCTTCTTTACCAACGCTTTTATTATTTCATATCTCGATACTATTTTCTTAGCCATACATCTCCTCAGCTTTCTTTATCTCTTCCATGTCTATCGCTACACCACTACTGTTAATAGCATATCCCTCACTTGAGAGTTTCTCTACTAACAATAGCAGTTCTAATAGTTCATATATCTCTTTCATACCTTTATCACCTTTCTGATAATCTTAGATAACATATCACCTATCTTATTTATTTCATCTACATATATGAAGTTCTTAAACATCTTTTCCATAGTCCAAGTGGTAGCACCACTAAATCCGACTTGTATAACACTCCATCCTTTCTGTTCTATATGCTTAACACACTTCTTAGTATGGTCATAAGCCCTCGCACCTCTATATGCGTCAGCAGATGGCGCACCATCTGAAAGCACAAGCATTAGTTTGTTGGCTACATTATCACTTTCACCATTCACTCTTTGGGCAGAAGCAACGATAGCGTTACCATCACGGTTTTCATACCTTGCTTTCATACTACCCATAGCCATAGGTCTATCTTTCATAGAAGGTGACCAATACTCTATCATTT
>Ga0315338_1001551_pt1 | contig 28153 bp, 34 predicted proteins | sample ASW8metaG_FD_204518 | JGI IMG/M metagenome (GOLD analysis project Ga0315338, IMG submission 204518) | Ammonia-oxidizing marine archaeal communities from Monterey Bay, California, United States - ASW #8 | ecosystem: Environmental > Aquatic > Marine > Coastal | place: USA: California | collected... | reverse complement strand
CATCCTCACTCTCCTCTAATTTTCCTTCTAGTATTTCACCTTCACTCATCAACATTGCAGCAGTAGCTAGATCTTTTGTTATGCGAGGATTATCTAATCGTGATGAAATGTTAAGGATTAGACCTAAGACAAAATCCCCTGTCAAGACACTTGCGTTATAACCATACTTGATATGAAATGGATCTTTTTGCCTGCGTTTAGTTTCATTATCAATAATATCATCATGTATAACTGATTCTGTATGAAGTAGTTCAATTGCACATGCAGCAGAAAAAACATTTTCATCAATCTTGCCAACGCTTTCAGCAGCTAAAAGTAAAATAATTGGTCTTATTCGCTTTCCGCCTTCTATTGCAAATTTTAATGGTTCACAAAATTCTGATTCTGAATATAATTCCAATTCTACATCAAGTGCGGAATCAATTTTTTTAATGTATTTACTATAAGTTTCAAGAAGCGGATTAATCTCTAAATTTTTTCTGTCCAAAAATATCTGATCAACATCTTTCAGAATATAATATTAAACTTTGTTGATTAGAAAAAACTGTATGCTCCCGTCGGGATTCGAACCCGAGTCTCAGGCGTGAAAGGCCTAAATGCTTGACCGGACTACACTACAGGAGCTTAAAATTCCGGCTCTTTTAATCCATAAAACTTTTTGGAATCACAAGCTTTTTTATCCTAATTTCAAGAATAACATTCATGGGTTCTCTAATAAAACGAATCGATCAAATCATTGAAGACAAAAGTTTACTCAAACATTCCTTTTATCAGATGTGGTCAGATGGAAAACTGGAACTAGATTCACTCAAAGGCTATTCGAAAGAATACTACCAATTAGTGAAACAGGTCCCACAATTCATGGAACCAATGATTGAGAGCGCAACTTCAGATATGAAAGATGAGTTGATTCAGAATATGAAAGAAGAGTCAGAGCACATTCCTCTATGGGAGAAATTTGCAGGTTCTATGGGAATTTCTGAATCAGAATTACAAGGTTATGAAGGTCTTGAGAAAACCAAAACAGCCGTATCCAATTTGGGCTCACTCATGGACTCCTTTGATAATGGTGCATGTGCAATGTATGCATTTGAAAAAGAAATTCCTAAAATAAGCAAAACTAAACTAGAAGGATTGAAAGAATTCTACGGTATAGACAGCAAAGATGCAGTAGAATACTTTGAAGAACATATGACTGCTGACATTAGACATGCAGCATCATGGGAAAAAGTCATCAATAACACTAGCATTGATGATTCAGTGATGTTATCTACAGCAGAAAAATCTGTTTTAGCTCAAAATCTCCTATTAGATAGTTGCTACGAATCTTACTGCTAATCTAACACTTTTTACCCAGTTGAAATTATTTTTTTCTAGGGCCCGTAACTCAGCCTAGTAGAGTACTCGGCTCATAACCGAGGAGCCAAGGGATCGAAGCCCTTCGGGCCCACTAAAATTTTAATTCCAGCTGATTGTTATTATATTGGCTGCAATGAAGAATCAGAGTTATACCTGATTAATGATGTAAAGGCATTTGACTGAGCTGCCCCTCTACTTTATTCTGTCTTGAACCTGCTTTAGTATATCTTCGGTGATTAATTTTTGTTCAAACAAACTTTGTGTGATATCATTAATTGTTAACAGACTGTGGAGCTTTACACCTTCAGTTTGTAATGCTTCTGTCGCTCCTTCCATTCTGTCAACTATTGCATATGCATCTGTTACAATCATTTTTTCTTCTTTAATTGATTTGATTGCGTTGATGACTGAACCACCACTTGTTACAACATCCTCAATCATTAACAGCTTCATATCCTGACAAGTTACACCTTCAACTGCTTTTCCAGTCCCATGTTCTTTTGCTTGCTTTCTAACATAGATGAGTGGTTTTACAATTTCAGTTGCAAGTGATGCTGCAACTACCAATCCTCCTGTTGGAACTGACACTAGCGAATGAAAGTTTTCAAATCCTATATTATCTGCAATTAAATTTTGTAATCCCTTGATCATTTTTCTATACTGATGTGGAAAACTTGGAACCAGTCTAAGATCTATATAATATGGGCTCTTTTTTCCGCTCGCCAAAGTGAAATCTCCGAATCTGATAATCTTTTTTTCATAAAGAAATGTTGCAAATTCTTTAACAAAACCCATATCAAAATTTAGTTAACTGTATTTATTTTGGTTTGTATTGTTGTATGTATTATGCCTGAAATTTGGTTAAATTATGGACAAAATGAAGTTGTTTTAGATATACAACAAGAAAATCTCAATGAAAAACTACCAGACAAAAATCAGACACTTGATGAGTCAAAGGTAGATGAAAAATTAGATGGTCTTGATTTATCAAAACCAGTAGAAATTGCAATTTTAAATTATACAAATTCGGTTCAGCAAATTTTAACAAAAATTTTTCAAAAATGTGAAGAAAAATCATTTTCAAATCCTAAAATTCTTGTAAACAAAAGGATAATTCCATTAGTCAAAGCAAATAATCCTGAAACTGTATCCATTAATGAATTTGATCAAGATGAGATTTCAGATGCAAATTTGACATTTCTTTCTGAGATGGAATTTGATGGATTGTTTGGATTTCAAACTACTTCTACAAGATTACTCCGACAGTTTGGAAAATTAGAGATGTTAGATGCATTCAAAAAAAGGGAGAACGACCTACCAACTCCTGGAAAGGTAGGTTCTAACATGCAGGTTGTAGAGAAATTTGTTGATGGTTTTGAAATTTCATCAATTGAAATCATAGCAAACGCAAAAGGAATATCTGATTTTTCTATAGGTCATCCTAAAAATTCAAAATCTCTTTCACAATCATTTGCAGATTCATGTGTAAAAACAATTGAACTGCAGAGGACAGTGATTATGAGTACTGGCAAGGATGCAAGTAATGAAACATTAAATGCATCACTAAATTCTCTCTGGAATTGTTATAGTATAGTTAAAAATCAGGGATTTGTTGTCTTATTGGCAGAATGTCTAAACGGAATAGGTTCGGATGCTTTTCAACAATTCATTGATGGTAGACTTACAATTGAACGTGTAAAAAACGGGACAAAATATGTAGATGGTATGGAAAATTTATTGTATCTGTCTGAAATTCAAAAAAAGTTTCAAGTTGGTTTAGTTTCAGTACTACCAGAAATCTATCTAAAAAAACTTGGAATCATACCTATAGGGGGCGTTAAAAAATCAATGGATTACATTCTAAAGAATGTAGGACCAAGGCAAAAAGTGGAAGTTGTTAATGATGGTGCACGCACGCTTTTACGGGAAAATTGAGTTTGGAAGAGGGGCACATAAAACCGCTAACACTATAACACCAATGTAAATGATTTTTCTATTTTTTGATAGAGGAGATATATCATCTAGTGGTTGTGCATCTCTACTTCTAGAACTTAGAATCAAAATTAATATTGCCATCATCCAATAATTTAACAAAACAAGAACACCCATACTTGCATATGTGGCTATTTTGTGCCATTTCTGACCTAGAATTACACGAGACATGTGACCACCATCTAACTGCCATGCAGGAAGTAGATTCAAGAATGTAATTAGAAATCCAAGCCAAGCCGCAAACATAATTGGCGACATTATTATTTCAACATCTTCACCATTTTTATCAAATAATTCAAGCATGCCCATCATTATCAAATTTTCATTCATATGGATCAGTTGTGATGTACCAAACATTTGTTCTGCAATTTGACTATCAATCACCGGTGATGTGTATACACCAAATGCAACAACAACAATGGCAACAACTAGACCAGCAATTGGTCCTGCAATTGCAATATCAAATAATATGTCACGGTTGACAGTTAGACCTCTTGATTGTATGAATGCACCAAATGTTGGAATTCCAAAAATCGGGACACCTGGTATGAAATATGGCCAAGTTGTTTTGATTTTGTGCCATTTTGCAGCAATAAGATGTCCTGCCTCATGAACACCTAAGATTCCAATTAGTGCCCATGCATAAAGAATTGCAACTCCAAGTGGATCACCGATTGGTACGAATGAATTTAGTCCAGCGGTTCTGAAGAATCCATCAACTAGTACCATTGCCACTGTAACTGCAAAAAGAATTCTAGGAGTCCACGTTTTTGATAACCATTTTCTTTGTTTTAATGGAGGAAATTTTGATACTATAAGCAAAACCTGATTATTCTGTTTCTCTAAGACACACACAAGATTTCTTGCTTCTAGTATCTGAGTTAGTTTTACAAATTTCTCTTTGAAATCAGTATTTTTAAAACGAAATTTAATTTTAGTTAAGGAAATCTCCGAGTCAGTAATGTCAAACAGTGATGAGACGGTTTTTTGAATATCTTCCTGTGTGGGTTCCATCATGGTTATGGTTGGATTTGATTCAATAATTGCTTTTCCAGCTTAGAATTAAATAATTGCGTTTTATACTGAATTTATGCAGGTAATCTTAAGGCAATTTAATGGAACCATCATACGTAGGTGTGACCCTTCAGATTTGATTTCTGTTATGGAGATTAACATGAAAACTCTTCCAGAACACTACTCTGATTATTTCTATGAAAGTTTACTTTCTGATATGCCAGAATCATTTCTTATTGCAGAGAATGGAGAAACGTATGTTGGATACATTATGTGTAAATCTGAATTTGGATTTTCAAATTTTAAGAAATTAGGTTTTGTTAAAAAAGGACATGTTGTATCTGTAGCTGTTCTCGATGAATTACGTGGAAAGGGAATTGGTAGTGCACTTGTTGAAGAGGCATTCAAGGGTGTTAAAGAAAAACAGTGTGATGAGATGTATCTTGAGGTTAGATGTAGTAATACTGATGCTGTAAGACTCTATGAAAGGTTAGGCATGTCCGTTAAACAACGGCTAAAATCATATTATCGTGATGGTGAGGATGCATATATGATGGCAATAGAATTCTAGCTTAGATTAAATAACTGAACAAATCTGCCATTGACATGCAAAGACGTAGTGGTATAGGAATTATGATTTTTGTATTAGCAATAGGAGCCTTCTTTGTCTATGCATATCTTCTGATGCTTTCTGAATGGAGTCCAATTGTTTTACAACTAACTATTCTAATGATAGTTGGTGGTATACTCGGTGTTGTATCTTGGATTGGATATATGATGGCTACCACTTCTGCAAAACCAACATCATCTATAATTGATGACGATACTTAGTTTCTCTGAATTTTTATATCGACAACAGTTTGATAGAATCGTGGACCTACTGGTCTCACAACACGTGAATCTAAAATATCCGCTTGTATTTTATTTATATTTAGAAAATGCTCTTCAGACAATTTTGGGGCGTCTTGTTTTTTTTCTGCATGAATATGTGAATAATAATGAATCACTCCATTCTTCTTCAATGATGAAATTGCCGTATCTAAAAATTCATCAGAGCGTTCTGGTAATAGCATTAACACCCGGTCAGCTTTATCTTGCAATTGCTCTTTAATGATTTTTGTAGCATCTCCATTAAGCGAAATCACCTTGCCTTTGAGTTTGTTAAGTTTAATATTTTCTTCACACAATTTTGAAGCCACAGGATTAATATCTATATTATAAACAGTACATGACTTTTTCTTGGCAGCAAGTAATGAAAACATTCCAACACCACCAAACATATTGATTATAACATCATGGTCATTTACAAGATTTGAAATTCTTTCCCTTTCAGTTGATAACCGTGGAGAAAAAAATGCTTTTTTAACATCTACAATGAATCTACAACCATTTTCCCTATACTCAGTTTCTGTTTTTTCATCACCCTCGATCAATTCCAAGTTTCTGGTACGAAAGTCACCTTCAACAGGAGAAGATTGATGAAATACTGTTTTTGCTGTCTTTACCTGTTCCAGCAAAGCCTTTCCGATAATTTTCTTTTTTGAAATTAATGAATCTGGTATTCTTACTATGATAATGTCACCAATTTGATCAAATGCTGAGACAAGATCCTTGGCATCTTCATCTGAAAGGATATTCTCTAGTGCTTTTTTTAGCATTCTTGTCATTTTTTATAATAATAATTTTGGTTACCTTTTTGGTCCTTGTCAAGTCTACTTCCATCTTTGTTAACTCTAGGCCGTCTACTTTTTTCATCACGGCGGAATGTTATATCTAAGGACTTGAGGAATCGATTCATCGCATCAATTTTTGGTAGAGGTGATGTTGCATGTCCTTCAACACTAGACGTTCCTTCAAAAATCACCATAGAATCAGAGACTAAGTCCATTAACTGAAGATCATGATCAATTACAATGGCAGATTTACCAAAAGAACGGCAAAACTTCTGAAGAAACTTTCCAACAGCAATTCTGTCTTCAACATCTAAAAATGCTGATGGTTCATCAAGTGCATATAGATCAGCTTTTTGCAACAGGCAAGTGGCTACAGCAACTTTTTGTAATTCCCCACCGGACAAATACTTCATTGATTTATTGTATAGTTTCTTGATTCTTAGTGGCTCAATAATTTGTTCTTCCTCCGTTGTATCAACTATAGATCCACCATTTGCCCTCTCTAACATTGCAATAACCTCCATGTCAACATCATTTGTGAGATACTGTGGTTTGTATGAAATTTTTATTTTCTTATCGACCGAACCAGAATCAGGTTTCTCAACCCCTGCAATCATTTTCATCATAGTGGTTTTTCCAAGTGCATTGGCACCCATTATTCCTAGCAGATCTCCTTTTCTTACCTCACCTGGATCTATAGATACTGAAAAAGATGAATATTTCTTTTCTAATTTAGGATATGATACAACTATGTCTCCCTGTTGAATTTCATCTGTTGCAGTTGACGCATCAAATGTAAATTTTTTATCTCTAAATCTAACATTTTCAGATGCTAGATACCCATCTAGAAACGCATTGATACCAACTTTTGTTGATAGTATATTTGAAACAATTCCATATGCTGCAGGTACACCATATAGAACTTCGATGTAATCGCTTAGATAATCTAATAGTGTTAGGTCATGCTCTACAACCATAACGCTTTTTCCTAATTCCGCTAAACTATGTATCACTTTTGCAACTCCAGTCCTTTGGAATACATCATTGTATGATGAAGGCTCGTCAAAAAAATAAAAATCTGCGTCTTTTGAGGCTGAAACAGCGACTGCCAATCTTTGTAATTCTCCACCACTTAGTTCATTCAAGTTCTGTTCAACAGAATTCGCCAAATCTAATTTCTTTATTAATTCCCCTGAAACTCCACGTTCATCATATTTTTCTAAGAGATCTTTTCCTGTTCCATCGAATGCATTTACAACATTATGAACTTGTTGTGGTTTTATCGATGCACGAATATTCCCATTTTTGATCTCTTCAAAATGTGATTTTAACTCGGTACCCTTGTAAAATTTTAAAACATCATCCCATTCTGTTGCCTCAGAATAATTCCCAAGATTTGGTTTTAAATTACCTGATAAAATATTTACAACTGTACTTTTACCCATACCATTTCTACCAAGTAATCCAACAACTTCACCTTTTTTTGGGGTAGGTAATTTGTAAAGTCTAAACGAGTTAATTCCATATTGGTGAATTTTATCAGTTGATAACTCACTTGCTAAATTTACAATTGTAATTGCATCAAATGGACAAACTTTAACACAAATACCACATCCATTACAGATATCTTCATCTATCTGAGCTTTTTTTGTCTCTTCGTTTAGGATGATACAATCTGCACCCGATTTATTTACAGGACAATATTTTATACATTCAAGACCACATTTTTTGGGCTGACATAATTCTTTATCTAAAACTGCTACACGATGTGTCATATCGTATTTGTTATTTTCTTTAATTTATACTTCTATAAAATAATCGACTTCCTAAATTCCTTAGAATTAATGTAAATTTCGTTACCTTAATAGAGAAGGCATATTAAATTAATTTAAGCCGGCCATAGCGTTGGGGTGCGACCCAGTCCCATTCCGAACCTGGAAGTCAAACCCAATGTCGCTGCTGTGTTACTAAGGTACGAGAGTACTTGGGAAGCAGTAGTGCTGGCATCTTAATATAACAACTATATTCAAGAAATTCAGTAAAATCTTATGAGTGATTGCACTGTCTGTGGAGAACATTTTGATAATGACATACGATTTTTAAACCACATGATGGAAAAACATGGATTTAGAAATCCAAACATTGAGAAACCTGATAGAAACAGTCGTGGATATTAACGTCAATAAATCTATAAGTCACAAAAATTGGTAATTGTTACAAGGTATAACAATGCAAAAAGTACTAGAAAAAACACTGAAAGATGCTATTAAAGAAAAACAATGCATTTTAGGAACTAAGCAGGTTTTGAATTCAATTTCAAAATCAAAACTTGTAGTTTTATCAAAATCAATACAGACAGAAACACGTGAAAAAATTGAATCTGATGCAAAAAAATCTAAAATTCCAACACTTACATTTAATGACACGTCAGTGAGTCTTGGAAAACTATGTGGAGTTCAGTTTAGAGTCTCTACACTATCACTTCCACAAATATCAGACAGTGAAATTACATCATTGAAAAAAGAAATTGAATCTCAATGATGGCATTAAATACTTTTTCAACTACAAGGCTCAATCAAGGTTTAAATGAGACAGAAAAATTTTTTGAATAATTAAGATAGAATATGACACAAGAAATAAAGCTAACAACTGATCAGATGCGTTTAATGTCATTGTTTCAAAATATAACAAAAGCTACTGCTAGAGATTGTGTTGAAGACGAAAAATTAGACAGGTTGATCTTTGTTGTTAATGAAGGAAAGATGGGTCTAGCAATTGGAAAAGGTGGTTCCCATATCAAAACACTGCAAAATAAAATAAATAGAAATGTTGAATTGGTGGAATATTCAGATGATCAAGAACGATTTTTAAAAAATATTTTAAACGAAAAATATATCATAGACATTAAAATTTCTGAGAGACTAGATGGTACTTTTCAAGCAATCATTACAGTTGATCCAGCAAAAAAGGGTGTTGTTGTTGGAAGGGAAGGCCGTAATGCTGAAAAAGCAAGACTGCTTGCAAGGAGATATTTCCAAATTACAAATATAATAATTAATAGCCAACAGGCATCTTTGGAGTGGTAATATGGCAAAATCACCTTTAGGATTATTTGCAGGAAGAGATCTTAAAGAAAAAAGAAAGAAACAACGTTGGGCTATTTCTACATACAAACGAAGAAAATTAGGATTAGATAAAAAATCTAATCCATTTGGAGGATCTCCACAGGCTAAAGGAATTGTTTTAGAGAAAGTTGGTGTAGAAGCAAAACAACCAAACTCTGCAGTTAGAAAATGTGTAAGAGTTCAATTGATTAAAAATGGCAAGTCTATTACAGCATTCCTACCACGTGACGGTGCTATGAATTTTGTTGATGAGCATGATGAAGTTCATGTTGAGGGTATGGGGGCTACACAGGGTGGTGCTATGGGAGATATTCCAGGAGTTCGTTTCAAAATTTTCAAAGTTAATAATACTTCATTACGTGAATTAGTCTTAGGTAAGAAAGAAAAACCAAGGAGATAGAATTGTCAGAGCAAAAATTACTGTTATTTAGAAAGTGGGATACAACTGAAATTGAAATTAAAGATTTAGGACTAAAAACTGCAATTTCGCTAAAACAAATTATTATGCCATTAGATTTTGGTCGTTCAGCATTAAAGAGATACAATAAAGGGCAAGTGAACATTGTTGAACGATTGGCAAACAAATTAATGCATTTTGGAAAAAAATATGCAAAAAACACAGGAAGACAAGGTGGAAAAAAACACCACTCGTTAAATATTGTAAAAACTGCTTTTGAAATTATTCATTTAAAAACTGGCAAGAATCCGGTCGAAGTTCTTGTTAGAGCAGTTGAGAATTCTGCCCCAAACGAAGATACAACTAGGATAGTCTATGGTGGAACTGTGTATCACGTATCTGTTGATGTGGCACCACTAAGAAGGGTTGATTTGGCTTTGCGATTTATTGCAGATGCAATAAAAGAGGCAACATTCTCAAATCCTAAACCTATTGAGGAATATATTGCAGAACATTTGATTCTTGCAGCAAATAATGATCCTATTGCACCATCTATAAAGAAAAAGAACGAATTAGAAAGAGTGGCTCAAGCTTCTAGATAATTAAAAAATAGCCCGGCCCAGACTCGAACTGGGGTCAAAGGCTCCAGGGGCCCCTATGCTTGCCGCTACACTACCGGGCTTCAAACAAAATGCACGAACTAAGAATATAATGATTTGGTGTTACTTTATTTTTGTTTCATGAACAGCTGTACCATAGTCACATTCAGCTTTTAATCTCATATACGCAATCAATCTATAATGTATCGAATAGCTCTCATTTTCTTTTAGAAGTAATTCTTTTTGGATAAGTGATGCTAATCCTCTTGATAAGGTTGTAATTGATACATTGAGTGTCTGACATACTTGATCTCGTTTTCTTTGATATTGTTCTAAAGTAAATGAAACATCATTGTTTTCTAAAATTAAAGGCCAAACTATCTCTTTCCACACAAATCTTCTATTTTCTGTCGCTGATGCGTATTTGCCTTTTTCACTCAACATTATAATATTAAAAAAATGGGTTATAATTCAATAGATGCCACATATAGAAATTCAGAAGTCACTCGAATTGTTAAAAAAAGATTGGGATATTGATCCTTTAATTCAGGATTTTATATTAGGAAAAACTTCTGAGGTATCTGATTTTACAGTTAAAATTAAAGACGTGGTTTTTCATATTCCATATCTTATAAAAGAAAAAAAATACATTTTGTGGAAATGCTATTGGCCAGACTGCCATAATTGTTGTAATAGACAAGGTAGGCTACCTCTTACATCAGATGATCTTATTCAGATTGGTACTGGATTAAAATATCAAAAGATTTCTGATTTTATTAAAAATGAAACGTTGATTGCCACACATCAAGAGCCAACTCCTTCCGGCGGATTATCAGTTATGACCAATGTTAATCTCAAAAGAAAAGAAGATGAAACTGAAGCGGATGATGGTACTCATATAAGTTGTAGATTTTTAGATGTAGAAGGTGCATGTGGAATTCATCCTGATCGTCCAGGAGTTTGTTACCTGTATCCATTTTCAACATGGGCACAAAATGATAAAGGACGTGCAAGAGTTCATGCAACATTTCAATTTACAGGGGATTGTCCAGGATTTTATCTTGATGAATCACTTGATTCTATGAAAGAGATACTTGAAGAGTATTCTAGTACAATTTATGATTATAATATGAAATCTAGTACTACGTTAAAAGATGGTTTTGGCTCTCTAAGCATGAATTAGGCTTTTGCAACTTTCATCAGGTCTGCAATTTTAATATGCATGCCAAATCTGTCTTCATTCTTTTTCATGTATCTGAATATTGATATAAAATCTGGTAATGCCTTTAAGAAACTGAAATTATGATGAATTTTTGCTCTTACAAAATTAAATACTTTAGCATAAACCTTGTAATGTTTTTCAATTGCTTTTTCATATGCTTTGAAGTTGTGCATATTTTCTAAGAAAATATCAACACATTGCATGGATGGAATAATTCCCTCACCTAACAATGCATAGACTGTTCCAATTGATTCTCCAACACCAACTACTTTTCCAGAATAATATGGTTTACATTTATCTGGAGTTGCCAACCTAATTGGACGCCCCTTAGTCGCAACTATTTTTCCTCCATGTTTTTCTAAAAACGCATCGGTTGCTTTAACGTGGTTTTTATTATAATCACCTGCACCGATATGTGCAAAATTCTCTCCCATTGGGAAGTACCAAAAGTATCCTGACATGCCTGGAAATGGTTCAATGTAAAAATCGTCAAATGGCACTCCATTTTCATATTCAACTTTATACTCATATGTTGGTAAAAAGAAATCCTGTTCCATTTTTGGCAAGTAAACTCTATGAAATCCTGTACAATCTACTATCATGTCGTATTCTTTTTCAAGATCTTCTAGTGATGGAGCCTCACCATAAATCACATTGCAATCTTTTATGAAATCTTTAATCAATCCTAATTTATTATACGTACAAAGCCCTTTCAAACCGATATCAAATTTTACATCATTATTCATTTTGACATGCATTTCTTTTCCGTTATGAATTAAGAAATCATCAAAATTTCTACCTGTTTTCTTACAAAACTCATCTAGCTCTTTTTTTATTGTTCCCCACGCACAGATTGAATCATGTCTTTCTTCCACCATTCTTTCATATCCAACTACTTCATGTTCAGAATCTTTCAGTCTAGCCATAAGATAACTTCCGGCTACACCCATTCCCATTACAGCAATTTTCATCTATCGTAGATTTGTTAGTACCCAATAAATACAATTCTCGGATTTTATTCGATTAATATTGCTGGTTTGTAAGGTCGTGCCATTCTTGCTTTATTTTTTGGATCATACTTTTCAGAATCATTTTCAGAAAATACTTGCAATTTTATTCCATAGTCTGTTTCTATTAGTGATGAAAGCTCACTAGAAATAATTTTACGCTCATCAATTTCTCCTGCTCTCACCTTTGTTTTTCTTAGCTCTGTTGGTTCCGAAAGAATATCTTTTAGTGTCTTTTTTACAAAGTCAGGATCTTTTTTGACATTTTCTGTTTCTTTTTGTGAAATTAATTCTTTGATGAATGCACCAACATTTGTTTCTCCTGAAATAACACCGCTTAGAATTTTATGGTATGCTTTTGATTTCCAATTATCTGATGTGTAGATTATAATTTTTTTAGGTGTAATTTTTGTCACTTTAGTAATATTTGAAATATCATCCATTACTGAACTAAGTAGACTCTCACTTTGTATTGCTCCATCGTCTGTTTGTTCTTCTCCTTTTGGCCATGATGATTTTGAAACCATGTCTGAATTTCCTAATTTTTCCCACATCTCTTCAGCTACGTGAGGTGCAAATGGTGAAAGCATGGAGACACGTATTGAAATAACCTTGTTCAGAACACCTGAAATATCATCTCTGTTTTTTGCATTTGCCCTTTTCATGTACCATTGAAGGTCAGAGTCAAATCCATACAAAATATGATGTAGTGATTCACGAAGACGCATCTTTTCCATAGAACCAGTTACTTCAGAAATTAATTTTGATAATCTACTTTGTATCCAAATATCTTCAGGTTCGGTTCCTATCTTTCCATGACTGTTGAATTTTATGCACTCTTCAAGCATAGATTCCAATTTATTTTTAATACTCGAGATTGTTTCTACATTAAAATCGGCATCCTGCAAAAGTTCTGCTGAGATTAGTATTGATAATCTGATTGGGTCTGCACCATATTTTCTGATTGCATCGCGTAATGGGATGATGTTACCCATTGATTTTGACATCTTTTTTCCATCCATCAAGACAGAGCCATTTACAACAATTTCTTTTGGCCAATTTTCTTTAGGAAATATAGCAACATGATTTAGAACAAAGAATGTTAAGTGATTTGGAACTAAATCTCTACCTGAATGTCTAGAATCAACAGGATAAAAATACAAAAATTCGTTTCTGATTTCTTCTAGTTTCTCTGCTGTAATCTTTGCATCTTTTGCAATTATTTCAGAATCTCCACCCCCATAGAAAATATAATTAAAAAATCCATCTGACATATTCTCTGCTAAAATCTCTCCTGAATTGACAAATTTCGCCATAGTGTAAAATGACATGTAGATTACTGAATCTGCCAAACTTTCAACTAACCAATCGTCATCCCATGGGATTCTTGTTCCCAATCCATGTTGTCTTGCACATGCTCTTTCTCGCAACCAATCAAGTACATTAAAAAATTCAGTTCTAATTTCATTTGGCAGTATATTCATTGACTCGAAGCAGTTGTGTGCTTTTTCTTTCCATTCTTTGTTTGCATAATCCAAAAACCATTGATTATTGAGTAATTTTACTACACATTCTGCTCCACACCTGCACTTTACTGACTCGTTTGTTAGTTCAAGCATAATGTCTGATTTTCCCGTTTTAGAAATCCATTCTTTTACCTCTTCTTTGACAAATGTAATCTTCTTACCAGCAAATTCACCTGTATTGGAATTTAATTTTCCTTCATAGAATTCTTTTGAGTAGATCTCCTTTGTTGCATCCTCTAATTTTGGATCATCTTGATTTGTAATCCCCATTCTTTTTATGACATCTAGAGATGGAATGTCTCCAAATCCTTCCGTAGTGATAATTGAAACTGGTTGAATCTTCCCAACTTCATCACGTAAAGAATCTTCAATATTTTTTTGGTTTCCATTCTTGATGTCTTCTAGTGCTTGAAAATCATATGGTGCATGTGCAGGAACTGACATTACAATTCCTGTACCAGTAGTGGCTATGACAAAAGATGCAGGAAGAATCAGAAATTCATCCTCATTTGTTGGACTATGGACTTTCTTTCCAATTAGTTCTGAACCTAGTATATCTTCTATAATCTCTATTTTTTTATCAAGAAACTCTAGTTTGTATGCACATTCCGCACTGATTATCCATCTTTCTCCATCAACTTTGACTTTTTTATATACAATCTCTGGATTTATCCAAAGATTTGTTACGCCAAATAATGTTTCAGGTCGAAGCGTTGCAACAGGAATAATCTCATCCCCCATATTGAATTTTATCATAATGTATTCAGTAAAGTCTGGTTCAACATCACCTAGTGTATCATGTTGTGAAACTGGGTTTTGATCATTTGGACACCAACCCACAGGATGATTTCCTTGTACAATTAGATTTTTTTCTTTTAGATTTCGAAATTGCCACTCAATAAATTTTTGATATGCAGGGATTATTGTTGTAAATTCTCTTCTCCAATCAATTGAAAAACCCATCTCAATCATTCCAGATTTGATCTCTTCATGAAAATAATCTGCAATTTTTACAGGATCTACAAATTCTTTGATTTTATCTTCTGGTACATTATACAATGTTTTGAACGCATTAATTAATTCCACATCGTTAGCCTGAACTCTTTTTGACATTCCAAGAATGGGAGTACCGGTATAATGGAATCCCATTGGAAATAAAACATTGAATCCTTTCATTCTATAATATCGAGAATGAACATCTGCTAATGTGTAAGTTCTACCATGTCCTATATGCTGGGGGGAATTTGGATAAGGATATGCAACTGTGATGAATTTTTTTGGTTTGTCATTAGGATCTGTTTCAAAGTCTTTAGCATCATGCCATTTACTTCTCCATTTTTCATCTATCTGATTCCAGCTTAATTCCATCTTCCTAACCTATTCAAAGATCATTGTCTTCGCATTTTTAATTGCATCTTCTTTCTTTGATTTGTCAGTTCCTCCTCCTTGAGCAAACTTAGGATTTCCTCCACCTGCTCCCCCCAAAATCTCTGAAATACTCTTTACAATCTCTCCGGCACTCCTTTCTTTTGAAATTTCATCTCCAGCATATACTATAACTCGAATTTTTTCTCCTTCCTCAAACAATCCACAATATATCAATGTGGGATCTGCCCTACAGAGCACTTGTCCTAAACCAATATGAAAAACATCGCCATAATCGTTGCTAGTTGAATAACAAAAGTTTGCCTTACCAGATTTGGTTAATTCTATTGTAATACCCTCTATTGTGGATATACCCTCTTTGCATTCTGATAATGATTTTGCTATAATTGGGATTCTTTCCCTGACTTGAAGTCTTTTCCCAATTCTCCTCTCTTTTTCTTGTTCTTTTTGTTTCTTTTCTACTTCTTCACTTTTCGAATCCTGCTGTCTTTTTCTAACAAATTCTTTTGCACTTTCTCCCGAAACAAATTCAATTCTTACAACTCCATCTTGAATTCTTTTAGTTCTAGTTATTTTGATCTCTTCTACATCTGAAGTATTTGATACATGTGTTCCACCACAGGCTTCTATGTCTAAATCACCAATGGATACTATTCTAACTGATTTTACCGGAACTATTCCTCCCTGATAAATTCTAAATCCATACTTTTGTTCTGCTGTACCCCTATCAAAATTTTCTATCTTCACTGGAATTGATTTTTCTACAATTGAATTGGCAGCTTGTTCAATTTTTGTTACATCATCATCTGTTAGTGCAGAATGATGAGTAATATCTAATCTAGCGTGATCCTCCTCCTTGAATGCTGAATGTTGCCAGACCCATGAACCTAAAACACTTCTTGCTGAAGTATTAATGATATGTGTGCTTGTGTGATTCTTTGTAATTCCATCTCTTCTTTTTCTATTTATTATACACGATGCTGTATCTCCCTCTTTTGGAATATCACCTTTTACCTCGTGAACTACAACGTTTCCATGTTTTGTAACATCTACAATCTCGCAATCTCCAATCTTACCATGATCTGGCTCTTGTCCTCCACCCCTTGGATAAAATGAAGTTTTATCTAACACTATAAAATTTTCAAAAGATTTCAAAACTTTTGCATTAAATTCTCTTGGATCGTCTCCATAGAATAGTAATTCAGTGTCTGGAATCCCTTCTAACGGTAAAGTCACTCGTTCTTTTTGCTTTTTGGATTGATGCAGATCAGCAAGCTTACTGTAAAATGTTGATGGAACTTCCGATATTACTTTCATCTCCTTTAGATATTCTGGAGTCACTCCATCTGATTCGTAGAGTTGTATCAAATCCTCAGCATTTGGTTCTTTGTCTAATTTACTGACAATTTTTTCCATTCTCTGTTTTGAACTACCATATCTGCCTGTTTCAATAGAAATTATCTCTTTAACATCATCTCTAGTATTTTCAAGTTCAGGATACGTATTTTTCAGATAATCAATTTGAATATCTATTATCTCACCCAAGTCAAACTTGAACTTCAATCTATCCATGGTTGAAACAATTCTTCTTAGCATAATTCGAAGGTTGTATCCTCCTCCAACATTACTAGGAAGAGCACCATCAGAAATTGCAAAAATTAGTGTCCTTATATGATCAATTATTAGATAAACTCCCTCTAGTGGGGCGATTATACGATTAGTTTGTTCATCAGACAATCCTGTTGATTTGATAGCATTTTTCCTTACTTGTGATAAATCATCATATAATTCGAGATTCTTTGCAATTTCAGTGAAGTATGGTACTAGTACTGTGGAATCTGTATCTATACCTACATCTTGAATTAATTTTTCAGTGATTGGACCAAAACAGCAATCATATGCAGTTGGTGTACCCATTGTTATCCATGCAAATCTTTCTAGACCTGCACCCATATCTATAATACGCTGATCCAGTGTTTTGTATTTTGACAAGTTACCTTGAAATTCAGTAAATACTGCATTACCTAATTCTAAACCTTTCACGAAATATTCTAATGATGAACCGAAAGAACCACCACCCTCCCAAACATCTTCAACAAAGACAATTTCTTTTTTTGCAATTCCAAATTGCTGTGTCAATAAATTAAAATCAAGATTAACACATTCATCTTTCCAATAACCATCTTCATTTGGTATACTATGTTGACCAATCATACAGAATGATGAAAAGTGTCTACCAGTAACACCAACATTTTCCAAGTCTTTGAATCTAAGACATGTTTGGGGTACAACTAGTGGGTTTGCAGGAAATTCAAATACTACTTTACTACCCATCACTCTTTGAAAATCAACAATTGACGCAACTGTAAAATACAGATCATCACGCCATCTAGACACGACTGGATATCTATTTACTGATGTATGATTATGTTTTACAAAGAACGATTCTACCTGCTTCCAGGCCTCAGTATAATCAAATCTATTTTTTGTTGGAGGATCTCCAATAAACGAATATGTATCACTAGAATGATCAGGGCATTTTATTCTATTTTCATCTAATGTCCAAAAGAATCTTTTACATGTTGCGCATGCCTTGCGCTCAAAACCCTGGGTTTCAAATAATTCCACCTGATAGTATCTTTTAGGGTCAGCAGAAAATTTTGTAAGGATATCTTTTTTGTTCATCGTATTTTTCATCTAGTGCCGATATTAAGAATCTTCGATTACAACTATTAAATATGCAAAAATCTAAAAAAATACATGTTTGGAAGTAAAAAGAGAACTCTAAAGGAGGGAAATTTTGTTTTTACAGCAAAACCTGCTGATGAGTACTGTAATTTCGTTATTGGAATTGTCACTGGTGTTGATGGCAACAGAGTAGGTGTAAATGGATTTATTGTCAATCCTATAGGTCTGAAGAACAAAGTTTTACAGGGAAAAGCAGGTACAAGATCCAAAGAGATGCTCAAAGAGCCAACATCTGAAAACTGTATTTTTGCTTTAATCTACAGAACAGAATATGAAAATTTTACTGATGTTTTAGACTTGGAAAAAGACAAAGTTGAGATTCTCTCAAAAAAGCAATACACAATTCTAGATGGTTGGATTAGAGAATCACTTTCAGAATTGATTAACAACGTTTTGTCCTTACCAGATGGCTCTGACCAGGATCATGCAAAAAGGATTCTCAAACAGAAAATGGAAAACCTGTATGATAAAAATCTCAAACAAAATCTTTATTCGGTTTGTAGAAGTCTAAAGATCTTAATTTAAAGAGAATTTTTGGACAGCTTTTATATTATGCCTTGAGAGATTTTTTTTAAATGGAATATGTTTACGCCGCATTAATGTTGCACAAATTGCAAAAAGAGGTAACTGAGGAAAACGTTACTAGTGTAGTAAAAGCAACTGGTGCAGAAGTTAATGAGGCTCAGGTTAAGGCTCTAGTTGCATCATTAGCAGATGTCAATATTGAAGAGGCAATTAAGGCTGCTCCAGTAGCAGTTGCAGCCGCTCCAGCCGCAGCAGCAGATGCACCAGCAGATGGAGATAAAAAGAAAGAAGCAAAAGCTGAACCACCAAGTGAAAAACAAGAAGAACAAGCTATGGAAGGCTTGGCATCTCTATTCGGTTAATTTTTTCCGATCATTCAACTTTAACATTATTTACTATAAGTTATTACTAGAAATGATTTGGTAGATACTTCACAAATTGATTTTTTTATTTATATCTTAGATCTATTTGGCACCATGGCTTTTGCAGTTACTGGTGCATTTAAGGCAATAGAGCATAAGGCAGATATTGTTGGAATAATAATTTTAGCAACAATTACTGGTCTCGCAGGAGGAACAATACGTGATGTTGTGTTTGGAAAAACTCTTCCAAACTCTCTAATTGATCCAACTTATGTTATCATCACTGTAATCTCTGCCATAGTCTTATTTTTACTATATTCTAAAATGAAAAAACATTGGAATGTTTTCTTAAAGTTTGATGCAGTTGGTCTTGGTGTTTTTACTGTAATCGGTGCAACGTTTGCTTACAATCTGTTTGGAATGAATTTCTTAATAATTGTCTTATCTGGAATGCTTACTGCAATTGGAGGTGGAATTTTGAGAGATGTATTTGTAAATCAAACACCTATAGTATTTGTAAAGGAATTATATGCATCTGCTAGTTTTATTGGCGCAATTACATTCTATTTTACACTATTGATCACAAATGAAGTGTATGCAGCTACCATTATTGGTATTATATTAACCACAGGACTACGATTAGTTGCAATGAAGTATAATTGGAATTTACCTAGAGTAAAAAGTCGTTAATTATGCAGGGGTGTAATCTTTTGCTTTTGAAGCAAGACCTTTAGCATGTGCATCGGCTTTTTGGAGAATCTGCTCTTTGGTTTCATCAGTAACATATCCAGTCTCTACTGAAACTGAAGTTGCTGACTGTGCTGCTTTAGCAAGAATTTGTTTTATGTTATCCTTTGTGATATATGCAGCTTCAATTGATAATGAAATTGCTTCCTGGTAGGCTTGACTTAGATCGTTCCTGAATTTCTCTACGTCTATTATCATTTCCTCTTCGGCATAAACTAAGCCTTCTTCAAGTGCCGAATTTAGAACAATACCAGCCTCTATAGGTTTTATATCTAATTTACCTAAAAGCGTCGCAAGTTTTTCAGAAATAACTTCTCCTTTTTTAACTGGAACTGTTTCTTTCATTATCCAGATTGTACCTTGATCAATTTTTGTTGGAACGCCATTTTCTTTAAAGTCTGTGAGCATTGGACCAGGCGCAATACCAGTATTTTTTGGTGGTATAATTACATCCATACTAGCCAAATCTCCACCTCTGGCATTCAGTAACACTTTGTTTTTTGATAGAAGAACATTAAGTTTGAATGGTGACATATTTGTAAACATGAAAAGACACTGTCCTTCCAACTTACTAACTAATTTTTCAATTCCCTTTATCCCAGTTTTTTCCAAAGCAAGTTTAGCAAGCTTATCCTTAACACTAATTATTTCCACTTCACCTTGAAGTGTCTTTCTGAGTGGAAGTAATTGTGACGCTCTCACTTTTTCCATTCTTACTAATGCAAGTACCTTGTATTTCTTAGGTAACTCTTGTAGCTGTTGATACATCTGTGTTTTTCTTTTAGGATATACAGTTCTATTTTCATGCATTTATTTTCGCACCTTCTGTTCTAACTTGATTGCTTTACCCATAGTGGTTTTAATCATAAATTTTTTAAAATTCTTATCACCATTTGGTAATTTTTTTTCAATTGCATGAATTATTGTCATTGCATTACTTGCAATATCATTTTCATCCATGGTTTCATCACCAATTTTACACGATAATGAGAGTGAATTTTTTACTCTAACTCTGATCGACTGTTTGAATCTTTCTAAAAATGATCCAATTGGTGCATTAAAAGGAACAGGGGTAGGCATTTTTCCTCTAGGACCTAATAATTGTCCTAATGATTTACCTACAACTGGCATAAGTTTTGTGTCAGCCAAAAAGAAGTCATATTTGTTTATCAGTTTTCTTGATTCTCTTTTATTTTGAGCTAAATTGTCAAGTTCTGCATTATCAATTACCTGATCGGCTTTTGCTTCTTTTGCTTTCAGACTCATATCTCCTGTGGCCATAACACAAATTGCAGCAGGCTTTGTCATCTGTTTTGGAAGTTGTATGACTTCATTCAATGCGAAACCTTTTTTCACATCTATATCCTTGAATACAATGTATAATTCTAATGCCTGTTTGAATTTCCTATCTTTCTGAGATTTCTTAGATTCCTGGATTAAACTCAATATATCAGATTCATTTACCATAGCAAAATCGTTTTTAAGCTACTTAAAATCGTTTAGAGCAATTGTATCAAGTTCTAACATTATTTTAAAAAAACTGATTCTTTATAGAAAATTTCATGGAATTTAGATGATTCTGACCAAAACTTACATTTATGACCTTAAGTTAGTAATTTTGAAAATGCAACATGTTGACGATTTGGATCTAAGATTACTGTCGGAATTAAAAAGAAATGGTAATATTTCAGTTCCCATATTATCCAAAAAATTAGAGATCAATGCGTCAGTTCTTTATAGTAGAATTAAGCGATTGTTAAGAAAAAAATTGATTAAGAAATTTACAATTGAGATTGATGAATCTCAATTAGGTTATCAAGTTAAGGCATCAGTTGGTATAAATCGTGATCCAAAATTCAAAAATTCTATACATGATGCATTAATGGAAACTGCAGAAGTTGATCATGTTTGTGAGGTTACAGGTAGATTTGATATCATTATTAGTGTGTTAGCAAAGGATCTTGAACAATTACATTCTGTGATTATTGAAAAAATTGGAAGTATTGAGGGAATACAGAATACTGAGACATTTGTAGAATTAGAAAAAACTGATAAAGATCCAGTGTACCTATCTAAGAATTAACGATTAATTTCTCGTCCCATTTGCCAGAATTTATCTCTGCAGTCATTTCTTTGGGAGTTTTACCTTCAATTTTTATACCAAGACATTGGCAAGTTCCAATTACTTGTTTTGCAACAGATTTTAATTCAGATGCATATGATGATTCCAGTTTTACGTTAGAAACCTTCACAATTGCATCAATTCCTATATCTGCAACCCATTCTGTTCCTGATGTACCTGAACCTTTTTGAATATTTGCTTCTTTCAGAATTAGTGCAGATGCGGAAGGAATTCCAATTTCAATATCCCATTTTTTGGTATCAGAATCAATCGTAACAGTCACAGGAACTTTCATTCCTTTGAAATCGTTTGTTTTTTCATTAATAGCGCTAATAACTTCCATAATGTTGACACCCATTGGACCTAAAGCTGGACCAAGTGGAGGACCAGCAGATGCTTCTCCTCCAGTTACTAATGATGAAATATTTTGTTTATCTCCCATAATTTTTCGCTATCTCAAGATGATTTATTCCTTACTATGATGAAGGTTTAAGATAATTAGCATCTACAGTTACAGGAAGTTGATATGGTGCATCTAGAAGTATTACAGTCGCTTCTTCTTTTTCATGATCCACACGAGTAATGGTTGCTTTCATTCCTTTGAATGGTCCACCAATAATTTCCACTATACCATCAACCGCAAGTTCTGACACAGTTGATTTTTTAATAAGATAATTTTCAATTTCGCTGTATTGTAATTCACCTCTTAATTGTCCTTTGACATGTCTGAGTCCCTGTATTGCATTGAACATTATTTGTGGGTCTTCTGCTTCAATTACAATATATCCCTTAAGATTATCAACTAATAATATTGATTGTATATCAAGTCCACCACTTCGCATTTTAGTTTCAAGTAATCTCAAAACTACTTTTTCTTGACCGCCAGTTGTTCTAACTGCAAATAAATGGGAATCAGCGATTTCAGACATTTACCCTACAGCCCACCACGCGTAAATGGAATTGCTGAGAAAATAAATTGTATTCCAAAGCCTAATAGACCAACAGTTGCTATTCCAAATAAAACCAATCTTAAATGCTGTTTATAGACGTCCTTATCAGACTTTTTCGTTAATTTTATTGTATTATAGCAATTTTTGACTGTTAATTTTGGGTTAAACTTCATTAATTTGAAATTAATAAAGTGTCAATATATCTTTTATTCATGGATTTACTGGTTGCATACAAAAATGATCCTGCTGGAATTAATATGGCCAAGTTCATTAGTCAAGATTTAGAAAAAAATGATGCTTTTTTTAGAGGAAAAAAATTTGATGTACTAATAATCCCATCACCAGTGATATCTGCAGATTGGTTAGATGAGAAATTTCATTATGATAGATATGTATTTCTCTCAAAACATGCTGCTGAATCTGGAAGATTAGCATTAACATGTCATAGTACTGGAAATTTTGATATAGCAAAATTTGGAGGTAATCCCAAACAAATTGCCATCCCTTTTTCATCATTACAAAAAACATATCTACAAAATCTATGGAAAAAACGTAATAACTTTCCAGATTTTCAGATAACTATCGAAGCGACACATCATGGTCCTACAAATCTTAACAAACCTTGTATTTTCATCGAGATTGGCACTACTCAAAAACAGTGGAATGATAAAGAACTGTGTAAATCTGTAGCAGAAATTATCAAACAAACCATTGAGCAACCATCAATACACTTTCCATTTGCTATGTGTTTTGGTGGAACACATTATTCTGAAAAATTCACACAACAAGTAATCAATGGAAAATTTGCCCTAGGAACAGTCGTACCAAAGTATGCTGTAGAATTATTAGATGAGTCACTTTTTCAGCATATTATTGAACGTAACACTGGTGCAGAAGCAGCATTATTGGATTGGAATAGTTTAGGAAAGAATAAACAAAAAATTATAGAATTATTATCTACCACAAAATTAGAAGTGATTAAAATTTGAAAATAGACAAAAAAATTTATAAAAAACTTTTACAAGTTCCACCTGGAAGAATCACAACGTATGGAGAATTATCACGTGCAATAGGTCTTAAAAATGGGCAACGCGCCATTGGCAAATTAATGAAAAATAATCCCTTTCCTGTTATTATTCCATGTCATAGAGTGGTAAAATCAAACAGAGAGATTGGAGGATATGCATTTGGGGTTGATATAAAGAGAAATATGCTAACAAAAGAAGGAATTTGCATTAAAAATGATAAAATTGAAAACTTTGAAAAAAGTTTTTTTAGATTCTAAGATTTTTGTGCTTCGCTGATAATTGTTCGTAGATGTGCTTTATTTCTTATAGTGTTTCCACCAATTTTTTTATATATTGACTTGAAAATTTCATTATCAATTTCTTTTCTATCTTTTGCAATTTTGAGTATGTATCTAAGTGCACGCACTTTATTCACATAAACGGTCTTTTTGCCTTCTCTTGCTCCCTTTCTACCTTTTTTTGAACCTTGCGTTGCTCCACGTTTTGCTTTTTGAATTCTTTTTGTTTTAGCCCTTCCCCGCGATGTGCCTGTGAATGATTTTATGGTGATTGTATTAGCAGTCATCAAACTTCTTATATCATCTCTTGTGATTGCATCAGCTATATCATCAAGATGTTCATTATCAAATCTAACTCTATTAGCACCTACGCCTACAATTCTTGAAACTAATTGTTTCTTTGATTTTAGATTAACTGGCATTTTTATTCACTCTTGCATTAAATACTTTGAATTTTTTTTCAATAGCAACATTCATCAACTCTTTTCTTTTTTTAGCACCTACACTGTGACCAAATCTAACTCCATCTTCTTTTGGATTTAATTTTTCTAAATCATTTAAATTATTTACTAAATTATCAGTATAGCCTGATGGATGTAATCCCTTTGCAATTTTTGGTGTACCATATCCTATCTTTACTAATCCCGGTCGGCCACGACTTTTTTGTTTTCTTTGATGATTATCAATGCCCTTTGGCTTTCTCCAGTTAGTCTCTAATCTTTTATACCTCCAACTTTCTGGTCTAACAAATCTTTTTGGTCGACTTGATGAAACCTGTTCTCTCGCTTGTAATTTCTCCTTGTTGATCGGCATGAAGTAGTGACTCGAATTTTTACATAAATACGTATCTCAGTTGAGTTTTCTTAATATCTCAGAAAGAGATAATAGTGTTTTATTTTCCGTTACAATTCTTGAGAAAAGACATGTATATCATTAAATTTGGAGTTGGATATGCCTGAATCAACATCCACTTCAAAATTTCTGACACAATTAGAAAACTTTGGGATTAATACTGAATCAGTCCATAGGAACCTTTCAGTAGAAAAATTAGTTGAAATCTCAACTCAAAAAAATGAGGGTGTATTAACATCCTCAGGTTCATTATCGGTAAAAACTGGAAAATATACAGGTCGTTCTCCAAAAGATCGTTACATCATATATGATGATGAGACACATGAAACAATTGATTGGGGTAATGTAAATCGGCAGTTCCCTTCTGAAAAATTTAATCATCTTTTTGAAAAAATGAAAAAACATGCAGAAGGGCAAGAACTTTATGTTTTTGATGGATTTATTGGCGCATCTAAAGAAAGCAGACTACCAATTCGTGTAATAAATGATCATGCATGGCAAAGTCTTTTCTGTAGGCAATTATTTGTTAGACCATCATCTGCTGAACTTGATTCACACGAACCAGAATTCACGATTATTTGTTTAAATGATTTTGATGCAATTCCAGAACTTGATGGAACTAGAACAAATGCATTCATTATGATTAATTTATCAAAAAGAGTTGTTTTAATCGGAGCCACAAGTTATGCTGGCGAAATGAAAAAATCAATGTTTTCTGTTATGAATTATTTAATGCCATCAAGAGGAGTTTTTCCTATGCACTGTTCTGCAAACATTGGAAAGGATGGTGATACTTCTTTATTCTTTGGTCTTTCAGGTACAGGAAAAACTAGCCTTTCTGCGGATCCAGATAGAATGTTAATTGGTGATGATGAACATGGTTGGTCAGAAAAGAATATTTTTAATTTTGAAGGTGGCTGTTATGCAAAATGTATAAATCTTAATGAAGAAGCAGAACCACAAATTTGGAATGCAATCAAATCTGGAACCGTTCTTGAAAATGTTGTAATAGATCAAGAAACGCAAAAACCAAATTTTGACGATGGGAGTCTTACTGAAAACACTAGGGCGGCATATCCTCTTGAATACATACCTGGAGCAGTAATTCCAAGTGTTGGTGGGCATCCAAAAGTTATAATTTTCCTTACAGCTGATGCATTGGGTGTTTTACCACCAGTATCAAAATTAACTAAAGAAGGTGCAATGTATCATTTTATGTCTGGTTATACAAGTAAATTAGCAGGAACAGAAAGAGGAATTAAAGAACCGAAAGCAACATTTTCAGAATGCTTTGGTTCACCATTCATGCCCAGACGTGCTTCGGTTTATGCAAAAATGCTAGGCGAAAAAATTTCTCAGCATAATACAATTGTATATCTCATTAATACTGGTTGGTCAGGAGGAGCCTATGGTGTAGGTAAACGAATTAACATCAAATACAGTCGTGCTATGGTTACCGCAGCATTAACAGGTGCATTTGATATTGTAAAGTTTAGACATGATGACGTGTTTAACCTTGACGTTCCATTGGAGTGTCCAGGAGTACCATCAGATGTATTAGATCCAAAAAACACTTGGGTTGACAAAGATTCATACGATTTATCTGCAAAAAAACTAGCACAGATGTTTGTTGAAAATTTTAGTAAGTTTGGTGATGTTTCAGCTGATATACGTATAGCAGGACCGCAATTCACTAATTCATAATAATTTTCTGTCGAATCACACTCATCTAATATTTCGAGAATCCTTTCGAAGCAAGTTTGACATCTTCGGATTTAACAGTCTTGCGTCCTGCATGTTTTGTCATATCAACAGCACTTTTAGCTATCTCAACTGCTATATCTTCTATAATACATCTTAGATCATCAACTGATTCACCACCCTTTAAGACTATTTTTAGTTCATTACAAAAAATCAATATCCTGAATATGTTCTACTGAAAAAAAACTTCCAATAACATCGAATTTTTTGAGGGGATTTATTTTAGTTAATTGTTCGTTTTTGGCATTCTAAGATCTGTGTAGTTTTTAGAGTTTCAAACTTATTTAGAATTTTTGAATCTCCTTTTATTATTTTAATTTTTTTTCCAAAAATTGGGATGGTGATTGGTCCGGCGGTAATAAATTTCTGATCAACCACATCAAAATCAGTTCGGTCTAACAATCTCACCAATGTAGGAAAATCCCAATTAGAAACATGTTCTAATTGAGTTCCAGTAGACTTTTCTTCAAATAAAATAGATTTTGTTAATTCTTTTTGTTTAGATTTTTTTCTATAACTTAGTGCATAAATCATATTTTTTAAGGATGTAGCATTTGGAGTAGATATGATTAATTTACCATTATTTCGTAGAATTCTATGAAATTCTTTTAAAAATAACGAGGGCTCTAAGACGTGTTCAATTGTTTCAAGAAAAATTATGCAGTCAAATGATTCATCAGGGAAGGGTTCTTTTAAAAAATTTCGTTGCTCAAACTGGACATTATCTATTTCATTAAACTCTTTTGCAATATCTATCATAGTTTGTAATATATCAATTCCAACTACCTTATGACCTCGTTCTCCAAGAATTCTACTAATAGCACCATCATTACATCCTACATCAAGAATTTTTCCCCCTTTAACAAATTTTAAAGATTCAGAAATTCTATAATCTAGATTGTTTCTATATAATTCCAAAACTTTTTGATTTCTTTGTTCAATTTTCTCTCTAGAGTATTCTACTCCATCATAAATAAACAAATTATTCATGCAATATTACAAAATATTAGATATTAATTGATTTACATATAGCAGGACCGCAATTCACTAATTCATAATAATTTTCTGTCGAATCACACTCATCTAATATTTCGAGAATCCTTTCGAAGCAAGTTTGACATCTTCGGATTTAACAGTCTTGCGTCCTGCATGTTTTGTCATATCAACAGCACTTTTAGCTATCTCAACTGCTATATCTTCTATAATACGTCTTAGCTCATCAACTGATTCATCACTCACTCTCTCGGCTCCAGATTTTTTCAAAATTCTATACATCGCTGATAATCCTAATTCAGAAGATTTCATATATTTAGATAAAAAATACTAATAAAATACTTTGAAGAGTAAAAAAACCTCACTTTTGTACAGATTTATGCAGACTAATGTAATAGTAAAAATTTAAGAAAAATATGAACTGGCTTTATGATTCACACATTCATCTATCAGATGCAGAATATGAAACAGATATTCCACATATCAT
>Ga0315338_1001550_pt1 | contig 28181 bp, 31 predicted proteins | sample ASW8metaG_FD_204518 | JGI IMG/M metagenome (GOLD analysis project Ga0315338, IMG submission 204518) | Ammonia-oxidizing marine archaeal communities from Monterey Bay, California, United States - ASW #8 | ecosystem: Environmental > Aquatic > Marine > Coastal | place: USA: California | collected... | reverse complement strand
ATCGCTCCCTTTTCTTGATCGGCCTACGGCCGACCGGCGGGCGGCAAAGGGGCCGGGGGGCTCGGCCGGCTGCTGGGCTTCTAGCGGTCGATCGTCCGCTCAGCGCTGCGAGTGGCCATCGCTCCCTTTTCTTGATCGGCGTACGGCCGAGGGGCGGGCGGCAGAGGGGCCGGGGGCTCGGCCGGCTGCTGGGCTTCTAGACTCTTCGAGGCCGACGCGAGGGACCTTTGCTCCTTGTGCGTTGATCGGGCTACCGAGCGTCCTCCGTTGAGTCATCTACGGTCGGCGGACCCGGCGGCACAGGTGCTGGAGGCGCAGGGTGATGCGGGTAGCGTGGTCGGTGGGGATCCTCGTGACCGTCCTGATCGTCGTGCACGGCATCGCGAACCTCGCGGGCGGTGGTTCGTTTGATTCGGGGACCGACCGAGTGCTCTATGGATCGGTGCAGGTCATCGCCGGCGGATTCATCGCTGCGGGGCTCTGGTTCAGCGATCGATCTCGGCGAGGGAGCATCACACTGGTCGCTGCCGGTGTGATCGCAATCTCCGCAGTGATGCCGTGGTTCATCATCTTCACGATTCCGGTGGGACTCGGACTGGTCGCGCTGGCGAACTCCCGGCGACGCATCGCTGCATAGCGGGCGGGGCTGTTCGATCTAGACTGGACTCCGCGCTCAGTTCCTCGGCGCTGCATGTTGGCTGTGCGTCGCGGATCGATTAGTGTCGATTGCTCTCGGAACAACTCAGGACTGACTCGGGACGCGACGCTTGTGCGCGCCGAGTGGCCTCGGAGGACGCGTTGCTACGGATCAGATTGCGCCGCACCGGCAAGAAGAAGCAGCCTTACTACCGCGTGGTCGTCGCCGACCAGCGCGCCCCGCGCGACGGTGACTTCGTGGAAGTCATCGGGCACTACAACCCTCGCACCCAGCCCAGCACGATCGACCTCAAGGAAGATCGCGTGAAGCACTGGTTGTCGGTGGGTGCGCAGCCGTCCGAGACGGTGCACCGCGTGCTACACAAGGCCGGCCTGATGGACGCGGAGCCGCCGAAGCGCGCGACGAAGCAGAGCCGTGCCGAGCGCGACGCCGAGACCGCGGCTGCCAGTGCCGCCGCTGCTGCAGCGGAAGAGGCCGCGACTGCTGCTGCCGAAACCGCCACCGAGAGCACCGAAGAAGCCTCGGACGACGCGGCCGACGAGAGTTAGCCGACCCGACACCCCATCCACCCCGCGTTCACCGCTAGAGGTCTCGGCCACATGAAGGCGCTCATCGAGTACATCGCCCGTTCGCTTGCCACCAAGCCCGACGAGGTCGAGGTGATCGAGGAACACCGCGGCGACCGCATCATCATCCACCTGAACGTCGCCGACGAGGACAAAGGCCGAGTGATCGGCCGCGATGGCCGCTGTGCCAACGCGATCCGCTCGCTCCTCCACGTCGCCGCGGTCCGCTCTGGCGTGCGCGCCTCGCTCGACATCGACTAGCGGGGGCCCCCGCCCGCACGTGCCCGACCGCCGCCCCCCTGATCGCGAGCGATCGTCCGAGCGCATCGTCGTCGGTCGGATCAACTCGACCTGGGGACTCAAAGGTCACGTCAAGGTCACCCCATTCACCTCGAACGAACAGCGGCTCGTGACGGGCGCCGGGCTGATCGTGGCCGGCCAGCGACGGATCGCCCTCGAAGTGGTGCGCCCGCAGGGCTATCCGATCATCCGCTTCGAGGGGTACTCGGACCGGACGGCAGCAGAGACGCTCCGAGACGAGCTGATCGAGATCGACGCAGACGACCTCCCGCCATTGCCCGAGGGCGAATACTACGTCGACGACCTGCGGGGCCTGACGGTCGTCAGCGCTGACGGCACGGAGATCGGCACGCTCGCCGACGTCCTCACGACCGGCGCAAACGACGTCTACGTCGTGAAGCGCCCGGGCGAGAAAGATGCGCTCATCCCAGCGATTCCGGACGTCATCCAGTCCGTCGACCTGGAAGCGAAGCGGATGACGATCGAGCCACTCCCCGGGCTGCTCGAAGGCTAGAGCCGCGCCGCCGGCGTCACGCCCTCGGGCCTCCAGGCGCCGTCGAAACGTGCGGTATCCGGGCTGCCCCCAGTCGATCGTGCGGCGAAGCGCTCCGTATACTCATCGCTCGGCGCGTTGGGGATGTAGCTCAGTTGGGAGAGCGTCGCGTTCGCAATGCGAAGGTCAGGGGTTCGAATCCCCTCATCTCCACCACTTTCACGCCGAATCACTGTTCACCTCGAAGCTGGCTGTGCGCCTGTGATCGGCGCTCACTGATCGTGGGCGGCGCGGCATGTCGAGGCGTCCGACGGTCGCCGCGGCCGCGAGTTGGCCGTTTCGAGGCGGGGCCCCCGCTCGTCGAATGCGGATGTGCCCGCGTTCCGATCGACTCTCTGACGCTGGGCCGTATCTCCACAGGGGTTTCCCGCGAGTTGTGGGCTCAGGCGCTGACTCGAGCATGCCCGCCACCCGATGCCAGCCGAGGTGGCTCCCGAGCCCAGCAGCCTATCGACCCGCAGGGGCACGCAGCGGCGTGAGTTCGGGGTTCTTACGACCCACAGTCAGGGGGAATTCCTAGGGCTGACAATCCGCTGACGCTCCGAGCCTCTACGCGGGCCACTTCACGAGCTGTGAAGACTATCTGGTCCGGTGCCGGAACGGAGTCCGGCCGTATCGGCGAAGGAGGCCGACAGCACAATGGGAATGTTCATCAACACGAACGTTGCCGCACTCAATGCTCAGCGAAACCTGGGTATCACGGGCGGCAAAATGAGCAAGGCGCTGGAGCAGCTCTCCAGTGGTTTGCGCATCAACCGAGCAGCGGACGACGCCGCCGGTCTCGCCATCTCTGAGAAGATGCGGTCCCAGATCCGCGGTATGCAGATGGGTCTCCGGAACGCGCAAGACGGCGTTTCGATGATTCAGACTGCAGAAGGTGCGTTGAATGAGACGCACGCCATTCTGCAGCGCATGCGTGAGCTGACGGTGCAGGCCGGTTCGACGATTCTGTCGACCTCGGACCGTTCGGCAGTCGGTGAGGAACTGCTCACGCTGCGGAACGAGCTGGACAACATCGCCAGCCGCTCGCGCTTCAACGGCTTGAGCCTGCTCACGGGCGCGCTGTCGGTTTCGACGGTGAGCACGATCGCGGACTCGGTGGACGCCGGTACCGCGGCCGTCACGACGGTCGCGATCGACGTCTCGAAGGCGGACGCCGGTGTGACCTACAACACCACGAGTGCGGCGGCCAACGACCTGACGCTGACGAACGCGACCACGAACGTGGCGCAGACGGTCACGCTGTCGGACATCAGCGCGGCCAACGGCACGCAGATCGTGAACTTCGATGCGTTGGGCGTGAAGCTGACGCTGACGAAGGACGGCACGGCGAACGTGGCGAACGACTCTGAACTGGTCACCGACCTCGCCGGTAAGGCGATCGTCACGACCGGCCAGGGGAACGCGACCTTCCGTGTTGGTTCTGAGATCACGGACAACGTGACGGTCGGGTTCAGCGACCTGCGCGCCTCGGCGCTGGGTGGCACAGGCACGACGTTGAGCACGTTGGTGACCGACAACCAGGCGGTCTCGACCGTGACCCTGGCCGACTCGCTGCTCGGCTCGCTGGACACGGCGATCAGCCAGGTCAGCACCCAGCGCGCGAAGCTGGGTGCGGCGCAGAACCAGATGGAATCGGCCATCAACTCGGTCGGGATCTCCATTGAGAACCTGAGCGCGTCTGAGAGCCGGATCCGCGACGCGGACATCGCGATGGTGTCTTCGGAGCTGGTGACGCGTCAGATCATGCAGCAGGCGGGTGTTTCGGTACTCGCACAGGCGAACCAGTCACCGCAGGCGGTGCTGGCGCTCCTCAGCTAGGTATTGAGAGCGACCTCGGCGGCGCACGCCGCCGAGGTCGTCAACCCACCCACCTCGATCGACCGGCGCGACGCGTAGGCTCGAGGTATGCATTCGATCGACCTCGATACGTTCGAGCGGCTCGTGGACGACGGGATCGAGGCGCTGCCTCGGAAGTTTCGGGCGCGAATCGAAAACCTGTCGTTCGCGGTGGAGTCCCGGGCAACGCCGGACGACCTTCGGTCGATGGGCATCGGGCGTGGACGCACGTTGCTCGGGGTGTACCGCGGGGTGCCGCTCCCACAACGCGGCTCCGGATACCAACTGACGATGCCGGACCGGATCGTGATCTTTCAGGAAGCGCACGAGCAGATCGCCCGGGATGTCGGGCACCTCGCCGAGTTAGTGACGCACACCGTGAAGCACGAGGTGGCGCACTACTTCGGGATCAGCGATGCGCGCTTGCGCGAGCTCGACGCCTACTAAGCCTATTCGAGGCGTCCTGGTCGCCCTGAGGTGGTGACGACGCGGTCGGCTACGACTCGCGCGACTCTCCTAACGGGCGTTTTGGTGCCGTGAGACCCGCGAGGTTGCGAGATGACGAACACTGGCTCCGGCGACGATCGCGCGGACGGACCGCCGACTCCGCCGGGCAGCGGCGGACCGTCCGACGCCGAGTGGAGGGACTGGTTCGCCCAGGAAGTCATGACGCACGAGTCCTGGCCGACCGTCGAGTCCGCGCTGCACACTGCCATCTGGGAAGACACGGACGCGCATCTCATCGTCGCGCGAATCACGACCGGGATGGGCGATGTCCTCCCAGACGAAGACTGGTTCGGCCACCTGTCCAATGAGTTTCGTGAATCGTTCGTCCAGTACTGGTCGGGCCATCTCGATGGGCGATTTTCTCAAGAGTCGGTCCTCAACTGGATCGAACGCTGGAGTGGCGGAGCCCGCCTCGAGCCGGCGGCAACGGAAGATTCAGGACTCGCGGAGGCCGATCCGCTCGATCACACGGCGGACGCCGTCGTCGAGGCAGGCAAGTTCGATCCGGCGGCCCCGACAATCAACGTCACGCTGCCCGATGACCGGCACCCGCGGTCGCCGGCTGGGGGGACCGCGGGTGCCGGTCATCGTCGGTGGATTTGGGGGCCTCGTCGTGGTCGTGGTCGTGGTCGTGGTGGGCGCGGCGATCCTCGGATCGGGCGGGGTGATGACGACCCACCCGCGACGGTCGGGGACACCGCCGGCACGGCGGGTGCCGCCGCGGGTACAGGGGCTGCCGCCACGGGTACGGGGGCGACGTCCGGTGGCGCCTCGAACGTCGATGGCGATGGCTGCGGAGCGACCGCGCCCGCGAGCTGGTCATGGAGCTGAGCAGCGCGAGCGTGCAGCCGACGATCCCGTGGCAGTTCGCGCAGGGCAACGCCTTCGACGCGGGCTTCCCGCGTCCGGCCCTGAGCTGGTCGACGCCGCCCGCGGGCACGTCGGAGGTGGCGGGGCTGGCACAGCTACTGACTGATGACAACGCCGGGGCGTACCAGGGGGCGCAGACGCTGTGGTGGGACGACGGCGTGCCTCGTGGTCAGACGCGCTGGACCGTCACGGGCATTCCAGCCACCGCAGCCGCACTGCCGGAGAGCTCTCAAGCCGACCCACTCCCAGCCGGCATCGTCGAGCAGGCTCGCAACGCGGTGTCAGCCGTGATTGACGGCGAGCCGGACCGAGCGGTGTTCGTCGCCCGGACCTGCCGGGCCAGTCGATGCTGTTCACGGTGTTCGCGCTGTGCGATCCGGACGTCTGGCCTGAAACCGATCCGCGTTCGAGGAACAACTACAGCGTCGGTTGGCTCAAAGACAATGCGGTCGCCATCGGGTGGTTCGTCTCACCGTCCGCCTGGTAGCGACGGACTGCGGCCGATCGTGTCGGCGGGCGCCTCGAACTCCGGCGGCGAGACCCGACGCCTGTCGGTTCACACCGAGCGACATCGGGACGCCGAGCCCGAGCGTGCTGGCTGGCGAAAGTAAGGGTCCAGTCCGACACTCCAGCAGCATGCCAGTGCACGATTACGACCCGCAGGGAGGCGCAGTGCTGCCGTTGGCCGGCCCAGAGCCACAGGCGTCAGAGACGCCCGACACGCCCGTCTTCCGGCTGGCAACGCTGGACGACGCACCAGCGATGCTCGAGGTGCTTGAGGCAGCGTTCGATCGCTGGCCGGAATTCGACATCGATGTGACTCCGCTCGAGCATCTCCAGTGGAAGATGCAGTCATTCCCGGACCAGCCGCTCTCGCACACGGTCGGCGCCCTGGATGGGCGCATGGTGGCGGCCTCGATCCGCTGGGCCCGCTACGTCCACGTCGACGGTGAAGAGCTGATCACCGGCGGTGGGACCGACCAGGCGATTCATCCCGACTACCAGGGGCGCGGATTCGCAGCGCTCCACCGGGACTCTCGGTCGGCATTCCCGATCGTCGGTGAACTTGGGATTGGGACAGAAAGTCGCCACGCGCGGCTGAAGAACTCGCGGCGCCGCCGTCCGGATTCAGAACGAGCGCTCTGGTATCTGAAGAACTGGGCCCTCAACTTCGATCTCCGCGGGGCAGTGGGGACGGGTTTCCGTCACAGCGGGGTCCGCGGCGCGGTGACCGCGCTGCCGGCGATGATGCGGTCGCGCCGCCACAACCAGCCACGTCCGACCGCCTCGGGACTGACGATCGACCCGATCTCGCAGTTCGACGAACGAGCTGATCGGCTCTGGGAGCGTGCCCGCGAACAGTTCGATGTCGCGCTCGTGCGGCGCGCGGCATACCTCAACTGGCGGTACGCCGACCCGCGATCGGGACGCTCGCAGATCGCTGGCGCATTCGAGGACGACCGTCTGATTGGGTACGCGGTCGTCCGACCTTCCGGCGATCGAGCGGTGCTGGCCGACCTGTTCGTCGAACCGGGCCGCGAGGACGCCGCCGGGGCTCTGATTCGAAGCGCCGCCGCCAGCGCGCGTGCTCACGGATGCCGGCGCCTGACGGCGTGGCTCTCTGATCATCACCCACTGGCGGACACGTTTCAGGCGGCGGGATTCATCGACAGCGGCACCGAGACCCGAATCTCATTCCATCAGCCGCGCGGCTCGACGACCCCGGTCGACCTCGACCGGCTCCGCGACCCGGCGCTGCGGATCCACATCATGATGGGCGACCAGGACTTCGTTTAGCCCACGACCCCGCCTCGCTTCACTTCTCAGGTCGAGTCCGGCGCTGACGTCGGCCTCGGAGATCGCTCCGGACGTCGTTGTATCGCTCGTACCGCGAACACGGGACCTCGGTCGCTTGGCCCGACCCGGAAGCCGCTCGACACTGAGCGCACGAGGGCTCCATGACCGTCGATCATCTTCCGCGTTGGCGTGCACCCCTACTCGCGATCTGCGCGCTGCTCGGGCTCGCTCTCCTTGGCTGTGGCGGCGGCAATGATGAGCCGACTTCGCTCGATGAATGGGCGCTGGTCGTCTGCGACGAGGCATACACCGCGTACGCGAGCTGGCTTCCGACGCTGATCTTCGCTGAGTACCGGGGCGACACCGTTGAAGCTCTTTCGAGCGACCTGGAGTCCCGCGCCGCGCTTCTGGCCGGGAGTCTGGAGGCGATGCAACGGGTAGATCCACCCGCCGACGCCACGGATGCACATCAGGCGGTCACCGAAGCGATGGCAGCAGTGGCCGCCGAAGTCCCAGCGCACGTGGAGCGGCTACTCGGCGCGAACAGCGTCGACGAATTCTTCGAGCTTCACGGTCAGGCGACCTGGGAGGATCCGCTCTACGTAGCGGCCGGCGAATGGGCCGAGGCGTTCAGGGACTGGTTCGAGCCACCCCTGGATGAAACTGCGCTCGCGTTCACCACGTGTCGAGATCAGTTTCCGATCGCTCTGGCCTCGCTTGAGGGCTCGATCGCATTCAGCTCGACCCGCGACGGTGGCGGCATCTACGTGATGAACGCTGATGGGAGCGATCTTCGGCGGGTGGCTTTGCTCAACCCGCTGCAGTTCGGCGGTACGCCGCGCGACCGCTCGCCCGACTGGTCTCCGGATGGGCAGGAGATCGTGTTCTCGTCTGGCGAATCGACGAGCGGTTCCGATGGCGCAGCATCTGACCTGTACGTGGTGTCGCGCGAGGGGGGAGAGCCGAGACGGCTCACATACGTCAGCGCTCCCGCGCCCCCGGACGAGGGATACGCAGTCGACCCGGCCTGGTCTCCGGACGGCTCTCGGATTGCGTTCAAGTGTGCCATGCCCCCGTGGCCGAGCTGGCCACGCACCGTCTTCTCACTCTGTCTCATCGATGCGTCCGGCGGGGAGCCGATCCGGCTGGTCGATGTACTCGAACCGGACTGGTCGCCGGACGGCTCCGAGATCGCGTTCGCCTTCGCGACCGAACGGGGCATCGGCATCATGAATGCCGACGGCTCGAACGTTCGGCGCCTCGTGGGATCGACCGAACCGGCCTACTACCACTCGGCGGAGTGGAGCGCGCCGGCGTGGTCGCCGGATGGTGAGACGATCGCCTACCTCGTGCGGTACGGGGAGACCACCTCGGACCGGGAGATTCGGCTCGTGTCTGCCGATGGGTCGAACGACCGTCGCCTCCGTCCGTTCGACCCGCGGCGCCGGGGAGGCGATGGGAGTCCGGCGTGGTCCCCGGATGGCAGACACATCATCTTCACCACCGAGCGCGTTGATCCACTCGGTGAGCCCGACTATGACGACGATTTGCCGGTCACGACCCGAAGCGTCTACATCGTCAACGTAGACGGAACCGGACTGACCCGCCTCACCGACGCGGGTGGTGAGGACTTCATGCCGGTTTGGACCGCCGCGCGCTAGCCGCGTTCGGCGGAGTCGTTGGCTACGCCCCTCGGCCAGGCCGCCAACCGGGCCGCAGGGCTGAGCGGTCCCCCGATCCGCTGACTTTCGCCTCCTCGTCGGGCCGCGGCGCCACCGTACGCTGGCGCTCAGGCGCGTCCGAAGGCGGGGATCCGCGGACGCACGGCGGAAGCGCGCGCGGTGCTCGATTCGTTCACCTCCGAGGATGCCGTTCGGCTGGCGATCGCGGTGGCGATTGGGCTGCTCGTCGGCGCAGAGCGCGAACGGCGGATGGCCGAACGCGCGCATCGAGGGCCGGCCGGTCTGCGGACGTTCGCGCTGGTGGCACTGCTCGGGGGCACCGTCGACGTCGTCGGTGGCGACGCGGTGCTGGCGGTGGCGCTGGCCTTCGTTGGCGGCGCCGCCCTGCTCAGCTACTTCCGCGAGGGCGATCCGGGGATCACGACCGAGGTCGCCCTCGTCGTCACCTTCCTGCTCGGGGTACTGGCACAACGCGAGCCGGCGGTGGCCTCGGGATTGGCGGTGACGGTCACCGTGCTGCTGGCAACGCGGAGCGCGCTGCACCAGTTCGTGTCCTCGGTGCTGACGGACCAGGAGGTCCACGACGCGTTGCTGCTGGCGGCGGCGGCGCTGGTCGTGCTGCCGCTGTTGCCCGACGAGACGATCGGGCCACTGGACGTACTCAACCCGTTCTCGGTGTGGCGACTGGTGGTGCTGCTGATGGCGATCAGCAGCGCGGGTTATGTCGCAGTACGCGCAGTCGGGCCGGGGTACGGGCTCCCAATCGCCGGGCTGCTCGGCGGATTCGTCTCGAGCACGGCGACGATCGGTGCGATGGGCGCACGATCGCGAGGCCAGCCCGACGCGCTGCGAGCGACGATCGCGTCCGCCCTGTTCTCGACGGTGGCGACGATGCTACAGATGGCGGCGGTCGTCGGGACGATCAGTTCGACCTTGCTGCGGGACCTCGCGTGGCCGCTCGCCTTCGGGGCGGTGGCGGCGCTGGTCGCGGCGGGCGTGGCGCTACTCGGCACGCGGCGAGCGTCCGAGGAGAGCGACGTCAGCTACGGGCGCGCGTTCGAACTGCGGACGGCGATTCTGCTGGCGGCGACGATCACAGCCGTGACATTCGTCAGCGCGGCGGCCTCTGAACTGGCGGGCGACAGCGGCGTGCAGATCGCCGCGGTGCTCGGCGGGTTCGCCGACACGCATGCCGCCGCGATCGGTGTGACGTCCGTGTTCATTACCGGGAAGCTGGGGGCGTCAGCCGCAACGCTCGCGGTATTGGCGGCGGTGGCCTCGAACACGGTCAGCAAGATCGTGTTCGCCTACATCGGCGGCGGGCCGCGGTACGCGCTGCCGGTGGCCGCGGGGTTGGTCGTGGTCCTCGGGGCGGCCTGGGCGGGGCTGCTGCTGCCGCCGGTCTGAGCGGGCCGTATCGTGGGCCGCGTAATCCGAGGAGGCACGATGGCGTTGTCCGACGAGGCATTCGAGCAGCTGATGAGCGAGCCGCAGATCGCGGTGTTCGGGACGATCGGGCGCGACGGGGCGCCGCATCAGGCGCCGGTCTGGTTCGAGTGGCGCGACGGGGCGGTGCTGATCCCGACGCAACGAGGCAGCCAGAAGTGGCGGAACATCGAGCGCGATCCACGGGTGTCGGTCTGCATCGAGCATCGCGACTCGCCGCTCGCGGTGGCGATGATCAGCGGCACCGCGGAGGTGATCGAGGGCGACTACGCGCCGGAGCGCCGCCGGTTCTACGAGCGCTATCACGGGGCGGAGGCAGAAGCGCGGCTGGCCTCGACGCCAGCGGACACGGACGAATGGGCGCTGGTGCGAATCACGCCGACGAAGGTGGTCAGCTTCGGGGTTGGGTAGCGCCCTCCGGCGGGTCGGGTTCGGCGTGAGGCTCGTTCGCGTCCGCCGCTAGCTCGGCCTCGATCGCGAGGTCGAACTCGCTCCAGTGACTGCGGTCGGGCCAGCGGACGTCGCTGGCCACCGCGGGTGTCGTGTCGCCCTCAAGATCGGGGGCGTCCGCGGGCCTCGAGGCAGCATCGTTGTCCGGTGCGTTCGTGGTCAGGTCAAGCCTCCTGACGCGAGCCTACTCGCTGACGGGGAGGCGGTAGCCCTGTGGGAGGGCCGTCGGACGGCGGCGGCAGCCTAGCGCTGCCACCACCGTCGCACGGCACGGCCGTTGCGGGTCGTGTGCGGGGCACTGTTGGCCGCGGCGTCGATCAGCTCTTGCTGGCGGGCGGCGGCGAGGTTGCGGTCTTCAAACATTGGTGGGCTCCTCGGTTCGTTGTCTGCTGTACAGCGATATTCGCGCGAAGCCGGGCGCGATACATCAGCCGAACGAGTCAACCTCGGTCATCCCTTTGGGCGACAGTCGCACGCGCATTCGCGCGACGCTGTCGCCCGGGGAACGCTAGGACTCAGGTTCAGGCGCCGGCCTCGTGATCGTCGGGAGGGCGAGCCAGCGTCCGTTCGGCCGGCGGAAGACCCATCCCATCGGGCGGTCGTAGTCCGGATCGATGTTCTCGATCACCTGGCCCGTTGGCCACCAGCCAACCTGGTCGGGTGGTGGCCCAAACGCCTGCAACCTGCCATCGCGCTCGTACGCGATCCACGGCTTGCTGATCTGATTCGAGTAGAACGCGATCGGCATGTTGCCGAACTTCTTCGATCCCTGGCTGTGCCCCAGACCGACGAACTGGTTCTGCGCCGAGCGGTCCGCGTTGACGCGGACGATGCCGCTGGCGGGCGCAAATCCGATGAAGGTGCAGTGGTGCGCGTTCTCAAGATCGATGAAGTACGGGTGTTCCTGATCGGAGGACAGATCGTTCACCTGGTTGTACTGCCCGTGATAGGACAGCGACTGCCCCACGGGAGCGCCCCCACCGGTGAACGTGGCAGACCGGGATTTGCCGGAGACGCGAATGCCGACGCGACCGCCGTGGAGGTAGTTGAAACCAAAGGTCCCACCCTGGACGCGGTCGACGAGGAACATCGGCGAGTCCTTGTCGCGCTTCGTCTTCTTGTGGACTTCGATCGAGATTCCTTGCATCGACAAGATCGCCGAGCTCTTGGTGTCCTCGCTGCCGCGTACTTCGATCCCGATCCCACAGTCGATGGCACGCAGATCGATGAACGACGCGCCGTTGCTGTTGTAGACGCTGATCCCGATCGGGCACACAGACGCCGAGAGGCGTTCAGCGCGCAGCCACTCCGCCTCGGAAATGGAGACGCCGACTTTGCGGGCGTTCTGGACGCTGACGTGGCGGAGACGTGCACCGATCGCGTCGACGAGGATCAGGCCCGCGTCGATCTCGTTGTCGCAGTCGATGGCGATGTCCTGAAGCGTCACCCGGCCCGTGGTCCGGATCAGGGCGGTGACGGGCGCGCCAGCGGCTGTCCCCGCTGCCACGCCATCCTCCAACGTGTCCGACTCCCCCGAATCATCCTGATCGTCGTCGGGGGGCTCGGGTGAGACCGGCTTCAGGACCGTCCGCGCCTCGCCGTGACTCGCTTCACCGATCCAGTGGATCGAATGCCAGGTGATGCCAGTCGTCCCGGGGGACGACGGCTGGAGCCGGTAGGTGCCCTCTGGCACGAGCACGGTGGCGAGCGGAGCGCCCGCGTCGGGCGGTTCGATCGCGAGATCATTGTCCGCCACCAGGACACGCGTGGCGTCCTGCCGTGGCTGGAGCCAGGCGCCTGGTGGCAGTTCGCCCCACTTGGACTCCGGGCAGTCGAGCCCATGCAGCACCTTCAAGGCCAGGTGCGCCTTGCGGGCTCGGTCGGATGCTTCAACAAACGCCTTGGTGCTGTCATCTACTCCTGTGGGATCGGCACCGAAGTCGAGAACTGAGAATGCTGTCTTGGTCATGACGGGGTCCAATCGAACGTGGCGGGGTGTTCGATCGGACGGTAGGTGCGGGGCTGGACGCCGGACACGGGCGAAGCTCCCTGCACCAACGGGAGAGGTCACCACGAAACTCTGACGATCTCGTCAGACGGGGTGCTGGGACGCCGGTCCTCGTGGGAGGAACGTCCTGGGACCCGACGGCACCGCGGTCGTCAGCGGCGCCGTCGGAGGACTTAGGACGTCCCGAACGAGAGCAGGTTTTCGAGGGGCTGATAGAGCTCCTCGAGGTAGGCGATGTCTTCCTCGGCGAGGTCGATGTCGGTGGCTTCGACGAGCTGGTCGAGCTGGGAGATCTTGGAGACGCCGACGACCGGGGCGGTGATCTCCGGCTTGTTGGTGAGCCAGGCGAGTGCGACCTGGGCGGCGGTCTTCTCGTACTTCTGGGCGACTTCGCCGACGCGGTCGACGATCGCGAAGGTGTTTTCGCCGTGGTAGAGGCCCTCGGTCCGGTTGCGGTCGCGACCCTGCGAGCGGGCGGTGCCGCCGTCGTCGAAGCTGCCCTTATAGGAGCCGGTGAGGATGCCTCGAGCGAGCGGGGACCACGGGGTGAGCGCGACGCCGGTGCCCTCGCAGTACGGGTTCATCTCGCGCTCTTCCTCGCGGTAGACGAGGTTGTAGTGGTTCTGCATCGAGACGAACTTGGTCCAGCCGTTGATCTCGGCGGTGAGCTGCAGCTCGGTGAACTGCCAGGCGAACATCGAAGAGGCGCCGAGGTAGAGCACCTTGCCCGCTTTCACGACGTCGTGGAGCGCCTCGAGGGTTTCCTCGATCGGCGGCTGGACGGAGCCGCGACCGTGCGGGTGGCGGTGGATCACGAGGTGGTCGATGTAGTCGAGGCCGAGCCGCTCCAGGCTGGCGTCGACGCCTTCCATGATGTGCTTCCTCGAGAGGCCGACCTGGTTCGGGTGGCTGCCCATCGCGCCGGAGATCTTGGTCGCCAGGACGTACTCGTCGCGTGGGGCGAGTTCGCGGAGCAGCGAGCCGACGACGCGCTCGCAGGAACCGATGCCGTACACGTCGGCACAGTCGAAGTAGTAGAGGCCATGGTCGAGCGCAGCCTTGAAGATCGGCCGCGCCTGGTCGATGTCGAGCGTCCAATCGCCCTGGTGGCCGACACCGGGCTCGCCGAAGTTCATCGTGCCGAGGCAGAGTTCGGAGACACTGAGGCCGCTGTTCTGGCCGAGCTGGACGGATTCGAGCATGGGGTGAGGGCTCCGGTTTCATTGAGCTGAGGATGGCGTCTCGGATTGTGCCCGATCTTGCACGCGGACGCCGTGCTGCGGGAGAGATGGTCCGCGTTTGGAACTCGACCGTTCTCGTCCGCTGCGTGCTGGTCGGGGGGACAGGCCACGGATGACGGAGCGGCTGAGAATGGCGCGGGGTTCGGGAGGCACCGGTCGGGTTCCTCGCCTGACTGAGACGCCCCGCCAGTTCGTCGGGGCTCGTAGACCCAATCCACTCTGACTGCTCCGCACAGCCCAGCGGATGAGGACCCGTCGGCCACCCCCAGAACTGGTGGAGCACCCTTTGGGTCGAGACCGGGCCACGAACGTGCGCTGGGGGTTACTTGCAGACGAGGATGATGGTGAAGGGGTAATCCGGAGCGAATCGCGAATTACTGTCCGTCCAGGGCGCGTAGTCTCGGTCGTTGTAGGTATGGGCGAGACCGGTGGACCTGAACGTTGCCACTCCTGTCCAGTTTCCCGCCGACGGAGTATTGATCGTCGCTTTCACACGGTCAGGTTGCCCTGGGTTGTAGTTGTGGGTCACCTGGAAGAGGGCTGCACCACGAAGCGTACTCTCGTCAACAACCCCATCTGTCGTGTCAGCCTCGATCACTGCCCCGCCTGCTTCGGCCACCACAGCCGCGAAGTCACCCCCACCGGTCCTGCCTAAATCGATAGTGATCAGCACCGCCGCCGCCTGGCCACCCGTGTCGGTGTCTCCTCCGGTGGCGCGCCACTCTCTCACCAGCTCTGGCCCCAACGAGACGACAGCCTTAGAACGAAATATGTGCGTGTCGTCAACAAAGCAGCGGTTGACCGGTTCGAACTCTGCTCCGGGGGCCAGCGACCAGCCCTCCAGCGCCATGTTCCCGTTTCTGGACGAAAAGGTGCCAGATACACCGGGAAGACCGATGACGAAGATCATCGCCTCGCCCGCCGCGAGGCATTCGTCGTCTTGATCCGCGAATACCCGGTGGGCACTCTCCCACATCTCTGAGACGAGCGCGTCTTCTGGATTTTGGTCGCCGCCAGCCGTCTGCGCGAGCAACGCGTTGTCAACCGTACAGTCTGCCGCCTGCTGCGCCGTAGTACCGCCGACCGATCCGTCGTCGCTCGCCATCGGATTCGTGACGAACAATATGACAACGCCAAAGACCGCCAGGGTTGAGATGGCGATCACGGCGCTCTGAGGCAGCGCTGGTCGACTCACCTCGTGCTTCCTTCACGCCCGGCTCGCTCGCCAGAGCGACCGGCGACCAGGTTCATGTACCCCTCGGGCGGTGTGGCGTCGCGCGAACCCAGTTCGATCCTGCGGCCGCCGGTCGGGCGCACGTCTGTCGAATCGGGCATCGAACCTCGCGTTCAGGATCACGGTGGTCGGCAAGCGCCAGGCTGGAACCCGCGATCACTCGCGTCAGACTACGCTAGCTACAGGTTGCCTCGAAGGTTCCGCCTACGAGTTCGCCGACCGTCAGGCCCGCTTTGACGCCGCTCGCGTCTCTGTACCGGTACTGCACCGTGTCCTCAGCACGCCCTTGAGGCTCGTCGAGGGCCAACTGGCTGAATGCGAGGCGAGCAGGACGGTCGTCCCCGCATCATCTAGACTGCCCGCGGCGCGACCGCGCACAATCTGCGTATCACTCAGTCCCGAAGCCGAGGAATCAAATGCGTTCGATCCCCGTCCTTGTCATCGCTGTCCTGGTTGCCGTTCTCTCGGCCTGTGGCAGCGACGGCGATTCTGATTCGGACGATGGTTCTGCTCCCGATCCGACGACCGCAGCCGCCGATCCGACGACCGCAGACGCCGACGGGGGCGGAGGCGCCGCCACACCCGCTGCTTCTGACTCGGACGGATCGAACGACGATGACGCGGCCGCCAACACGGCCTCGGTCACCGCTGGTGACGAATCGTTCACCTTCGAGGTCGAGTGTCAGTTCGGGACCGGCATTATTCGTGGTGGTGGGGAAATGACGGACGGCACCCCCGCATATCTCGTGGCCAGCATGCCGGTCGATGACTCGGGCGGGCCCGCGAACGATCCCGCAGGGATCAGTCTGAACCTCTACGTGGGGCAGAACTCCCTCCAGGGACCGTTCCAGTATGAGTACTGGCTCAACAGCAACACTGGATCCGTGGGCTCGTACACCGACGACGGTGAGCAAGCCGAGGGGACGGTGCAGTACCAATACCGCACCGCTGATGGCGCGAAAGACGGGCTCGCCTACGGCGACCTCGTGGACGGAACCTTCGCCGCGAACTGCTCATAACGCGGGGGCCGGATGAGCGGTAGGTAGGCGCAGTTGAGGTCGTCCTCGCCGGTGATGTCTAGCTGACCCACCGCGACCGACCGCGCCACGTGGGACCCGCCCTGGGCGGCCATCGCGGCCTGCATCGGGCAACCCGCTAGAATGCCGCCTTGCGTTGACTGACCGTCGCTAGAAGGAGCCCGGATGCGCTACGGCATTGTTGCTCTCGCTCTTGCCCTGTTCTTCGTCTTCTCCGCCTGTGGTGGGGACAGTGACGGTGACTCCGACGGAGACGACGGAGGCGGCGACAATCCCACGGCGACCGCCGCCAGTGGCGGCGGCGGGAGCGCGGCGACGCCGACTGATTCTGACTCAGACGACTCAGACGACGGCGGGAGCAGCGGGTCTGGCGAGGAGGGCACCGGCACCGCGACGATCGGTGATCAGACGTACGAGTTCACGTTCACCGGGGTCCCCCCGGAGCAATGCGACCCCTCGGTCAGTGGCGTCATCGCCGTTGTGGTGATGTTTGGCGTGGACGAGGACGGCGATCAGACCGCGTTGAGCATTAGCGGTCCCGCGTCGGGTGGTGATGGGACGGTCCAGGTCGGCGACCCGATCCTGATCAAGCCCCGCTGGACGGCCGATCCGGAGGTCTACAACCGATTGGCGAACGTTCAAGGGATGCCCGAAGGCGTTGGCGCCACCTTCCAGGTTGATGGCAACCGCATCTCGGGCAGTGGAACGTTCTACGACGACACGGCGCTGACCAACGCACGCCAGGTAACCGGTGAGGCATACGACGCGGGCGTACGACAGGGGACGTTCGAGGCGACCTGCCCCGGATAGCCGCCGAACGCACCTCGGTTCGCGACTGAAGCGGGATCCGCTACTCGGCGAGTGAGACTCCGCCGCTGCCGCTGCTCCCGACGTAGCCCGTGAAGTCCACGGAGTAGTCGGAGTTTCCTGAGACGTAGACGGTGTCAGCAATGAGCTGGACGCTGCCCAGATCGCCACCGCCGGTGATGTTGACCTGGGCGCCCGGCGCGTAGATGACGCCCACGGTCGCGTCGTGGCCGCCGCGGTAGCCAATGTCGTCGGTGCAGTCTTCGTCCTGCCACAGGGTGATGTGCTCGTAGTCGCCGCTGGTGGGCGGGGTGAGTTCCAGGTCCTTGCCGCCGGTCAGGCTGACGAAACCGCAGTCGCCGGGCGTGGGGTGACTGGTGAGGTGGATCATCACCTCGTCGCCCTCGATCGCACCGTTGCCGGCGCTGGTGAAGCCGCCACCCGCCATGATGTAGACGCCCGGCTCCATCGTGAAGGTGGCGTTGCCGGAGAGGTGCAAACCTCCCCAGTACACCCCGGGGTGCAGCGTCCGGCTCGACGAGTAGGTCGCCGTCGAGGGCGAACCAGAGGTGCCACCGGAGTCCGGCGAGGTCGTCGCCATCGAGGGGGCGGGCAAGCCGGCGAGGGGGTCGACGGCACGCGTCGACCGGGAGGTGGGAGCGGGGCTGACGCTGGCAGCGCCCTGGACGACGAAGCCGCCGGCGGCGTAGTGGTCGACGCGGTCGGCGTCGATGCCACCGTTGCCGTGCGCACGACCGCCACTCGCACAGCTCGAGTTCACCATGATGCCGCCGCCGCCGTTGATGACGAGGTCTGAGTTGCCGCCCTTGCGGAAGGCATCGCAGACGGTCTCGTTCAACGAAACGATCGCGTAGTCGGCGACCCCGACACCGATCTGCGCTTCGCCAACTGCGCGGACCTGAACGGTCTTCGAATTGACGTTGATCAGCCGGAAGAAGCTGGTCGGTACCTGCAGCGTCGCCGTCACCTCGACCTGATCGGGGCCGTAGTTGTGATCGACCGCGACCGTGAGCGCGGTATCGGACACGTCGAACCCGTTGGCGAGCAGGTAGGTCTCAACCTGGGCGACGGTCTGTGAAGGGCTGTCGCGTTCGGCAACCGCACCGGCAAGGGCAGCAGCGTCGACCGCGTTCTGGAGCTGACGGCGGTCTTCAAGAATGATGCCGACGTCGAAGACCAGGCCGACCGTGAGGATCAACGTCAGCATCGCACCAGTCAGGACGACGATGACCTGGCCGTCGTCGCGACCGATTGATTGCCAGATTCGCATGCCTACCCAATCGCTTGGAGTGCACCCGAATCGATGCTGGGCGCCCGCGATCGCCACCCGAGGCCCTGCTCTAACCGTCGAGTGCTGCCTGGCGGCTCTGGAATGGGAATCCGCGGTGAGTCGCACGGCCGTCGCACGGACGTCGCACAGCCGTCTTCGGCACGCATCGGGATGCGCGACAGCACGGGGTCTCGTACCGGGGTTCAGAGCGCGCGGGTCCGCCGCCGGAGATCTTCGCTACGCCGCGTCGAGGGCTTCGTCTGCACCGAGGACCCTGACCCGCCCGCCGCCAACGTCCGCCCGCCGTCCCGCGGCAGCGTCGAGGTGACCTCGGTAAGAGGGGTGCGCGGTGATGGCGGTGAGCTCGCCGGTTTCGAGGTCGGCGTAGACGCTCTCGAGGAGTTCGCCGACGAGCCGGGCGCGTTCGTTCGGGGTGGCTTCGTGCCACAGCGCCTCGAGGTTGGCGATCAGGCTGAGGGTCGCCTCGTCGTCGGTCTGGTGAGCGGCGGCGGTGTCCGCGGCGGCCGTGAGCTGGGCGTCGATATCGGCGAGACGGGCGTGGTACTCGGCCTCGCTGTAGGCGCCGGTCTCGGCGTACGCGCGGCCGAGGCGACGCCGGCGATCCTGGAGGGCGCGCGCGTCGAGCGTCGGGCGGTCGAGAGCGGCGGCGCGGATCGGCTCGTTGACCGGGAACTGGACCGCGGTGACGACGGCGCGGACCTGCTCGTTCAGCTCGGCGGCCCCGGTGACGCCGCCGTTCGTCGCGCAGTCTTCGCGATGGCGCTCGCGATAGATCTCGCGTCCGGCGGCTGTGCGATCGGGGTAGAGCGCGTGCGCACAGCGAGCGCAGCGGATGCGGCCCTGGAGTAACAGGCGGCGGCGGTCGCCGCGCGCTGGGGCGCGGCGGTTGCGCCGCCGCTGAACGCGCTCCCAGAGCTGGTCGTCGATCAGGCGCTCGTGCTGGCCCGCGTACTCGGCGCCGTCGTAGCTGATGACGCCGAGGTAGAAGCGGGTGCGGAAGAAGTCGCGGACGGCGAAGCCGGTGAAGCGGTTGCCTCGACGCGTGGTGAGGCCGCGGGCGTTGAGCCACGCCGCGATCGAGGCGTGGCTCTCGCCGGCGGCACGCGACTCGAAGGCCTCGATCAGGGCGGGGCCAGAGACCGGATCGACGCGTGGAAGGCCGCCTGGCTCGTCGACGGCATAGCCGAACGGGACCGGGCCAGGCGGCAGGCCCAGCTCGGGACGCTGGCGTTGCGCCTTGGCGACGTGGACGGCGAGCTGGTCCGAGAAGAACTCGCTGACACCGCCGATCATCGTGAGCATCAGCTTCCCGGCCGGCGTCGTGAAATCGATGCTCTCGGTGACGCTGGCGAAGCCAACCCCCGCCGTCCCGAGGAGCTGTAACGCCTGGCGCTGCACCCCCACGTTGCGCGCCCAGCGGTCGATCGTGTGCACGACGACGACATCGAAGCCGCCCTGGCGCGCGTCCTCGAGGAGTGCGGCGAGCTGCGGGCGGCGCGCGATGTCGTCGGTGTGAGCGCTGACGCCCTCGTCGGCGTAGGTGCGGAGGAGCGTGTAGCCCTCGCGATCGCAGTAGCGCGCGATCTCGGCGCGCTGCGCGTCGAGCGAGTGGCCCTCGAGCTGCATTTCGCTGGAAACACGCACATAACCGACGGCGCGTTGGGTACTCACGCGGTGCTGCCCTGCCGGGACCGGCGCCGGGCGAACCAGCTGCGACCGAGCGTGACGAGAGGTGGACGGGTAAGCCTCCCGACCGTCAGGAAGCAGGTTTCATGGGCTCGATTGGCACCTTTCGACCACCTGCTGCGGTTGCGGAAATGCATTTCGATCGTTATATCTCCCGGGCACTGAAGGTTCGTAGTGAAGGAAGCCATCGATGTCTGCAGGGATCGTTTCGACTTATGACGTGAAGGCCGGGCGCACCGCCGAGGCGGTGACGTTCCTGCTGGAGGCGGCGGACTACATGAGCGGCCTGGCCGATGGCACGGCCCAGGTCCGCAACTCCTGGCTCGCCGGGGAAGCAGCCGGACTGCTTCAACTGATCACCCAGTACCCAACGGTGGCGGCGCAGATGGCCGGCTTCGACGCCATCATGGCCGACATCGCCAACAACCCACTGGGGCGCCTGGGTGCCGAGAAGGGCATGCCGCTCCGGGTTCGGTCGCGCTATACCTTCTCGACACTGGACGCCGCGGCGGAGGTCGCGCCCCCGTTCCCGGTGATGACCACGCTGAACTACCAGATCGCCGCCGGGAAGCGCGCCGCCGGGTTGGACGCATTCACGGCGGCCGAGGCATTGCACGGAGGGATGGGGGTCACGGCACGCGCGCTGCAGATCGGCAACGCGGGACCGCTGAGTGGCTCGATCGTCTATGCCGTCGGCGCCAACAACTACACAACGCTGGGGACGTTCGGGGCGAATCTGGCGCAGCAGCCGACCCATCCGCTCGCCGATGCGACGGCGGCCGGGACGCTGTTGGCCGCCGGCGGGCAGAGCTCGGCGCACGTGAGCGGGGGCTAGCGAACGCGAGGCGCCGGAACGAACCTTCGACCAGGTCGAGGTCGTCGGCTCTGGTTCGAGGTGCTTCGACGTCTCGAGGACGATCGTTCGTCGGGGGCACTGCGTTCTGGTGATCGCCCTCCGGGCGAGGCCCCCGACACCCCCGCCGAGGGACGGCCACTTCCTGATCGCCCGACGGGCGGGGCGCGTCCCCCGGACCCCCTCCGAAGCCGGGGCGGATTCCTCCGAGCTGACGTTGACCCCGTAGCGACGGGGTCGGCGTGCCTCGAGATTGCGTGATGGCGCATCGAGGCTGGCTCGGCTTGCCGGGGCGGGAAGCCCCGGGCACGGTGGGATGGAGGTAGGTGGGCGTTCGTTGTGGGGATCTCGGAGTGGCCGTTCTCGGTGCCTCACCCCGCCTCCGCCTGCTCACCCCGCCGTCGCGCCACAGCCGCCCTCGCGATCTCGACGATCGCTCGCTCCGCGCGTCCGAGGGGTGGAGGGTCGTTCGAGGTGGGGCGTGTGTTCGGCTGCGGCGGTTCGACACTCACCCTCGCCACCCCCTTTCAGGGGGTGTGGCTGCGTTGGGGTCCGACACGGGGTGTGCACATGCCGTGTCCGAGGCACCTCGATATGGGGTGTGCACCTCCCGTGTTTTCGATCGCCTGACGTTCGCGTCGGCGAGGGGTGTGCTCATGCTGGTGTCGCCGGCTCGGCGAGGAGGGCCCAGCGGACGGGGCGGGCGGTGCCGACGCGGGTGAAGAAGGTCCCTTCGTGATCAGTGAGGATGTTGCGGGCGCGGTTGGGGCTGATGCCGACGGAGGTCGCCAGTTCGTCCACCGTCATGGGGGCGGGGGCGGCCTTCAGCGTCGAGGCGAGTTCCCATTTGCGTTCCTGGCCGCCGGCGATCTGGTGGGCCGTCGACTCCGCCGTTGGCTCAATCCGGATGCGCACTAGCCTCTCGTCCTCCTCGGAAGTCTCGGAGATTCTCTCGTTGCTTCCCGCCTCAGGCGGGTTGGACTCGAAGTGGAGGCGGAAGCCGCGGCGGCGGGGGAGTTTGCCGAAGTTGAACTTGTCGACGGTGAAGGCAACGGTGCTGTCGGCTGAGCCTTCCTGTTGGGCCTTTTCGACGACCCAGACGAGGCGCGCGCTGTTGCGCGTATAGATAGAGCCAATCGCGGTCTTGCGTTTCACCTGCCCTTCGCGCTGGGCCTTGCTGACGTGGTCGATGCAGAGCGCGGGGACGCCGAGCGAGCGGATCGCGCGGAAGGTGCGGATGGTGGCCTCGGCGTCTTCGGGGGCGCCGCCGCGGGCGAGGCCGAGCGAGTCGATCACCACGAGGACGGCGCCGGTCTCGGCGACGCGGCGGCGCAGTGTGGTCGCCAGCTCGGAAAGCGACGCGGTCTGGTAGACGTAGTGGATCGCCTCGAGCGGTGGCGAGCCGCCGATGTCGAGGTCGCGCGCCAGCCCGCGCCCCATGCCACGCCACAGCGCCCAGAGCCGCTCGCGATGCGTCTCCTCGTCGGCCTCCCAGTCGAGGTAGAGCACGGGACCGATCTCGTGCGGGTGGGCGTCGAGCAGCGGCAGCGCCGAGGCGACGCTGAGCGCGACGGCGAGTGCGAGCACGGACTTGCCGGTGCCGCCGTCAGCGGCCCAGACGGTGGCGCCGTCGCGCGCGACGAGCGGTGGCAACAGGTACCGCGAGGGCGTATCGACCGGCTCCGTGGCCAGGTCGACCAGCGGTGAGCCCTCGCGATAGCGGCGGAGGGTGATCGCGGCGGCCTGCGTGAGCAGGCCCTCCCAGTCGAGGCCGGGCACCCGGCCGTCGAGCTGCTTCACGAGCTGGCTGTTGCTGGTGAGCAGGTTGAACAGGCCCTGGAAGAGCAGCCCCGGACTCGGCGGGCGCGAGGTGGTCACGACCAGCTCGCAGCGCAGCCCGCCACCGCGCTGCTCGGCGAAGCGTTCGAAGACCAGCTCGACCTGCTCGTCCGCCCACTCGAAACGGTAGGTGTCTTCGAGGAAGGTGGCCTTGGGCTTACTCAGCGAAGTCAATCGACACTCCACCGGTTCCCAGTGCCGCCGGGTCGCCTCGGCCGACGCGGGCCGCCTCGCGACTGAGTTCGGCGAGGCGGCGCCGCCGTGCGCTGGCGCGCCGGATGAGCGCGGCGTGGGCGCGCAGCCCGGCCGGATGGCAATAGGTCCACCAGTCGCCCACCCATCGCTGGAGCTCCGGTAACGCCGCCGGGCTGAGTCGCGCCGCGACCGCCAGCACCGACGGTGTTCCACCGCCTTCGCCCGCGACCTCGAGGATGGCGTCCCACGCCTGACCGCAGCCGCGCAGCAGGAAGTCGCTGCCCCGCAGCCGTTGTGCGCGCACCTCGTCAGCGGTGCAGTGCAGCGCGGCAGCGCAGGCAGCCTGCTCGACCACGGCGTCTTCGACGCTTCTTGACCCTTCGGGTCTGTTGGCAGGGGGCAGGTGGCACCAGACCGTTCGAGGCGCGTGCGCCGCGCGGGGGACGGCGCAGCGAGGTGGGGTCGAGCGGTGCCCACCTCGGTGCGGCCGTCTGCTGGATCGGGGTGCGGCGTTACGCGGTGCGGCTCAGCTTGCGACCGGCGTCGCGGCGCGCCTCGAGGCGGCAGACGTCCGCTTCGAGCTCGACGCGGTGCGCGCGTTCGAGGACGTAGAGCCGCTCGTAGCCGGGTGGGGTGACCTGCCAGGATCGCGCGGCTGCACCTCGTCCCGAGGCGGTGCCTCCGCCGAGACCGAGCCGTTCGTTCAGCGCGAGGTAGCCCTCGCGCTCGAGGACGCGCAGCCAGCGGTGCGCGACCGATTCCGAGGCGGCGCCCAGCGCGGCCTGGAACTCGCGCACCGTGGGCGAGACTCCGAGTGAGGCGGCGCGGTCGCCGAACGTCCACAACGCCTCGTCGAGGGTGCGCGGCTCCGAAGGAGGCGAGACGCCGTCGGGCACCACCTCGAAGCGTGGGGCGGGACCCGGCCCCGACGCGGTGGCGCGGGCCGCGTCTTCCTCGATATCGCGACCGTCGCGAGCCCGCTCGCGGAGGAGGGCGTACCGGGCGATACGGGTGCCGCCGTACTCCGTGGGCGCCTCGATCAGTTCGGTGCGGATGGCGTAGCCGCGCTGCTTCAGGTCCCAGATCCGCGCGCCGAGGCGAAGTACGCCCAGCTCGTCCTTGGCGGTGAACTGGTCGAGCGGGCCGGTGTTCCGCAGGTAGTCGAGCACCTGATCGGTCTGGGTGAGGAGACGCGGGGCGGCGGTCGTGCTGGTCCTGGTGTTCGAATCAGTGCTGGTCATGCGGCTACTCCTTGCCGGGCTGCGATGGACGGGCGGACGGCGCTGTCGATGGCGTGGCGAGGTTGCCCTCGTCAACGTCGAGCAGGCGGGCGAGCTGGGTGACGCGTGGCCTCGGGATCGGCTCTCGGCCGTTGACCCAGCGGCTGACCGTGTTGCGATGGACGCCGAGTTGAGCCGCGACCCAGGAGGCACGCCGGCCCTGACGAGTGAGCGTCCGGGCCAGCGGAGTCTCCTCCTGCGTCACGGGCCGAAGCTCGAGCTGTAGTGCCATGCGACTCCATCCTCGAAGCGATCGTGCCGGCCTCGGAGCGTGCGGTTCGCCTCGTGTTCGTCGGCGCACCGGGTGCGCGGGGGCACTGGTGCGTCGCTGTACTGTGTACTGCACACTAGGTTACGAATGGCGGACGAAGTTGCAAGTGAGGCGGGCGAAATCGGTGCGACCGGATGGCTAGCCGAGAAGACCGAATTCCCTGACGATCGCCAGGGTCGCCGAAATCGCGCTAACAACTCCGACGAACACTGATGCGAACGTCTTCGCCGCCGCGCGACGTTCTGGACCCTCAGGCGCACCGCGCCAGTCCGCGATCAACACTGACTGCTTCTCCTGCGCGATCTTCGCCGCCTGGTTGTAGACACGAACGTCGAGGTAGCCATCGAAGTACAGAGCCAACGCTGCTGGGACGCCGATGATGGCCATCACGATCAATGGGTGAGGCGAGAGCGCGAGCAGACCAATACTCCCGCCCAGCCAGAGCAGCCCGAGAAACCAATGGAAGGCGGTTCGCGGACGAGGATCAGTCACGCATCGACGAGCCCTGTGGAATCGGTCGAGGGTCTCATCCGAAATGGCGGCGACCGACCCGGTGAGATCCTCGAGCTCCGCCAGACCGAGGACGCTCGAGGTCACCGAGAACTCGGCGCCCTCGGGGACCGTTCGCATCTCGACCGATGTTTCGGAGCCGGACAGGCTCAAGGCGAACTGGTGAAGCGGTAACGGAACGTCGGTCTCAGTGAGCGTGGCGGTCAGCTCAACGGGAGTGTCAGCCTCGATCGTGACGTGCTGGCCGTCGGCACTCCACTCGAACGTCGAGCGCGCCTCGTGGAGGCTGGGCTCGGTCTCCGCGAGGCGGGTAAGGATGTCGCCGGCGATGTCGTCTGCTGAGAGCCACAATCCCGTCCGGTCAACTCGATAGCTGACCCGCCGACGCGGCGAATCGTCTCGGTGACTGTCAGCGGCGGAGGCGACCTGGCCGGGCATCTTGGCGTGCTCATCTCGCGTGAGGCGTTGCGGTCTCCGCACATGTACCACGTTCGCACTAGTCGGGGTCGGCACCCGCGGCTCCGAGGGGCGTGTCCCGTTCTGATCTTGTTCTTACGGGTTGGCTGAGGTGGGCACGGCTAGCTTGAAACCATTCATCGAATCCCGGCATGGAAGCCCATAGCGAGAGGACGAGGCATGAAGTACGCCCAGCCGCGCATTGCGCGCACCCAGTTGGTCGGCGCAATGGTCAGCAAGTTGAGCGCGAAGCCCTGTCACGACTGTCAGGACCCGAACTAGCGGTCTCCCGATCCTTCGACGTCAACGCGAAACGGCCGCCCCTGGGGGCGGCCGTTTCTGATCGCTGACGCCGGTCGACCGAGGGCGCCTCGGTCCGCTGGTACCTAGAGCCCCTTGTAGTTGATGAACTGCGACAGCACCGTGACCGGCTCAATCAGGTCGGCGCTGTCCTCGATCACCGTCTCGATCGGCTTGTAGGCGTCGGGCGCCTCGTCCAGCAGCTTCGAGGCATCGCGGTCCAGCCAGGTGCGGCCGGCCATCTGCGACTTGAACGCCTCGAGGTCCAACTGGCGGCGGGCCTGGCCACGGCCGAGCTGACGACCGGCGCCGTGCGGCGAGGTCATGTAGGACTCGGCGTTGCCCTTGCCGCGCACGATGTACGTCGCCGCGCCCATCGAGCCGGGGATGATGCCCAGCCGTCCGGCTTCGGCGTTGATCGCACCCTTGCGGACCAGCCAGGTGTCCGGCTCGATCTCCTCGGCGTAGTTGTGGTGGCAGTTGATCGCCGGCTCCGTGCCGAACTCGCCCACGACACCACGGACCGCCTCGATCAGGCCGTCCATCATCGCCTCGCGCTGTTCGTACGCGTAGCGCTGCGCCCAGAGCATGTCGGCGATGTACGCCTCGAACTCGCGCGTGCCGCTCAGGACGTACGCGAACTCGTCGCTCTCGAGGGCGATCCCCTCCTCCGCGTCGAACGCCCGCGCCGCCTCGACGTGCGCGGTCGCGAGGATGTTGCCGATCCCGCGGCTGCCGGAATGCAACAGCAGCCAGACGATCCCGTCGCTGTCGGCGCAGACCTCGACGAAGTGGTTGCCGGAGCCGAGCGTGCCGAACTGGATGCGGGCACGGTCGACCAGGGACGTGCGGTTCTTGGTCAGCGGGCCGCGCTTCGTGCTCAGCGTCGAATCGGCCTCGACGCCGGGTGGCGGTCCGTGCACCTCGAAGAACGCTTCCGCCTGCGGCAGCGGCGAGCGGTGCGACTTGCCGACACCCGACGGGATCAGCTCGCGGATCTGGCCCAGCACCTGGCGCGCGTCGGCCTCGGAGAAGCGGTCGCGCGGCAGGTCGGTCTTCACGGCAATCATGCCGCAGCCGATGTCGACGCCGACGGCGTACGGCATCACGGCGCGCTCGGTGATGAGCGCGGAACCGACCGGCGGCCCGAACCCGAAGTGGGCGTCGGGCATCAGTGCGAGGTAGTCACGCACGACCGGCACGCGCGATATCGCTTCCGCCTGCTGCCGGCAGTTGTCGTCGAGGATCGAGGCCCACGACCGCACTTCGCCGCTCCCGAACTGATTCTCCGTGGTGAACGTGTCCATCGTTGTCCTCCAATCCTCATCAGCAGCGCCGTCATGCGCCCACCCGGTCGCGTCCTGCGATCGCCTGTCTCCCACCTCACGCTGAATCGGCCAGTCGCTGGACGGCCGCGCAGGATATCGGGAGCGATCACAGAAAGGGAAGCGGCAGAAGGAGCGGACGGAGTCGGAGCTGGCCTCGCGATGGGAGCAGCCGGAGGACGGCGGCTAGTCGTCGTCGTCGTCGTCCTCGTCGCCGTCGTGCTCGCCATCGCCGAAGGTGGCGCGAAGGCCGCGGATCAGCTCGTCGCGTTCGGAATCGTCAAAGCGCGCCTCGCCGTGGAGGATCGTGTAGGACCAGAGCGGCATCTCATCGTCGACGACGGATTCGACGATCTCATCGATCTCCTGCTCGCGGTCCCACTCCGAGAAGTTCAGGTCGTCGCGACCGTCCTCGACGTGGGCGAGCACGAGCCAGGACATCGGGGCGACGTTCGTATACCAGGGCCAGGCGACCTCGTTGCTGTGGCAGTCGTAGCAGGCGCGGCGGACGAGCTCCTCGGTCCGAGGTGAATCCCAATTGGGCTCGGCGGTCACGGCCGGGTTGGAGTGATCGCGCCCGTAAGGCACGAGCTGAATCACGAGCACGGCGAGGACGATCCCGGCGACCACGCTGGTAGCGAGGCGTCCCGACCGCCAGTCACCGAACCTCGGCCAGCGACCGCTCGACCGGCGAAAGACAGCGGTAGCAAGCACCGCCGCCAGGCCCACGACCGGCGCCACGAATAGCAGCATGAGGCCTCCTCGAACTACTGCGAGTCTCTGCGCGGTGCCCGTCCCGAACAGCGACGAAGGTCAGGAGCAGGTGGGAATCGGCGGACGAAGATCCGAGGGATCAGAACGGCCGCCCGGAGGCGGCCGTTGAGTTAGCTGACTGGCGCTGGTTAGCCGCCGGTTGCGGCGCCGTCGGTGAGCTGGCTCGGCGGAACCTGCATCTTCGCGACGACCTTGACGGCGGTCACGCGCGGCTTGCTGTATTGCATGCGTCCTCCAGTGATCGGCGTCCGTGCCACGACTCGCTTGGTACCGGAACGGTAGCAGAGAACGATCAAGGCAGGCGACGAACGGAGACCGGCCGCTGGTCGAGCGGCCGGTCGACCGGTCTGAGCGGGCGGGGTTAGCCGCCGGCGCTGTCCGGCTG
>Ga0315338_1001549_pt1:2500-28181 | contig 28181 bp, 19 predicted proteins | sample ASW8metaG_FD_204518 | JGI IMG/M metagenome (GOLD analysis project Ga0315338, IMG submission 204518) | Ammonia-oxidizing marine archaeal communities from Monterey Bay, California, United States - ASW #8 | ecosystem: Environmental > Aquatic > Marine > Coastal | place: USA: California... | reverse complement strand
CATGCAGCTCACCCCTGCGCCACGCATGACGAGTTCCTGAATCCAATCCTCCCGCTGGCTTGAACATATGACGTTCAGATCCAGATTGTTGTCTCTCATAAAATCGAAGAACGGTTGACGAAACTCGCATTTGAGCCGGTCAATGTAGTTCTCTTCACTGATATCGAACAAGGTGACCTGGTCCATTTCGGCAAACCGGTGGCCGGAAGAAAAGGCAACGACCAGATTTTCAGAAAAGAGATGCGCAGCCGACAAACCGTTTGGGCCGTGATCGTGTTGCGACGCAAAGAACCCGCAGTCCAACGCACCCGATCGCACGAGTTCAGGAAGCGCTTCCGGCGTGGTGTCGTGGAGGATCAGAAGGATGTTCGTGTTGGTCTCGCGGAACGCGCTCAAGAAGGCGGAGAGAAGGTCGGGCCCGATCGTGCACATGACACCGACATTGAGTTCGCTGGTCTCCTGATCGATGAAATTCCGAGCAACCGCACGGGCCATCTGTCGATGTTCTTCGATTTGCTGCAGGTGGTCGCGCATCAGTCGGCCAAGCGGAGACAAAGTAACGGCGCGCCCATCTCTGATGAACAGTTCTCCGCCCAGTTCGCCCTCAATCTTCTGAATGGCGCGCGTCAATGCCGGTTGAGAAACATGGCAACGTTCCGCGGCACGGGTGAAGTTGAGGTGCTCCGCTGCCATGAGGAAGTATCGTATCTGATGAAATTCCATCGCTCATTACCTGACTGCGCAGCGTGCATTGAACCATGACTCATCGGTATTGGACAGTGCTTTAGCCCACCGACTATTCATATGAACTCAAACGGTCTGAGAAACCGGTCGCGGATGTGAACATCCGTATATGCGCAGTATCAAAGGAGGACACCATGAGCTTTCTAAGAAAACCACTCCGGTCGGGTCTTTTTGCCTCGCTTGCACTTCTTGCAGTCACCCTGACTCTGCCGGTCGTGGCCCAAGACAAGTCACTCTACGAACGGCTGGGTGGCTATGATGCGATCTCCGCGGTGGTAGACGACTTCGCTGCGAAGCTCTTTGCCGATCCGATTGTCGGCAAACGCTTCTTCGGAATGAGCGACGACTCGCGCCAGGGCTTTCGGCAGAAGAATAAGAATCTTGTTTGCAGGGTCACCGGTGGACCCTGCAAAGTCATCAGCCGTTCAGCGGCTGTGACCCACGGTGGCCTGGGTATCAAGGCCAGTGAATTCAACATCGTTGTCCAACACCTCGTCGATACCCTCAACAAGTTCGGCGTGCCCGAGAAGGAGCATGAAGAGCTGCTGACCATTATCGGCAGCCTCCGGCCCGACATCGTTGAGGTTGAAGACCAATAGCTTCTCAAGAGCGAATTACCCACTGGCCCTGGCCGCACCGCGGTTGGCCCAACTCAGCCAGCAATTGGCTACGTCAATTCACACAAACAGTACTGGAGACCACAATGAACATCCGCTTCCTTACCCCCAAAATGCACGGCCTTGTCGACTATGCAGCAGCTGCCGGCCTCATCGTCTTCCCATTTGTTCTTGGGATTGGATCATCCTCACCAATCGCATTCTGGCTTTCGATCGCTGCCGGCGTTGCCGTGATCAGCTACAGTATGCTTACAGGCTACGCTTACAGCGCCGTGCCGGTCGTGCCGTTCAAGGTGCACCTGGTCATTGATTTCGTGGCTGCAATCGCGTTTGCGCTTGCGCCCTTCGTGCTGGGGTTCTCGGGCCTCGATGCTGGATATTACTGGGCGCTTTCGGCAGCTGTCTTCCTGGTTGTCGCCGTCAGCCAAACGGAACAGGAACCTTCCGCGCAAGCTGCCGTGCCAGCCTGACCGTTAATGTTCCCCATTCAATGAATGCGGCGGCCTCCCGGGGCCGCCGTTTCTGTCCGGGACCACAAGACGGTCCGGCAGTTGCGGGGACATAATAGTCAGTTCGTTGCCGCTCGCGGCTCAAATGTTAGGCTCGCGTCCCATCGGACGCGGGTTGTTGTCACACTTTGAAGCCGGTCAATTTCATTTGCGCGCGATGTGTTTTGAGTTGAGTCACTGTCCCAAATGGCAGATGATCATCGGCACTAAAAAGCGTCATTTGGGAGGTGTCTGATGCGTTTGTTGTTGTGTGCTGTTGCCGTTAGCCTGATCGCGATATTATTTCCGTCTACGGAGCTCTCCGCACAGTCGATTGATTGCAATGAAGCGATTACAGCCGATGAGCTGACTGTATGCGAACGTCGCGGATTGATGAAGTTGGATCGCCAACTCGGGCAGATCTACAAGCAAGTCCTCAGCGAAGCGCACGAGGATTTGGACTACATGATCAGTGAGCAACAAGCCGCGTGGTTGCGTGCACGAAACCGTTGCCGGGCCGACCGGCGTTGTATTCGCCGGCACTACCGTGCACGGATCAGTGAGCTCTCCGCCTGGTTGACCGAACCGGAAGAGCCCGAGGTTGCAGCCGGATGTATGGTCTATAGTGACTTCAACTATGGCGGTCAGTATATTCTGGTTAAACCAAACAAGAGACTCTCGTTCTTGGGATCGCCCTTCGACAATAAGGCAAGCTCCGTGAGGCTTGGCGGGTCCTGCTATATTCAGGGTTTCACCCGTGCTTTCCACAATGGCCGCGGCGAAACCTATCGACAGGACACACCAAGGTTGGGAGGCATGAATGACCGCATCTCGTCTGTTGCATGCATTTGCGGTCAATAGGGCATAGACAATCCGGTGGCAGGCCGACTGAGTGGTCGGAAGGCTATTCCAGTTCATGCTGCCTTTTGGTAGCTTTCCGCCATGACAGCGACCGACCCTATCCAGCTTAGGCCAATTGACAATGCCTCGTTTGGCGCATGCTGTGTCTTTGACGGCGCCCAGGGTGCTAAGGCAACGGTTCTGGCTGCCGAGCACAATCGCGAAGCCCTGTTGGATGCCTTTTACGGTTCCGGCGGATTGCTTCTGCTGGAAGGCATGGAAGGCATTGCCGAGGATCCCACGCTGTTGCTCCGTTTCAGCCGGCTGTTTGGACCGGAAGTCGAGGATTACCGGCAGACGCTTAGAGCGCGGCACAGCATTCATCCAGACGTGCCGGAGATCTTGTTGATCGCTGGCAAATCCGCCGGTGCGGTGAAACCACCGCCACGGCCCGATCCGCCGTTGACGGCGGAGGGGAAACTCCCTGTCCAGTTCCCGCATCGCCGTGGCTGGCACACCGACCAGTCGTTTCGCCGGCCACCGCCGGACATGTCCTTGTTTCTTGCAGTCGTGCCGTCGCCCCGGGACCAGGGGCAAACGCTCTTTGCCGATGGTGTGGCGGCCTATGAAGCGCTGCCGGTCGACCTAAAGGCGCTGGTCGAAGATCTGGAGGGCCTCCATGTCATGCCCGGCGCCGGCCGTGCCGAGCAGGATGTCCGCGCCGGCAAGACACCTGACGTCTTGCAATCACACGAACGTCCGCAGCGGCAACCGGTGGTCAGGCATCATCCGGTGACCGGCAAGCGTGCGCTCTATCTCTGCGAAGCCGGGCAGATGGACTGGATCGAGGGCCCTCTGGTCGGCTACGAACCCGGTCCCGACGGCGAGGGCGCGACCCTGCTCTACCGGCTGATGCACCATTTCACAGGGCCCGATTTCACCTATGCGCATCACTGGAACAAAGGCGACCTGGTCATCTACGACAACCGCTCACTGATCCACAGCGCCACCTGGTATGACGTGGAAAACCACGAGCGCGTGATGTGGCGCACGACGGTCCACGGCAACCCCGGCGCGCTCTATGACGGCGAGGCGAAGAGTTGGATTGCACGGCCATCTGGCGCGTCTTTTCTCTGAAATATTAAAAAAATATTATATATTGTGATTCACATCACATATTTGATGAATTCCCTTATCTATCTTAATGCCAGTGCAGGGCATTAGGAGGGGTGAGGGACCACGGTCTGCCTTCAGTTGCTCAGCGGGACAACGCAAATCATGAAGGGACAAGACCATGGCTACCAAGACTTCCAGAACCGAAAAATCCGCGACAACCGAACCGAGCAAGGAATCCGCTTTCAAGGATCCCATCGGCTTCAAGGACCCGTATGACATTCAGATCTTCGGTACGGCGAAAAGCGAATATCTCTACGGCAATAACGGCGACAACTTCATCTATGGCGGCGGTGGCGGCGACACCTTTGTCGGCGATGGGGGCCGCGACGAACTGCATGGCAGTGCGGCCGACATCGACACGGTGAATTATTACAAGTCGGCCGAAGGCGTGAAGGTCAACCTGGAGAAGGGTTTTGGCTCAGGCGGCGACGCCGATGGCGACACATACCACTTCATCAACAATATCACCGGGTCGGCCTATCGCGATTATCTTTATGGTGACGACGCGGTCAACGTGCTCGACGGCCGTGACGGCAACGACTATCTAGCCGGCAATGGCGGCGATGACACGCTGATTGGCGGCAATGGCGACGACACGCTTTTGGGCGGTGCCGGCAAGGACAAGCTCCATGGCGGCCGCGGCAGCGACACGGCGTCTTATGCCGATGCTACATCAGGCGTTGAGATCGATCTCGCCTCCGGTTCCGCCGACGGCACCTACGCCAAGGGCGACACATTTTCCAGCATCGAAAATGTCACCGGGTCGAACCATCGCGACCAGCTCGACGGCGACGGCGGCGCAAATGTCCTGCGCGGGGGTGCCGACAACGACACGCTCAACGGCCGCGAGGGCGACGACACGCTCTTCGGCGACGCCGGCGACGATGTTCTGGTTGCCGGCGGAGGGATTGATGTCCTTTACGGTGGTTCCGGCCGCGACGAAGTGAGCTATGCCGACGAGACCCATAACGTCTTGATCAATCTGGAAGACGGCGTTGGCGGAAGGTACACCCCCGGTCTGATCGGAGGTTCCATCACGTCGTCGGACAAGGACGTGTACGACAGCATCGAAGATGCAACGGGAACAAATCATGACGACATCATTATTGGCAACTCCGGAGCGAACCGCCTGAACGGGCTCGACGGTCAGGATGAGTTCCGCGGCAGTGGCGGTGCTGACATCATCGATGGTGGAGATGGCACGGATACGGCAATCTACTGGGGATCGGACAGTGCGATAGACGTCGACCTGGCAGCCGGTACCGGCTCGGGCGGTCATGCGCAGGGCGACACTCTGATCTCCATCGAGAACCTCCGTGGCAGCAACCTGGACGGCAACATCCTGCGTGGTAGTGAAGTTGCGAACCAGATCACGAGCTACGGCAATTTCGATGTCATCGAAGCACGTGGAGGTGAAGACAGAATTTTTGTCACCGGGGAGAGCGCGCAGGTCTCGGCCGGTGCGGCAGACGACACCGTTATTGTCAACAATGCGGAAAACCACGCGATTGATGGCGATGAAGGCGTCGACACCCTCAGTTTCAGCGTGTCTTTCGGTTCTTCGGTGAACGAAATACTTACCGTTGACCTTGAACTTGGAACGGCCACGTTGGATCGACCGGCACCAGGTGAACAATCGAGCTTCACATTCGAAAATTTCGAGAATGTCGACAGTTTCAGTATCGGCTCGGACCATTTGCTTGGTGACGGCAATGCGAACATCCTTCAGAGCCACTATGGCAACGATACACTCGAAGGACGGGGCGGTGACGACACGCTCATTGGCGGCACGGGCGCTGACCACCTTGATGGTGGTGAAGGGGTCGACACTGTGAGTTACGAGACCTCTTATTACAGTGTCAATGTCAGTCTGCGAACCGGATCCGGTTTCGGTGCAGACGCGCAGGGCGACACGATTGTGAATGTCGAGAACGTCATCGGCGGCTCAGGCGATGACGTCATCGAAGGCGACGGCGGCGACAATGAGCTCACCGGCAACGGCGGCAGCGACATTCTCAATGGCGGCGGCGGCAGCGACATCCTGACCGGTGGCGACGATGCCGACACCTTCATCTTCGATCTGGACTATTTCGCAGATGACCATGGTGTCATCACCGATTTCGAGGCCGGAGTGGACCAGATCGACTTCCGGGCCTTCGATTATGTCAACAACGACGCCCAGGTGTTTGAAAATCTGCAACAGGTCGATGCGAACACCGTGGAGTTCACCTACGGCCAGTCCTCCATCACGTTGCAGAACACCCAGCTTGCAAGCCTGAGCAACGACGACTTTTTGTTCTGATTACCTCTCGACGCTGGAACCCAACATCCAGGGCCGCACGTTCCAGACGTGCGGCCCCGTGTCATTTCCGTCTTGTGTTCCCCGAGCAACACAAATGGTCGCCATTTTTGCGGTTGCACCTTAAAGTGCCTGTCTCTCACCGGGGTGTGCAACGAGGGTATGACGATGACCGATGCCGATCTGAAAAGCCAGACTGTCGACCGCTCAAACGATCAATTGCAGCGTGCCTTGGAACAGGCGGAAGCAGCCTATGTGGCGCGCACGCCCAACAGTGCTAAGGAATATGACAAGTCCTGCGCCCATCTGCCGGGCGGCAATACCCGCACGGTGATCCATTTCGCGCCTTATCCGCTGCGCATCGTGTCGGCCAAGGGCGCTGAGCTGACCGATGCGGACGGTACGGTCTATTGCGATTTTCTGGGCGAGTATTCTGCCGGTCTTTATGGTCATTCGGAACCGAAGATCATCGAGGCGGCGCACCGCGCGCTCGACAACGGCATCGTGTTCGGCGGCCCTAACCTGCATGAAATTGAGCTTGCAGACCTGTTATGCGACCGTTTTGCCTCGCTGGACCGGGTGCGGTTTACCAATTCCGGCACGGAAGCCAATCTGATGGCGCTGGGGGCGGCCCGCGCTCATACCGGCCGTGACAAGATCCTGGTGTTCGAAGGTGGCTATCATGGCGGCGTGCTCTATATGGCGCCCTATGCGGCGCGCATCAACGCGCCCTTTGATTTCATCTATGGCCGCTACAACGATCTTGACGAGACCTTGGCGCGGGTCGGAGAGCGGGCGGGCGATGTTGCTGCAATCCTGCTCGAGCCGATGATGGGTGGTGGCGGTGGCATTACTGCGGAAACGGAATTTCTGCGTGGCTTGCGTGACTTTGCCGACCGCACCGGCGCTGTGCTGATCTTCGATGAGGTGATGACCTCACGGCTTGGCCGGGGCGGGCTGCAGGGCGAATATAACGTCATCCCCGACATGACAACGCTGGGCAAATATCTCGGCGGCGGCCTGACATTCGGCGCCTTTGGCGGCCGCGAAGATATCATGGCGCAGTTCGATCCGCGCGCGGAGAACCCGCTGCCCCATGCGGGCACCTTCAACAACAATGTCTTGTCCATGGCAGCAGGTGTTGCTGGCCTGCGCGACGTGTTCACACCCGATGCGGCAGATCAGTTGCGCGACCGCGGCAACGGTTTCCGCGACCGCCTGAACGCGATCATCGCGGAGCGCGGCGTGACCGCACAGGCCAAGGGTTATGGCTCGATCATGTGCCTGCATTTTCAAACCGGCGAGATCAACCGGCCGGAAGACACAGCCGCCACACGGCCCGAGGCGCGCCGGCTGTTCCACCTGGAAATGCTGGCGCGCGGCATCTATGTCGCAGCCCGTGGCTTCATGACCCTGTCCGTGGCGCTGACGGACGAACATCTGGAGCGGTTCTATCAGGCGTTCGACGAAATCCTGGCGACCCACGGTGACCTCTTCACCGAGCAGGAAACGAGCGATTGAATGCCAGCGCTCATTAGGACCTCATGTTGAGGAGGCGCGTAGCGCTGTCTCGAATTATGGGGTCCGGGCGCACAGAGCCCGCCTCATACTTCGAGACGCAGTTCTGCGAACTGCTCCTCAGCATGAGGCTACGAGCGTCCGGGTTTTGCGCGGGTCGGATCGATAGTCTTGAGCGTGGCCGGCCAGAGCGATGCCGCTCCTACCGACGCCGTTCGGCAAGGATCATGTAGTTGACGTCGGTGTCGGATGAGCGGCGCCAGGTGTCGGCAAGTGGATTGTAGACCACGCCGGCGCGGTCCTTGACCCTCAGATCCGAGGCATGAACAGCACTTGTGAGTTCCGCGGGCGTGATAAATTTCTCCCACTGGTGGGTGCCTTTGGGCAGCCAGCCTAGGACGTATTCCGCACCGATGATGGCCAGCCCGAAGGCCTTCAGGGTGCGGTTCAAGGTGGCGACGAACATCAGTCCGCCGGGCCGCACCATTGATGAGCAGGAGGCGATGAAGGCCGGCATGTCGGCTACATGTTCCACCACTTCCATGTTGAGCACGATGTCGAAATTCTCACCCTGGGCGGCCAGGTCTTCAGCGGTGGTCGCCCGGTAGTCTATGGCAAGCCCGAACTCGGCTGCATGGGCGGCCGCCGTCTTGACGTTCTTTTCCGCTGCATCGGCACCCACCACATCGGCGCCAAGCCGCGCCATTGGTTCGCACAACAGGCCGCCGCCACAGCCGATGTCGAGCACGCGCAGGCCGGAAAATGGTTTGAGGCTGGTGGTATCGCGGTCGAAATGCCCACAGGCATGTTCGCGGATATAGGCCAGCCGCACCGGGTTGAACTTGTGCAGGGTCTTGAACTTGCCGTCAGGATCCCACCACTGGGCAGCGAGGTCGGAGAACTTCTTGAGCTCGGCATCGACGACGCTGCTTGCGGCAGGCTCGGTCCTGGCGTCTGGACTGGGTTTGTTGGGGCTCGATATCATGTTGGTTCGATGCAGGCGTTGGGGTTACGCGTCACGGGGTTTTGCGGTGGCACGCAACATCATTACAAGGCGGACAGCTACCAACCCGCTTCGGCTGCGGTGTCTGAGCATTTAACCCGCACCACCATCTTCGCCTTGACGGATTGATCCGATGACATGTTACGCCACCTGACCCGCCAGGTCCCTTGCTTTATCGGCAGGTTCATGGTCATGGCAACCGAATGATCGGCTGGTTCTATGGCCGGGATACCGCCGCCGCTGGTAGCAACATATGGCATATCCGAGGGGCAACTGACTTCGAGATTGCAGTCTGCGCCCGGCGCCATGTCACATTGTTGTGCCGCGGGTTTCTGCCAGGCGGATTTGGCCAGGGCAGGGGGCGTCGATAAGAGTGCTGCACATGCAAGGCCGAGTAGCGTTGCGCCGAAATACCTGTTCATCGTGATACTCTCCCTCCACTGGTCAAACCGCAGATCCGCGCTCATCGTGCGTTAACCCCGGCCTTTGGTCTTGGTCTTGCCGGGTTTGGCGAGTTTTTCAATAAGGTCGACGATCCTGCCGGCGACATCGATGCCTGTGGCATTTTCAACGCCTTCAAGACCGGGCGAAGAATTGACCTCCATCACCACGGGACCATGATTGGCGCGCAACATGTCGACACCGCAGACATTGAGGCCCAATGCTCTGGATGAACGAATCGCCGTCGACCGTTCCTCGGGAGAAATCTTGATCGGCTTTGCACTGCCGCCGCGATGGAGGTTTGAACGGAACTCGCCCTCGGCACCGGTGCGCTGCATTGCCGCCACAACCTTGCCGCCGACCACCAGCGCGCGGATATCGGTACCGCCTGCCTCCTTGATGAACTCCTGCACCAGAATGTTCACCTTCACGCCGCGGAATGCCTCGATGACCGATTTTGCGGAGCGGTCGGTGTCAGCGAGAACAACCCCGATGCCCTGAGTGCCCTCGAGGAGCTTAATGACCAGGGGCGCACCTCCGGCAAGCTTGAGAACCTCTTCGGTCTGTTTTGGGTCGTGGGCAAATGTCGTGACCGGCAGGCCAATGCCCTCACGGGCAAGCAACTGCATGGAACGCAGCTTGTCGCGCGACCGGCCGATCGCGACCGACTCATTTATTGGAAAAACACCCATCATTTCGAACTGGCGCAATACCGCAAGACCGTAAAAGGTAACGGAGGCGCCGATCCGCGGAATGACGGCATCGTAACCGACCAGCTTCTCGCCGTTGTAATAGACTTCCGGCCGCCGCGAAGCGATGTTCATGTAGCAGCGAAGGGTATTGATGATGTCCAGTTCATGTCCGCGGTCTTCCGCCGCCTGCTTCAACCGCTTATGCGAATAGAGGTCCGGGTTCCTCGCGAGCATTGCGATCTTCATGATTGATCTCCTTCGATAAACGCAACACGAGCCGATGTGTTCGGTTGCCTGAGAGTCTGGACAAGACCATCACGTGTCAAGGTGCGGGTCCGATTGGGTAGCTGGGCCGGCGGTCCAGCGACACCGGAAAGGCCGGGATTGACTGCTGACCGCTGATGGCGAATGGCGCAAAGTACTGCTTCATAACTGGAGTAATTTCCAGGAAATTGTCGGCAGCCTTCCCGTCGTGCCGCCGGGTTGCTGGAACTGACAATTCCAGGACGCGTGGCGCCTGAATGATCCTGCGGGTTTCGCAACGAAAAAAGCCATGGATTTCGATCCTGTTTGAACACCACTGGCTGGGAAACCCTCACTCTAATTCGTTAAACCGTTGATCTGTCCGCTTAGCATACACGCCGCAACTCCATGGGACAGCCCCGCGATGTTGCATATCGCGGATTGCCAGAGTATGAGTGACGCGCGCTTCCAGTCTCGGTCGCAGTGGACCGGAACGGGGCGCATCAGGCAGATCGAGGGGACGGGCCACCGGGCCTGACTTGCACCCCGAACGGGAAAGCGCGTAATGGCCCGCTTGGTTATGAAATTCGGTGGTACGTCGGTTGCGGATATTGACAGGATCCGCAATGTGGCAGGCCACGTGGCGCGCGAAGTCAATGCCGGCCACGACGTTGCGGTGGTGGTGTCGGCCATGGCCGGCGCCACTGACCAGTTGGTGGCATGGACCCGGGAGGCGGCATCCATGCATGACGCGCGCGAATATGACGTGGTGGTTTCGTCCGGTGAACAGGTGACCGCCGGGCTGCTTGCGATTGCGCTGCAGGGCATCGGCATTTCGGCGCGCTCGTGGCTTGGCTGGCAGGTGCCGGTGCGCACCAACGAAACCCATGGTGCAGCACGTATCATGTCGATCGAGTCGGATGCGGTGGCGGAGCGCTGGAAACAGGGCCAGGTGGCGGTCATGGCCGGCTTTCAGGGCGTGGCGCCGGACAACCGGATTGCCACCCTGGGGCGCGGTGGGTCCGATACTAGCGCTGTGGCACTGGCGGCGGCACTCAGTGCCCGGTGCGACATCTACACGGATGTGGACGGCGTCTACACCACCGACCCGCGGATCGTCTCCAAGGCGCGCAAGCTTGACAGAATTTCATATGAGGAGATGCTGGAGATGGCCTCTCTTGGGGCCAAGGTACTGCAAACGAGGTCGGTCGAGATGGCCATGACCAATCAAGTGGTGCTCCAGGTGCGTTCCAGCTTCGATCCGCCGGACGGCCCGTTTAGCGAAAGTTCGCATGGCTACGGGCCGGGCACCCTGGTATGCGGTGAGGAAGATATCGTGGAAAAACAAATCGTCAGCGGCATAGCCTATTCAAAAAACGAGGCCAAGGTCACTCTGGTGCGGGTACAGGACAAGCCGGGGGTGGCGGCGCGCATATTCGGGCCCCTGTCCGAAGGCAACATCAATGTCGACATGATCGTGCAGAACGTGTCCGAAGATGGCGAAACCACTGACCTTACCTTCACGGTTGGACATGACGATCTGCCGCGTGCCATGGAGGTCATCAAACAGGCCCATGAGGAAATCGGCTATCAGGATCTTGTCGGATCGACGGATGTGGTCAAGATCTCGGTGATCGGCGTTGGCATGAGAAGCCATGCGGGTGTTGCTTCGCGCATGTTCCAGGTTCTGGCCGACAAGGGTATAAACATTCAGGCGATCACAACATCGGAAATCAAGATATCCATATTGATCGATGCCGCCTATACGGAACTGGCGGTGCGTGCGCTCCATACCGCTTATGAATTGGACGCGGCGTAGGATGTTGCGACCCGGGGATATTGCTGTGCAGGTGATGCGAAAGCCGGAAGGTGGCGCGGTACGTGCCGCGAGAGAGGACGTGGACTGATGACATCCTCCGTCGTTGGCCCGCGGGTTCTCCTCAGAAGGCTCCGCGAGGTCATGGCGGAGCCGGAAACCGCACAACAGCGTCTTGATAAAATCGTTGTGCTCATCGCCGCCAATATGGTGACGGAGGTGTGCTCAATCTATCTGCTGCGTCCCGACAATTTTCTGGAACTCTACGCAACAGAAGGGCTCAACCCGACAGCCGTTCACGAGACCCGGCTGCAGGTCGGCGAAGGCCTGGTCGGTCTGATTGCCGAGGAGATGCGGCCACTCAACCTTACCGATGCGCAAAGCCATCCGTCATTTGCCTACCGGCCGGAAACCGGTGAAGAAATCTACCAGTCCTTTCTTGGTGTGCCGGTCATGCGGGCCGGTCATGCGCTCGGTGTCCTGGTGGTCCAGAACCGGGCACAACGGCGCTACACGGAAGAAGAAATCGAAGCCCTGCTGACCACCTCCATGGTGCTGGCGGAAATCATTGCGTCCGGCGATCTGGGTAACGACAAGGCTGCCCGCAAGCGCGAATACGGCCCGTTGCGGCCACATCACATCTCCGGATTGGCGCTGGCCGAAGGCATTGCCATGGGGCATGTGGTGCTGCACGAACCGCGCATCGAGATCGGCAACCCGATCGCGGAAAACATTCCCTTTGAAAAAGAACGGCTGACGTCCGGCCTGTCAGAACTGAGAAGTTCGATCGACCGGATGATGTCACGCTCGGATGTGGCGCGCGGCGGTGAGCATCGCGAAGTGCTCGATTCGTACCGTATGTTTGCCCATGACCGGGGCTGGGCTGAAAAAATGCATGAGGCGGTCGAGACCGGGCTGACCGCGGAGGCTGCGGTCGAACGGGTGCAAAACGACAACCGGGCGCGCATTTTGCGGCTGACCGATGCCTATCTGCGCGAACGCTCGCATGACCTGGACGATCTGGCCAATCGCCTGTTGCGTATCCTGACCGGGGTGTCCGACACCGCGGCGACCGGCGACCTGCCGAAGGATGCGATCATCATCGCCCGCAACATGGGACCTGCCGAACTGCTTGATTACGACCGAGACCGGGTGCGCGGGCTGGTTCTGCAAGAGGGTACGCAAAACAGCCATGTGGCAATCGTGGCGCGCGCCCTGCGGATCCCGATGGTGGGTCAGGCGGAAAATGTTCTGGATTTTCTGGACCCGGGGGATCCGGTGATCGCAGATGGGGATGCGGGCAGCGTTCACATAAGACCACCGGTCGATGTGGAAAAGGCCTATAGCGAGAAGGTCAGCTTCCGTGCAAAGCGTCAGGCGCAATATGCCAAGCTCAAGGATGTCGCCGCCGTAACCAAGGACGGTGCGCCGGTATCTTTGCTGATCAATGCCGGACTGCTGGTTGATCTGCCGCATCTCAAGGAAGCAGGCGCTGACGGTATCGGCCTGTTTCGCACCGAACTGCAATTCATGATCGCCTCGTCGTTTCCGCGCATGACAGCGCAAATGGACTATTATCGGGCGGTCAACGAAGCCGCTGGAGGCCGCTCCGTGGTGTTCCGTTCGCTCGATATCGGGGCCGACAAGGTGCTGCCCTATATCGCCCATGCCAAGGAGGAAAACCCGGCTCTTGGCTGGCGGGCAATTCGTATGGCGCTCGACCGCCCGGGATTGCTGCGGCTGCAGATCAGGGCGCTGCTGCGGGCCGCGGAAGGCAGGGGCCTGAAGATCATGTTTCCGATGATCACCGAGGTTGACGAGTTCAAGCGCGCCAAGGTCCTGGTCGGCCAGGAAACCGAATTCCTCGGGAGCCACGGCCATGCGCTGCCAAGCAAAGTTGAGGTTGGGGCGATGATCGAAGTGCCCGCCCTGGTCTGGCAATTGCCGGCGTTGCTGCCTTTGACCGACTTCGTGTCGGTCGGCAGCAATGACCTCTGCCAGTTTCTGTTCGCCAGCGACCGGGGACATCCACGCCTTGCCGGGCGGTATGATCCGCTCAGTCCGGTGGTGCTGAAGGTGTTGTCGGAAACCATTGCGATGGCCGATAAGTTCGATGTTCCGATTACCCTGTGCGGTGAAATGGCGGGGCGGCCGCTCGAGGCAATGGCGCTCATCGGTCTGGGCTTTCGGGCGATCTCCATGGCGCCGGCGGCAATCGGACCGGTCAAGTCGATGATCCTGTCGCTGGATACGCAAGAATTGCGCCGTGAAATTGCCGATTTGATCGATCTGCCCGATCACAGCCTCCGGCCTCAACTCATGGCTTTTGCCGAGAAGCACAATATTCCGGTGTGATGCCTTGCCGTTGCACCGGATTGTGAGTTATTTCTAGTGTAGCGAAGTGATTCTCTTTCGCCCGGCACAGAAGGACCTATGATCCTGGTGCGATGTGATTTCAGCGTGAGTCCAGCAAGCGAATGAATGGCTCGGGAAGTCCTAGCGAAATGACGTTGCATTTGCGGCCATCAAACAGCGCAGGTGCGCCGCAGGCGTCGTTCCGGGAAAAGCCTGACGGCAATACCGATCCGGCGGGCGAAACCGGCTGGTTCCTGCAGCGCGAACGCGAGCGTCTGGGCAAAACGCTGGCCGATGCCGCGCTGGAAACCGGCATCAACGCGAAATATCTCAACGCCCTGGAATATGGTGAACTCGGCGAGCTTCCAAGCCGGTCATATGCGCTCGGCTATGTGCGGGTCTATGCGGAGTATCTGGGGCTTGATCCAGACCCCATGGTCGAGCACTACCGGGGACTGCTTCCAACCCAGGATGCCGGGATTGCAAGAGCCAAGAAGGGCGGGCTGTCTTCGGTGATCGGGTTGATTGCCGCGAGCCTGGCGTTTCTTGCCGGTTTGACGGCGACGGTGTGGTTTCTGGCACCTGGGGCGCTCCGCGGCGGCGGGCAGGAGACCGTGCAGCAAACCGTACCGAACCCGGCAGCAACCACGGCGGCCGAACAGATCAACACCGATCCCCTGTCGACCGGCGCGCTGCCGCCGCAAGGCATACCGCAAACACCGGATCAGACCGCCGAACTCGAAGCCCAGGAGCTCGATCAGGCCCTGCCGACAGTGCGTATAAAGCGGCGTGGCCTGTCCGACAATGATGATCAAGGAGCGATTGTACCGGGACCTTCGGTCGATTCGCTCAATGCTGGCGACAGGTCCACGCTGAATGAGACAATGCCCGCCGGCGAGGACCAAACCAGTGGCTTGACCGAGTTCATCCGGCAGCATGTCACCGAAGCCGTGGCGCCGGAAGACGTCAAAACACAATCGCCTTCGGGTACGGTCTACGGCATCGAGAACCTGAAAGCCCGTATCGTGTTGCGGGCCACTCAGCCGGTGTGGATACGGGTTGAAGACGCTACGGGAAATATCCTGATCACCCGGACCCTGACGGCGGGAGATTCCTACCGGGTGCCGGATCGCAAGGGGCTGGTGCTGATCGCCCGGGACGGCGGCGCACTGGACTATTCCATTGACGGACGTCCGAAAGGTACGATAGGTGCATCCGGTGAAATCATTGTCGGACGCCTGCTCGACCTGGACCGGCTCAGCAAAGCGGGCGGTTGACCTGCCGGCAGCGGGCGGTGCGGAGGTCATCCTGCACATCGACCCCGACAATCCTTGGCACCATCAAATGACCCGATGTAAAGAGAACATGCTCTAATCATGCTTACGGGCGATAAACTCGACAGGCTCATCTCACGGTTCGACCAGGTGGAGGCGCAACTCGGCTCGGCCCCCGAGGCGGATGAGTTTGTCAGGTTGTCCAAGGAATATGCCGATCTCAGCCCGGTCGTCGAGGTTGCCCGGGAGTTCCTGGCCGCACAGCAGGAGCACGACGATCTTCAAGCCATTCTTTCCGATCCGGAAAATGACCCGGAAATGGCGGAACTTGCCCGTGCAGAGCTGGCTGAACTCGACACCAGCATGGAGCAGCAGCAAGAGCGTTTGAAAATCCTGCTACTGCCCAAGGATGCAGCTGACGAGAAAAGCGCAATTCTTGAAATCCGTGCCGGCACCGGCGGCGATGAGGCGGCTCTGTTCGCCGGCGATTTGTTCAGGATGTATCAGCGGTATGGTGAATCCAAGGGCTGGAAAATCGAACTCATGTCGGTCAGCGAAGCCGATCTTGGCGGCTACAAGGAGATCATCGCCAACATCAAGGGCAAGGGTGTCTTTGCGCGTTTCAAATTCGAATCAGGCGTGCACCGGGTCCAACGAGTGCCGGAAACCGAATCGGGCGGCCGTATTCACACCTCCGCTGCAACGGTCGCGGTGCTGCCGGAAGCGGAAGACGTCGATATAGAGATCGAGGACAAGGATCTGCGTATCGATGTCTATCGTGCCAGCGGACCTGGCGGGCAGTCGGTTAACACCACTGACAGTGCCGTCCGCATCACCCATCTGCCGACCGGCCTGGTGGTCACACAACAGGATGAAAAGTCCCAGCATAAGAACAAAGCCAAAGCCATGATGGTGCTGCGGGCACGGCTTTATGACGCCGAACGCCAGAGGGTGGATGCGGAGCGGGCCGCCGACCGCCGCGACCAGGTCGGCTCGGGCGACCGTTCCGAGCGCATCCGAACCTATAATTTTCCACAGGGCAGGGTAACCGATCACCGGATAAACCTGACGCTCTATAAGCTCGACAAGATACTCGAGGGCATCGGCCTCGATGAAATCGTCGATGCGATGACCACCGACTTCCAGGCCAGGCAGCTTGCATCGGAAGACGGCGAAGACGCATGATCGTTGCGGACGGGCACAGGGTCAGTCTCCGTGGCCTGGTCGAGAAAGCACGTGTCAGCTTCAAACGCGCGGCAATTCCAGAGGCTGATCTTGACGCCCGGGTGCTTGCCTGTGCGGCGGCAGGCGCCGGCCATGTCGACCTCATCGCCAACGGAGATGCGCCGGTTGGAGAAGAGGTTGTGGCGGTCCTCGACACGTTCATCGAGCGCCGCCTGGCCCGCGAACCGGTGTCGCGGATTATCGGGCAGCGCGAGTTCTGGAGCCTGACATTCGACCTGGGTCGCGAAACGCTGGATCCACGCGCCGACAGCGAAACCCTGATCGAGGCTGTAGTTGAACTGTCGGCAGTGGCCGGGCAATCAGCGCCGTTTGAGCGGATATGTGACCTTGGCACCGGATCGGGATGTCTGCTGGTTTCCCTGCTGTGCCAATTCCAGACGGCAATCGGCGTCGGCGTTGATATTTGTGCGGGCGCGTTGCGGGTCGCTCGCCGCAATGCCATGGCACACCGGGCTGACCGCCGGGCGCTGTTCGTGTGTGCAGATTGGACCGCGCCGCTGTCCGGTCCTTTCGACCTGGTCATTTCAAACCCGCCTTACATTCGCTCAGCGGATATCGCCACACTGGAGCCGGAGGTCCGGTGCCATGACCCGCACCGTGCGCTTGACGGCGGCACCGACGGCCTCGATGCCTATCGGCAGATTAGCTCCCGCGCAGCGGCAATCCTCAGGCCTGACGGGTGGTTTGTGGTTGAGGTCGGTGCGGGCCAGGCAGGGGATGTCAAACAGATTATGAAGGCAGCCGGGATGCGTTTGGACGATGGCATTGCGTCAGGGGTTCGCGATGGTGCCGGGGTTGAACGCTGTGTCCGGGCGCAAGTGTGAGTCTGGGGCGGTTTTGATCATGACGGCTGGCCTGAACCCACTTAAGAGCGGCTTTGCACAATTGCTGTCGGGCGCAAAAAAAGGGTTGGAAAAGCACCGCCGAACAGCTAACGTGACCTCACGAATTTTCGGGGCCCCGCCGGTCGGATCATACATCTGAGGCGTGGCGGGGTTGTCAAGCGACAAATTTGGAACCCGGTATCGTTAAAGACCCAAGTTGTAGAACTCCAGCTATCTGCCTTTGAGTGCCATTGCGCATGAGGCTCAGGGAGTGCTGCTCGTCCAGGACTTCGGGTTCAATTTGGTAGACTGCAGGGGCGGGCAACTGAAATAAATGCGAGGAACGTGACCGCCTGTTGAGACCGTGCAATTTTAATTTGTGCGTGTACCGGGAGTTTGGCGAGACTCTGATTCGCAATCGAGATTCGGCCCGGGTAATCCGGTGTCGATAGTATTGCCGGCATACAGGCGGCAATGCGCATCTGAAGTAGCAACAGCAATCAATTTAGTGGCAATGAAGAAGTCATGAAATCATGAGGCAGGGGCAATTTCCAAAGAAGAACCGGGGTCGCAACCGCCGCCCGTCAAACTCGGGCAGCCGGGTATATGAAAGCAGCGGTCCGGATGTCAAAATCAGAGGCAACGCACCTCATGTGTCAGAAAAGTATCTGGCACTGGCGCGCGATGCTCAGGCAGCCGGGGATCCTATAGCAGCTGAGAATTACAATCAGCATGCGGAGCACTACATCAGGATAATCGCTGCATCACAGACCCAGCAGCCGGCACAGACCGAAACACCAGAGCCGGAGGCAGAAGCCAGCAGTGGCGGCCGGGGTAACGGTGCTTCGCGGTCGAGAGGCAGATCGAACCGGGCGAACGGTGACGGCCGCAAGAACGAAAGCGAAGCCGTGACCGAAAGTGAGGTGGCGGTGAAGCCGGCGGTCGATGCGGTTAGCGAGAAAACCGATCAGCCCGATGATGGCGACGAGGCGGCTGTGGCGGTGGCGTCCGGTGAACCCGAAAAACCTGATGAGAGTGCCGAAGAAGCGGTCTAAGTCGGGGCTGTCAGCCTGATCGGTAGGCTAGAGCATGATCTCTTTATATCGGATCGCCTGTGGCGATGCGGCCGCCTGTGACGACTTCCAGATAGACGCCCATATTCATGTGCCCATAGGCCTGCATCAGTGAGCGCGGCAGAGAAAGATCGCGTTCACCGGTCGCCGGGTCGACGTTGATCGCTGCACAACGCTCTATCGGTCCATCAGAGCGGAACAGTACACCGGCCGATGCCCCGATGCGCTCATTTTGCCAATCGGCCTCGACCCATGGCGCCAAGCCGTCAACATAGAGATTGGCGCGGAACCGTAACGGGTCGACAGCTTTGCCAACAACACGTTCGAGTTCACGCACCGACGCCAGATTGATCATCGAGATATATTGGGTCGGTACATCGGCAAAGCTGTGGCCTGGTGCATGGACGATGCGGGGCGCACCGTGCAGTTCCTTGACCATATATGCGGAAAAGAATTGTTCGAGCAGTTGCCGTCCTATGCGATCGTTCAAGCAGCCCCTGGCGACCTGCTTGCCGTCGCGCATTATGGTGAGTGACTGGGTTTCGTCATCGAATTGGGCGTCGAGTTTTGCCAGGCGCTCATGGCTCATGAGAATCAGAAATCTGTTCTTGGGCAAAAACAGGGGATTTTCGGAATCGAACAGCTGGGCGCCATTTTCAATCGCGAAAGCACGGTCGAAGGGAATGCATTTTCCGGTCTGAACCGCCACGTCATCAAGGCGTTCGGCATTGAGCCCCTTGACAGGGTAGCGATAGATCCCGGTAATCGCCGGATGGTCGGACATATTTACCGTGTGTCTGACTAATTTAGGGATATGGCCTTGTGTGGCAAAAAGGCAACACTACATTCATAATGAGGTGAAATGCCATGGTCGGGTTTTGCCTGTTGTGACTGAGTTTTACAAGTGTTGATCGACAATCGGTTCTTCCCAACAAGGGAGGAGCTTGGGCATGTTCGGCCGGGTCATTACGAACGGGCGATACGTGAGCTGAGAGGAGAAACCGCATAATGGATGTGGAAAACTACAGTGAGCGGCTGCGGGGGTTTGTTCAATCCGCTCAGTCATTGGCCCTGAGAGAAGGCCATCAACGGTTCCTTCCCGAACATCTTCTGAAAGTGCTTGTGGATGACGAAGAAGGTCTTGCCGCAGGGCTGATTTCTACCGCCGGCGGCGACGCAATAGCGGTTGCAAGCGCGGTTCAGGCAAGCCTCGACCGGCAGCCGAAAATCGAAGGCTCCGGTGCCGGCCAACTCTATATGGCACCTGAAACGGCGCGGGTATTCGAGACCGCCCAGACGCTTGCGGAAAAAGCCCAGGACAAATTCGTTACCGTGGAGCGGATGCTGCAGGCGCTGGCCATGGAGCAAGGTGCCGGGACCGCAAAAATCCTGACCTCCGCCGGTGTAACACCGGTCGGCCTGAACCGTGCGATCGAACAGATCCGCAGCGGCAGGACGGCTGATTCAGCATCTGCGGAAAGCGGATATGATGCGTTGAAGCGTTATGCCCGCGACCTGACCTCTGCGGCGCGGGAGGGCAAGCTCGACCCGGTGATCGGCCGTGACGAAGAGATTCGCCGCACAATCCAGGTGCTGTCGCGGCGCACCAAAAACAATCCGGTGCTGATTGGTGAACCAGGGGTCGGCAAAACCGCGATCATCGAAGGTCTGGCACTACGGATCGTCGATGGTGATGTGCCGGAAAGCCTCAAGGACCAAAGCCTGCTGTCACTCGATATGGGTGCGCTGATCGCCGGGGCGAAGTATCGCGGCGAGTTCGAAGAGCGCCTCAAGGCGGTGTTGTCGGAAGTGACGGCAGCGGAAGGTTCGATCATTCTGTTTATCGATGAAATGCATACCCTGGTCGGCGCCGGCAAGGCCGAGGGGGCGATGGACGCCTCGAACCTCCTGAAGCCGGCACTGGCCCGTGGCGAGCTTCATTGCGTTGGCGCTACGACGCTCGACGAATACCGCAAAAATGTCGAAAAGGACGCAGCACTTGCGCGCCGCTTTCAACCGGTTTTCGTTAGTGAGCCGACGGTCGAGGATACGGTTTCGATCCTGCGTGGCTTGAAGGAGAAATATGAGCTCCATCATGGCGTACGCATTACCGACAGCGCGCTTGTCGCCGCCGCACATCTTTCAAACCGGTATATCTCCGACCGCTTCCTTCCCGACAAGGCGATCGATCTGATGGACGAGGCGGCGAGCCGGCTGCGCATGCAGGTTGATTCGAAACCCGAGGAGCTGGATGAACTCGACCGCCGCATCATTCAGCTCAAAATCGAGCGTGAAGCTCTGAAGAAGGAAACAGACAAGGCATCCAAGGACCGCCTGGCCAAACTGGAACTGGACCTGGAGCCGCTCGAAGCGCAGGCGGAAGGCCTCAACAACGAGTGGCGGGCGGAGAAAGACCGGTTGTCGTCTGCGCAAGGGTTGAAGGAAGAGCTCGACGCAGCCCGTATCGAACTCGTTCAGGCGCAACGTGACGGGCAACTGGAGCGGGCCAGCCAATTGGCATACGGCATCGTTCCCGAACTTGAAAAACGGCTGGGTGAAACCGAGGCGGCGGCTGAAACCGAAACGGAGGGGCATCTGGTCGGTGAGGCGGTCAACGAAAACCACGTCGCCCAAGTGGTGTCGCGATGGACCGGTATTCCGATCGACAAAATGCTGGAAGGTGAGCGCGACAAGCTTCTGGCGATGGAAGAGGCGCTTGGCCGGCGTGTGGTCGGGCAGACGGAAGCCGTGCATGCAGTCGCTTCCGCGGTCAGGCGCGCGCGTGCCGGTCTGCAGGATCCCGCCAGACCGATCGGGTCATTCCTGTTCCTTGGACCGACCGGTGTCGGCAAGACGGAACTGACCAAGGCGCTGGCCGACTTCCTGTTCGACGATGATCAAGCCATCGTGCGGCTCGACATGTCGGAATATATGGAGAAGCATTCGGTCGCCCGCCTGATCGGCGCACCACCGGGATATGTCGGCTATGAGGAGGGCGGTGCACTCACCGAAGCAGTGCGGCGCAGGCCCTATCAGATTGTCCTGTTCGATGAGATCGAAAAGGCCCATGGCGATGTGTTCAATGTACTGCTGCAGGTGCTCGATGACGGCCGTCTGACCGACGGTCAGGGGCGCACCGTGGATTTCAGAAACACACTGATCATCCTGACATCCAATCTCGGCGCCGAAATTCTGGTCAACCAGTCTGAAGGCCACGACGTCGAAGAGGTGCGTGGTCAGGTGATGGACGTGGTGCGCGCGAGTTTCCGGCCGGAGTTCCTCAACCGGCTCGATGAGGTTCTGTTGTTCCAACGCCTGAAACGCGCGCAGATCGATTTGATCGTGGACCTGCAGATTGCCCGATTACAGGCGTTGCTGGTGGACCGCAAGATCGAGATCGAGCTGGATGATGCGGCACGCAGCTGGATTGGCGACAAGGGCTACGACCCGACATATGGCGCGCGGCCACTGAAACGGGTGATCCAGAAAAACCTGCAGGACCCGTTGGCCGACCTGATCCTGGCCGGCGATGTTGTGGACGGCACCAAGGTCAAGGTATCCGCCGACGGCGGTCGCCTGGTGTTGAATGGCCAGGCGGTCGAAGAAAGAGCTGCTTAAAGTGTAACGTTTGGGGCGCCGGTGAGTTTGCTGACGTGCACCGGCTCCTGGCGTCCCTTGACGGTGAAAGAACCAGCGTCTTCGAATACAAGCCCGGTGCCGGCCTGCGCCTGGGCCATCGTGTCGCCGCTCACCAGAATGATGCTGCCGTCACCTGTGTCGAATTCTCCGCACAGTGTTTCGATGCGGCTGCAGGTATTCACAGTATCGCCGATGACCGTGTAGTTCATGCGCGCCTTGGCACCGATATTGCCGACCAGAAGGCGCCCGGTATGGACTGCAATCTTGAGCCTGATGGGCGGGTGTTTGATGCCGTCAGTAGTGTCTTCGGCTACCGCACGGGCAATGTGTAATGCGGCACGACAGGCGCGCTCGGCATGATCGGGCTGGTGTTCAGGCGCCCCCCAAAAGGCCATAACCGAATCGCCGATATATTTGTCGAGGGTGCCGCCCTCCGCCTCGATACACTGGTTGATGACTTCAAACTGGCGGTTGAGCATGGTGGCAACGTCGGCCGGCGCCATATGTTCGGTCATGGCGGTAAAGCCGATGATGTCGGTGAACATGACGGTCACTTCCTGCTCACCGGAAGGCACCGACTGACCATCCTGGCCGGCGATAAGCCGGTGCACCAGGCTCTTGGGTACGTATGTTTCAAACCAGCGCAGGCCATCCAGCATGCGGTTGAACGCGACGGACTGCTCGTCGAGCTCCTTGATCCGGGAGCGCGGCACCGCTGTGATGTCGGTCAACTCGAAGCGCCCGACCCGGTCCGCGACGGACGCAATATTGCGTATCGGCCTGGCGATGTACCTTGCCAGGACGATTGCGCCCACAATGGCGAGCCCCAAAACGCCGAGGCCGGCGATCATGGCGCCGACCAGCCGGCGCACCTGGTCATCGAGACTGTCCATGGTCGCATAGATGCCAATGTGCCAGGGGGTGCCGCCGAATTCGGTCAGGCTGCGCGACATTGCGAGATACTCCTGGCCGTTGGCATGGATGTTGCGAACCGTGACGTTTTCAATCTGGTGATCCCGGTGGGGCTCGGCATGGTGAAATCGCCGCAGGACGGCATCTTTCAATTCAGTGATTGGCAGCAATGGGTTTTGCTCTGAAATGAAGGCGTTGTTGCCGGTCGTGCCGATCAACTCGGGATGTGCAAGTACGTGGTCATTGCCAAAGAGTACGAAGGCTGTGATATCGAGATGACGGCCGATCCGGTCGACCTTGGATGACAGCTCGCTGATTGTTACGCCTGACGTCAGGACACCTAAAAACGACCCGGTATGCACCAGCGGACCGAGAACGTAGACATAGGTGGCGCCGTCGTTGAAGACCGGAGGCCCCCAGCTGGGCGTGCCGGTGGTTTTTACCCGCGCGATGCTTGCCAGAATGTAAGGGTCGGTAATTTCCTGGGCGAGGGCTGCCGCAACAGTTCCATCGGGCAGGCGCCCGACCCGCAGTTCAATGTTCTCGCTGTTCCAATAAACCAGTCCGGCGATTTGCGGTGCTGCGGCCATGGCGCCTTTCATGGCGGTGACCATTTGTTGCTGGTTGGCGGGATCAATGTCACCGCTTTCGACCAGTGTTGTGATGTGAGAAACAATCTGCCGCGCCGGGATCACATGGCTGCGCACTTCGGTTTCGACCGCCTCCATGGTCAAGGTGGCAGTGTCACTCAGCAGTTCGAAGGTGCTTCGAAAGGCGGCCATCCCAGACAGCACCAGCACGATGCCGGTCGACAAGGTAACAAGAGACGCAATGGCGGTGATCAGGAGAACCGTGATCCGTATGCTGCGGCGCTGGTTTCTGACATCCGTCATGCTCTAGAGCGTTTCATGTTCATACGGTTCCGAACGAACACGAAACAGATCTGGCGGTGAAGTGTCCCGTGCTCGTCGCAGGGCTCAGTATAACTGATGTTTGGAAGTTAGTCCGGTTCAGGGTTGTTTGGCTTGCGCGACCCGGGTTTGCATAGGTGCGCCGGCCATCAAGGATCTGACCCGGCTCCGTTCGCGCTTGAACAGAGCCAGCATCTTACCCTGCAGTTGGCGCCCGGTCGGCATGCGCAGCTTGGCTGGATCGACATGCTTGTTGTTGACCAGGACCTCGAAATGGAGGTGTGCGCCGGTTGAGCGGCCGGTCGAACCGACATAGCCGATAACCTGGTTCTGCCGGACGCTGCTGCCGGTTTTCAAACCCTTGGCAAAGCGGCTCATATGGGCATAGGCCGTCTTGTAGCCGTTGGAGTGGCGGATCCGGATGTATTTGCCGTAGGCGCCGACACGGCCGATCTTTTCGATAACACCGGTGCCCGCCGCCTTGATCGGCGTGCCATAGGGCGCGGCAAAATCGGTGCCGGTATGCATCTTGGTGTAGCCCAGAACCGGGTGCCGCCGCATGCCGAACTTGGAGGAAATGCGGGCGCCGTTGATCGGAGTCTTGGTCAGGAACTTGGTCGCGCTCTTACCGTTTTCATCGTAATAATCGACGATGCCGTCATCGGGTGTGGTGAAACGGAAGTAGCCCTTGGTATCGCCCCTTAGGGTGAGAGCGCTGTACAGCACAACGTCGCGGGCCTTGCTGGTGGCCTTGTTGAGATCCGGTGCGCCATAGAAAACTTCAAATGAGTCGCCGGGCCGGATCTGCCTCTGGAAATCCACATCATAGGCGTGAACACGCATCATCTCGATGATGATCGGTTCAGGAACGCCTTGCTCCCGCGCTGCTATGTAAAGGCTCTTGCGGATCCTTGCCTTGGAGCGACGGCGCTCCCGGCTCGCGACCCTCAGGCCGTCCGGTGTATTGTCGATGGCGCGGCTCAGATAGCGGCCGTTCTCATCCATCTCCACAACGATTTCGCGATTGGCGTCCGGTGTGAAGGAAAGCCGAATGGGTTCGATGATATCCTGGCCGTCGAGGTCCTTGCTGAGCTGGACGGTCAGCTTGATCTGTTGTCCATCTTGCAGGTTCTTTGCCGCGAAAATCGGTTCAAGCGCATTGATCAACTTCAAGGCCCGCGACTTCGCCGCGCCCTTGTTTATCAAAACGGTAAGAAGCGTCTGGCCTTCGCCCAGCAGCACAGTCTCTTCATAGGGAAGGGAATCCGCTTTGACGAAGGACTTCGTGATGGTCGTGCTGTTATCGGGAACCAGATTGGGATCAAGCACATTGGGTCTTGCGGTCAGGCGGAATGCAGTGCCGGCGGGCGTTGTCGGGTTGGCATATTCAGGCGCCAGGGAACCGACCAAACCGGAAGTCGGAATGAGCGAAGCACGTTTGGTGGGCACGCCATTGGTCTCGGCCCGGTCGAAGGCAACGGTGATACGCTTATAAGGCTGCTCGGCGTTGATGTCGGACACATCGGTGCGGCTGACCATGCTCGATACACCGAATGTGCTGTAGATACGGT